>Ga0209636_10005833_pt1 | contig 12579 bp, 13 predicted proteins | sample DeeMarSWOR152_54_FD_187464 | JGI IMG/M metagenome (GOLD analysis project Ga0209636, IMG submission 187464) | Marine sediment microbial communities from White Oak River estuary, North Carolina - WOR-1-52-54 (SPAdes) (version 2) | ecosystem: Environmental > Aquatic > Marine > Intertidal zone >...
CTGGTCGCCTTCGCTTCCTCCTTGGATCAAATTGGATCTTTAACCAAAGATGTTCGGGATTGTGCCTTGCTTTTATCGGTAATCGCCGGACATGATCCGAAAGACTCAACCTCCTCAGATGTTGAGGAGCAAGATTATACTGTATTTCTGAATGGAGAGATGAAGGGAATCAAGATCGGCGTTCCAAGAGAATATTTTGGCCAGGGCTTGGATTCTGAAATCAGGGAGGCGGTGGAAAGGGGAATTACGCTCTTGGAAAAACAAGGTGTAGTGGTTGAGGATATCTCTCTGCCTCATACAGACAAAGCTATCGCCACCTATTATGTTTTATGCACTGCCGAAGCTTCGTCAAATTTGGCTCGATACGATGGCGCAAAGTATGGGTATAGAGCGAAAGGAGATTATGAGCTTTCTGAGATGTATCAAAAGACAAGAAGCGAAGGTTTTGGTGCGGAGGTAAAAAGAAGAATCATTTTAGGGACTTATGTGCTATCCGCGGGATATTATGATGCCTATTATGCCAAAGCCCAGAAAGTGAGAACCATCATAAAACAGGATTTTGACAAAGCCTTTGAGAAAGTGGACGTGATAATTACGCCAACCTCACCCACCACCGCTTTCAAGATAGGCGAAAGGCTGGATGATCCTTTGACCATGTATTTGTCTGACATCTACACAACTTCGGCAAACTTGGCTGGGATTCCAGCTATTTCAATCCCATGCGGCAAAGACTCGCAAGGTCTGCCCATAGGTCTTCAAATCTTGGGAAAGCCACTCTCCGAAGGCTTGCTTTTGAATGTCGCTTATGCTTTGGAGCAGAACTTATAAATAAGGAGTTTCAATATGGACTCCGGTGCCAGTCGGGTCCCCTGACCTGACGGGATAAAGCTGCCAAGTCAGGGAACTTGACAGTAACAATGACCGTAGAAGTGTAGCGAAGTCAGTTACCAATAACCGTGTCGATCGAGGGGTAGGTGTATAAATATGGAAACTCAGAATAGCAGAATAAACACGCAAATCATCAAAAAACACCAGGAATATTTCGACCTAGCTCATTCTTTTCTGAAGTGCGCAGATGACCTACAGGATAAATGTGTTAGAATGGAGATAACCAGAGAACATCTGGGTAAAGAGGGTTTTATACTTTTCTTCTTGTTTGCAAAAAGCTGTAAAACTACTATAGCGGCTTTGAATCTATGTGAAACGGGATATCCAGAGGATGCTCTCATTCTATCTAGGGTTAATTTCGAAGCTGCTCTCAAGGTGCTCTACATCCTTAAGGACAAAGAGAATGCGAAAGAAAAGGCAGAAGCTTATTTCAAGTATGATGTCATCTATCGGGTTAAGAAATTGAAGCAACTGTTAAATATGTATGAACATGAGAATGAGTATAAAGCCAAGTTTCAAGAGACATTTGAAGAGTTGCGAAGACAACTACCTAGCACCGATGATGAACGTGAGAGGATTTGCAAGTTAGCGGGTAAGAATCGGTTCGAACTTGCAAAGGAAAACGATTTACTTCATCTCCTGTATCGGACTTTTTATTGGGACGCTTCTGATTATACACACAATAGTCTTAGAATCGCGGATTCTTATGTGACAGATGCAGATAATGGACATGTCGATTTCTTTATCATGGAAACCGAAAAAGGCATACGAAATGTCATCATTCATCTATGTCTTTTCTTGTGGTATCTCATGGATAGATGTAACTTCCTTTTTGGGTTAGGAGCAGAGAAGACATTGAAGGAGAAGTGGGTAGAACTTGAATCCATTTTCAAAAAGACTAGTCCTCTGTGCTGACTTCGTGAAGACTCTGGTGCTCATCCGGTCCCCTGACCCGACGAGCAAAAGAAAAAAGAATTTACCAAAATAAGGAGCTTCAATATGGATTACGGTGGATTAGTAAAGAGAGCCTTAGACATAATGTGGAAATTCAAATATCTCTGGATCTTCGGATTCTTCTTGGAGTTCGGATCAGGTGGAGGCGGAGGAGGAGGGAACTTGCCTGATAAATTCAAAGAACCGATCAGTGACTTCCTGACTGGTCCTCTTTTGGGTGCTCTCATATTTCTGTTATTGGCCGCGTTCGTTATCTTCATAATATTCCTGATCTTGTATATCATCTCCCAGGGCGGGCTCATTCACTGCGTTTGGAGGATCGAATCCGGAGAGAATCCAACCTTGCGTGACGGATGGAACGCTGGGGTGAAGAATTTCTGGAGGATTCTGGGAATCACCATTCTGATAATAGTTTTCGTTTTTGCCGCAGCCGTCATGACTCTGGGGCCCTTCATTGTGTTACTGATTGCAGTTAAGCTCTTAGGTTTGCTTTCTGCCATGGTTTTGATTCCACTGTTCATGATTCTGGTCGTTACTATTGCACTGATAGACCTTTATGCCAAAAGGGCGTGTATAATAGAGGAGAAAGGTGTTTTTGATTCAATCGCCGAGGGTTGGGAGACGCTGCAAAGAAATCTGGGCAAATCCTTGATCATGGCATTAATTGGCATTGGAAGCACAATTGTTTATGTTATTGGATTCTTAATTGCGGGACTGTTTCTGGCATTACCCTTTATAATTTTAGGTGCTATTAATCTGTTTTTGGGAATTGCGCTTGGGGTAATGGTTGGACTCATCTACATCGCCGTAGCCTCTGGCGCTTGGGGAACCTATATCGATTCTTTATGGACTTTGGCATTTCTGGAGATGAAGAAGTCGAAGCCAGCGGAGGCAGGCCTATAGGTCATGCATCCCCGCCAAAGGCGGGTTCTTGACAAATGACACAAAACTGTTAAACAGAACGTAGCCCCTCACCTTAGTCCTCTCCCCGGAGGGGAGAGGAGATGTGGATTCCTTCTCCCCAAGGGGAGAAGGCCAGGATGAGGGGGATTTCAGGACAGAAGATTAGTAAGACGCCGCGTAGCAAAGGCTTCATGCCTCTGTACGGAGCCGTAAAGGCTCCGCTACGCGATAGGAACAAAAGTCTTTTAGACAGATATGGACTACGAAAGCATAATCGGTTTAGAGGTTCATGCTCAACTTTCGACTGAGTCCAAGATATTTTGTGGATGTTCCACCAGATACGGAAGTCCGCCCAATACCCAGACCTGTCCGGTCTGTTTGGGCATGCCCGGAGTCTTGCCTGTGTTGAACAAAGAGGCAGTGGAGTATGCGATAAAGATGGTTTTGGCTATAGGCGGAAAAGTCAATCCCAAAAACATCTTCGCCCGGAAGAATTATTTCTATCCAGATTTACCCAAAGGTTATCAGATCTCCCAGTATGAACAGCCTTTGGCGACGGGTGGGTTCATTGAGATCCAAACAGATTCCGCCAACAAAAAAATCGGGATCACCCGGATTCATCTGGAAGAGGATGCCGGAAAATCTTTGCATCCAGAGGATGAATCAACGAACACGGGAACCTCTGTGGATATGAACCGCTGCGGTGTCCCTTTGATCGAAATAGTGAGTGAGCCAGACATAAATTTTCCTCAAGAGGCGTATCTTTACCTAAATAAGCTGAAGCAGATCGTTCAATACTTAGGGATATGTAGCGGCAACATGGAAGAGGGTGCCCTAAGATGTGATGCTAATGTTTCTGTTCGACAAAAAGGGACGGAAAAATTCGGAGTCAATACTGAAATTAAAAACATGAATTCTTTCAAAGCTGTGGAGAAAGCACTCGGTTATGAAATAAAAAGGCAAATTGGAATTCTAAAAAAGGGCGGAACCATAGAAAAGGAAACTTTGCTCTGGGATGAGAAAAAGCAAAAGTGTTTCACCATGAGGACTAAAGAGGAGTCTCACGATTATAGATACTTTCCTGAGCCGGATCTGGTCACTTTGGCCATATCGGACGAATGGATCAATCAGATCAAGAAAACTCTCCCTGAACTTCCGGATCAGAAGAAGGAAAGGTTTGTGCGGGATTACAAAATCCCGCAATACGATGCAGAAATTCTAACGTCTTCCAAAGAAATAGCGGATTATTATGAGGAGTGTGTGAAAAACTATTCTGATGGAAAGAAGGTAAGCAACTGGATGATGGGAGAGGTCTTGAGAGAATTGAACCAAAGGCAAATCGAGATAAAAGATTTCAAAATCGTACCTAAGAATTTGACAGGTCTATTGAAGCAGATGGATGATGGCACCATAAGCGGCAAGATGGCAAAAGAGATATTTGCGGAGATGGCAGAGACCGGAAAATCAGCATCTCGGATAATCAAAGAAAAAGGGTTGACGCAGATAACCGATGAGAGTAATTTAACTCAGATAATAGAAACCATCTTAAACGAAAATGAAGAGAACGTGAAAAAGTATCATGCCGGAAAAGAAAAGCTCTTTGGTTTTTTTGTGGGCGAGGTGATGAAAAAGACTCAAGGCAAAGCCAATCCCAATCTGGTAAATCAAATCCTGAAGGAGAAACTATCCAGATGAAAAAAACTGCTCATGGTCTACCAGATGTCAGAGCCTAATTTTGAGACTCAAGATTCATGGCGTGGAGCAAGGTTCAAATAGAACTACCAAAGTGGTTGGAAAAAGATTAAATTGCGGGAAGAGGGGAATACCATGAGAATAAAAGAAATACTTAACGAATTCAAAGAAGAAATTGAAAAATTGTATGGCAATAGACTGAAAAACGTTATCCTCTATGGTTCCTGGGCAAGAGGTGAGGCAAATGACGAATCAGATATAGACTTAGTTATCGTTCTTGAAGGTAGAGTTATTCCCGGGAGAGAGATAGACCGGATGATAGATGTAATCACAGAGATAAATCTGAAATATGGTGCGCTGATATCAGTTTTCCCCGTGTCCGAGGAAGAATATTCCACAGTCAACAGTCCATTGCTTATAAATGTGCGAAAAGAAGGAATACCCGCATGAAAGAAATAGGGTCTCTTATTCAAAGAGCTACGAAGTATCCTAAGAGTGCTGAAATACTCCTCAAAGAAAATGATTATGAGTCTTCGGTGTCAAGAACATACTATGCCATGTTCTATTCTGCTCAAGCAATGTTGCTTACAAAGAGACTATCGTTCTCGTCTCATCAAGGCGTGCTTTCCGCTTTTGGAGCACATTTTGTCAAGACTGGCATTTTTCCAAAGGAAATGGGCAGAGAACTCAACAGGGCGTTTGAGAAAAGGCAGATAGGAGATTACGAACACAAGTTCGTGATATCTGAGGAAGAAGCCAAGGAAACACTTACAAGCGGAAAGAAGTTTGTGGAGAAGATAAATCAACACTTGAAAAACTTGTGAGAAAGTTCATAGCAGCTTGGTATATCAAATCCTGAAGGAGAAACTTTCTAAGTGAAACAACTATCCCGATTTCACCTGATAAATACAAGAACTTGGTTTATAATGGTTAGGTCGATTTTCATTGTTATGTTGATGTCGCTTTCAGCATCTGATGCGGTTAAAGCTCAGCAGAGTGGTTTTGGAATCGGAGTTATCATAGGCGAACCCACAGGTATAAGTGCCAAGCTGTGGACAGAAAATAGCGCAGCATTTGATGCAGCAATTGCTTGGTCACTTGAAGATGAGCGCTACATGCATCTTCACGGAGATTTCCTTTTTCACAAATCGAATATTCCAGGAATAAAAAAAGGCAAGCTCCTGCCTCACTATGGCATCGGAGGCAGAGTTCAGTTTGGGGAGAAAAATAAAGTTGGCGTTCGCATTCCTTTTGGTATAAATTATATTTTCGAAAGGTCACATTTCGACGTTTTTTTGGAGATTGTTCCTTTGCTCGATATAGTGCCTGCTTCAGAATTTGATTTAGACGGAGCTATTGGAATTAGATATTTCTTTGGAAAAGATACTCCTAAGTAATGTTAACTAATATAAACGTATTAAATAAAATGTCATTGCGAGGAGCGAAGTGACGAAGCAATGACAATGTAATAGCATTTAGTGCGCTTGTATTAATGGTGAATAAATGGAAATCAAATATTTGGTCTTCGTAATTATAACTGTGACCAATACTTAGTAAAGGTCAAAAAACATCACTTTAGGAGGAAACTGTCAAGATGAAAAGACCGGTCATTTTTCTCATGGTTTTAGCCGTGCTGATCTGTTCTGCTGCTGAAGCTCAGGACAGTGGTTTTGGATTAGGAATTATTATAGGTGAACCTACCGGACTAAGTGCCAAACTGTGGACAGGGTATCGCACAGCCGTTGATGGAGCAGTTGCCTGGTCATTCGAGAAGGAGAGTTCCATGCATTTGCATGGAGATCTCCTTTTTCACAATTTTCATCTGACTAAAGCACACAAGGGCAAGTTCATGACTTATTATGGGATCGGAGGCAGAGTCAAATTTGAGGACGATGGCAAACTTGGTGTTCGTGTTCCGTTAGGCATTAATTACCTCTTCGCAAAAACACCTTTAGATGTTTTTCTTGAGATCGTTCCCATACTTGATTTAGCGCCCAACACAGATTTTAGTTTAAACGGAGCTATTGGGATTAGATATTTTTTCGGGAAACGTACCTATGACTAACATTGCCTGACGGCGGATAAAAGTCTCGTAGGTCAAGCATGTCCAAAGGACTGCTTGACAATAAAATGTCGAGCAGGCTTCGCCATACTCGACCTACAAAACTTTAGGACAGTCAAGGAGAGGTATATGAATGTGGAATTGGAACACAATAAGTGGCAAGAGTATGTGCTTAATAAGTACAAAGAATATTTTGATCTGGTTTCTACTTTTCTGACGTGCGCTGAGAATTTGCAGAATGAATGTGTTAGGAAAGAGATAACCAGGGAAAAACTCGGAGTCGAAGGATTTGTGCTTTCCTTCCTGTTTACAAAAAGCTATAAAACTACAAAAGCCGCTTTGCTATTGTGCAAAAGTGGGTATGCGGAGGATGCTTTAATTTTATCAAGGGTTAACTTTGAGGCGGCTCTCTGGGCTCTTTACATTCTTGAAGATAAAGAAAATGCGAAAGAAAGGGCACAAGCTTTTATTAAATATGATGCAATTGATCGTGAAAAAAGATTAAAAAAATTAGTGAATATGTTTGAAGATGGGGATGAGCGTGAAACAAAATTTCACAAAGTGTTAAGTGAAATTCAAAAAGAACTGCCCGCGACTGAGGACGAATACAAGAAAGTTTGCAGTCTTGCTGGTAAAACGGTGTCCGAACTAGCAAATAAGGAAGAATTATTACATCTATTATATGGTGGTTTTTATTGGGAGAGTTCCAACTATGCACACAATAGGATTAGAAGTGCAAATTCCTATGTTTCAAACTCAAATGGACATATAAAATTTTTATTAGTCCCAACGGAAAAGAGTTTACCAAATATTCTTGTCAATCTATGTCTTTTTTTAGGATATGTAATAGATAGGTTTAACTTCCTATTAGAGCTTGGATTCGAGAAAACATTGACCGAGAAGTGGGCGCAACTGAATGACATTGTCAAAAAAACGGATCCGCAAGATTGAATTAAAAATTTATCACTGTTGTTGCGGGGTACCCTCTGATGCATCGGCATTAGGAAATGCCGATGCCGTTCTTTCACCTGCTTCGGGAAAATTCCCATTCCCGGAGCATCCAAAAAATAACATCGGAGGAAAGTTAGAATGGAAAAAGGTCAATTGATCGATGACCGCTTTAAGGTCGTTGAGCTTATTGGGAAAGGAGGGCAGGGTGAGGTTTATCTTGTGGAGGATGTAATAGAAAATAATCTCAAAAGAGCTCTAAAGAAACTACGAACGGAGTTTTTACCTAAAGATCTCGATCGAATGAAGAAAGAAGTATTGGCTCTCAAGAATATCGGCTCTGACCGCGTTATTCCAATAACTGCAACTAATCTCGACGAGTACGAACACTCTTCTGAGCAAGTGCCGTATTTTGTTATGGAATTCGCCCGCTATGGGACGCTAAACAAGCATAATTACTATAAGGGGGAGATTGAACTAAGTCTAAGACTTTTTCGAAACATTTGTGAAGGGGTATCAGATATTCATGAAAAGGGGGTTATTCACAGAGACCTAAAGCCAAGCAATATATTATTAGTTGAGAATGAGAAAGACCTACGGGTGAGCGATTTTGGAATTTGTTACATTGACTTAGAAGATGACAAAAAACGAGCAACCAAAATCAGGGAGAAAGTGGGTCCAATGTACTTTGCGGCACCCGAGCAGACGAGTCTGCCGCCTACTTTTAGTAAACGTTCCGATATTTATTCCTTAGGGCGCCTATTGCATTTTCTCATTACTGGTATCTATGAATTCTCGCCGGGTGATGATTATGTACCTGTCACTGTCCAGCTGGGATTAAAAGATGCCCATCCTGTCGATGATCTCATAAAGAAAATGATTAGCTTTGACCCGAAGGGCAGACCGGATGATGTTCGTGACGTCATTCGGGAAATTGACAAGCTCTTGGGAATTAAAGAAGAAAAGTCTCCATTACGCCTTACAAAGCTGCAAAAACGCATTCTGAAATATGTCGAGAGTGATAGATTTTCTGGTGCACGTATAGAAGAAATTTTAGATTACATTTCGAACTTCTACGATATCGAACGAGGTACCGAGTTCACCCCGCCTGCGCTTCGTTTTTTATCAGGCAAAATGTCATGGTCTCAATTCGCTGAGTTGGTAGAAAACTCCTTAGAGCAGCTGGAAGAGGCTGGCATACTCACGTTTAAAAGGGGAGAATATTCACTAAGTGAAAGCTAAATTGCAACACCACATAACACGGGCTTTGAGGCCCGCGGAGTTTATCCTTGGCGAAATCGAAGGGCTTGTCCTGAGCAGAGTGAAGGGTTCATCCTGCTAAAGGAACTAAAAAAGACCACCTAACAGTGCCAGATTGAAAAAACGGTGAGAGAAATTGATGATTTGGTGTATAAGCTTTATGGGATTACAGAGAAAGAAAGGAAAATAATTTAAGGCGAACAAACCTAACCTGTAGAGGTTTGATTTATCAAACATGTTACATGTCCGCCAAAGGCGGATCTGCCTATGGCAGAAATGCGACCGCTACCGTAGCGGTGCGATTTATCGCACAAAATACACAATGTCGGATGAATCCGACCGCTACAAATATCGTCCGACCGTACATCTGTAGCGGTTTGATTTATCAAACAATGTAGCTATTAATCGTTGTATGAAATTGCGGATTGAGAAGAACGCGGGGTTAATCATGCTTAAGGTGTTAGAGAAAACGTGGGACGAGTTTTGGGCAACGCACTGGCGAATTGATGATCGGCACAGCATTCCAGGAATCTTTGAGTGGGATCGCCAATTGGTCAACTTTATCGAGAACGTTTGCCAGCTCTCACCTGGTCAGCGTATCTTAGATCTAGGCTGTGGCGGCGGAGATCAGGCAAAGGTATTTGCACAGAAAGGCTACGAAGTGGTTGGAGTTGACATCGCTCCGTCACTAATTAAGTTCGCCCAGCAACAGTTCCAAAAGGAAGGTTTAGGCGGCACTTTCATGATTGGCGATATGCGCAGCATCGATTACGATGCCGAGTTTGACGCCTGTGTGCTTTTGAGCGGGACCTTTGGCTTTTTTGGCGATGTCGAAGATCAAAAGCTTTTGCGCTCCATATGCCGGGCCATTAAGCTTGGCGGCAAAGCATTTATCATGTTTTTGTCAGCGAATCGATTGAACAAGCATAGCACGTCATGGTCGGAGAAGAAGGATGGTTGGGAATTAAATGAAAGCTGGTTCGATACCGAGACGAGCACTTATCGATCCAGAATCTTCATTATTCGGAAAAACGGCACGCTATTGCGTCCTAAAGCGGAATCCGGCTATCATGCTAACGAAGTTGTCCGTTGTTACACAATTCCGGAAATGCGGGAGATGCTTTCAAAAGCGGGGTTACGATATGTTGCCAGCTATTCTGATGACGATCTCTCTGTTCCACCACAACCACCTGTTCCTGAAGCGGTTCGTAACATAGTAGTAGCTGAACGTCCAATAGAAGAGAAGTGACAGAAAGCTGGTAAGAAGGAATTTATATGATGTTTCGGGAAACAGGCCCTCCTGATGCCGATGCATCGAGAACGGTGTTAGAAGATGGGGAAATATGACTTAATTGCACCATGTGGTGATTACTGTGGTGGCTGTGGACAGTATAATGGGTTGATTGTTGAAACAGCAAAACAGATGAGAGAATTTGCAAGGCTCTACGCGTTCGAATTTCGATCCGAAGGGTCATTTGATTTTAAGCAATTTGTAAAGGGATTAGAATGGTTCATCGGTAATGCAGAGTGCCCAGGGTGCAGAGAAGGTGGAGGGCCAGCTTGGTGTGAGGTAAAAAAATGCTGTTTTGAAAAAGGACTGCGGATATGTTTTGAATGTGAAGAGTTCCTATGTTCCAAATTTAAGGAGTACCTAGACCCTGACACGATGGACAGATACAAAAGATTCAAGGAAATAGGATTTGAAAAATGGGTTGATGAACAAGCGCAGAAAACAAAGAAAGGCTATGAAATACATTTGCAGAAAGTAGTATCTTTAAAACCATAGCGCTGTTGTTGCGAGGCACTCTTGCTCTGCAACGGTCCCTGGGTCTGCGAATTCATCATGGGTGGTTAGGCATGAGGGTTCACCCCGAGCGAAGTGTGGAAGGAATCATTGATGACAAAAAACAAAATGACGCCACTTGTCGGCGTTTTACTCGGTCAGGCACCTACGCCCACAAAGGCGGCGTCAATAGCTGATACCTACAGACCGTGTCCTTACTGCGTGTCCTATACAAGTGCCGGGAGTACGGTTATTGGGGTATTCTCGTTTCCGCCAGACCATCGATGGTGGTTGGAATGGGTAAAAGAGAAACCGGAAGAGACGTTAGGGCTCAAGTGCGCCGAGGTTTTCTTTACACAAGGGGTGGAAGTACTCAGTCCTTGGGCTCGTGGCGAAGTCAGGCCAAATCCGAAGAATTCACCGTGCGGAACGGACTGTCAGGAATGCCCAAAGTACCGGGAAGTATGTGAGGGCTGTCCAGCAACGCATAATTATCTTGGTGGCTAATGATTATGTTTTAGAGTTAATAAAACTGTATCAAACAGCGTGTTTGCGGTTCTCCCTTTGGGTTCACCAAGATTTGTTTGGTACTTCGTAAACACGCAGAAGGTTAAATGTAGCGGAAGGCTTCAGCCTTCCATCAGCAATTTGTGATTCGAGAGGAGGTCAAAAATGCCAAAGGTTCGTATTATTCAAATCAATGTGAGCGATATGGATCAAGCGATTGAGTGGTATCAGAAAACTTTAGGATTTGAAGTGTCGAAAGAGCACTATCATTATCCGGTCGCTGTGGATTTAGTTCACGAGGGATGTCGTCTCCTTCTGCATATAGCAGACAAACCCACACATATCGACTACCCGAACATTGCACAAACTTTGATTTGCATTCAGACCGATGATTTAACTTCGAATATGGATGACTTAAAGATTAAAGGGGTCGAATTTATCCACGAAAAACCCCAGAATTTCCCTGGTGGCGTATTCGCAGCATTTAAAGATCCATTTGGTAACGTTCATGAATTGGTTGAGTTTCGATCATAGGTGTGTTATGTTGGCGACCTACAAAACTATCAGGGGAGATTACACGAAATGAAAAAATTGAATTTGGTGGCTTTGGCCTCAGGCGGTGGGACCAACCTGCAGGCTATAATAGACAACATTGAAGCTGGAAAACTGGATGCACAGATCAAAGCGGTGATAAGCAACAACAGCAAATCTGGTGCTCTGGAGCGTGCCCGAAACCATAATATTCCTGCCATCCATCTGAGCCATAAGCAATTTGCCACTCCCGAAGAGTTCGATCAAAAACTCCTTGCCATTCTAAAGGAGAACGAAACCGATCTCGTGATCTTAGCCGGATACATGAAAATACTTTCGCCCACTGTGGTGAGAACATACAGAAACAGAATTCTAAACATTCATCCGGCGCTCCTTCCCAGCTTTGGCGGAAAGGGAATGTATGGAATTCACGTACACGAGGCGGTGATCAATACGGGAGTAAAGGTCACCGGAGTGACAGTTCACCTGGTAGACGAAATCTATGACCACGGTCCCATCATCGTGCAGAAATGCATCCCGGTTCTACCTGATGACACTCCAGAGACATTGCAGCAGAGGGTATTGCCGCATGAATATGAGCTCTATTCTAAAGCGATTCAACTTTTTGCAGAAGGTAAAGTTGAGATAAAAAATAATAAGGCATTTATAAAAAGTTAAAATACGTCTACACTCCCCCTCACCCTAACCCTCTCCCACCAGAGGAGAGGGAACTTCAGGGGGAGGGTGATGCGCATGCATTCATACGAATTATGTCAATTTATTTAATTCGTTTGCTATAAAATTTTGGAGGAAAAATGGTACAGCCATTAATGGAGACTAATATCAAGGAATACAAACTATTTGCCAAGGGAAAGGTCAGGGACGTCTATGATCTTGATGATAAGCTTCTGATCGTTGCCACCGACAGAATATCTGCTTTCGATGTGGTTCTTCCCACCGGCATTCCTGGCAAAGGCAAGGTTTTGACCCAGATGTCTTTGTTCTGGTTTGATCTGGTTAAAGATGTAGTTGGAAATCACCTGATCACCGC
>Ga0209636_10005834_pt1 | contig 12578 bp, 15 predicted proteins | sample DeeMarSWOR152_54_FD_187464 | JGI IMG/M metagenome (GOLD analysis project Ga0209636, IMG submission 187464) | Marine sediment microbial communities from White Oak River estuary, North Carolina - WOR-1-52-54 (SPAdes) (version 2) | ecosystem: Environmental > Aquatic > Marine > Intertidal zone >...
CTTAAGTTCCGTGTCAATTAATGCTTTCTTCATTTTCTCAAAAGCCATTTTTGTTCTGTCTCCTGTTGTTCAGGCATGTTTTCTGATAGTTGTAGCGCGTAGGTTAAGCGTTGTAGAACATTTGCGTCTCCTTCTATGAGGTAGAGGTCGTTTACTACGAGTATGGGTACTGATAACCTGCCTTTTAAGGTAGCTTCAAGGAGGTCGGTGTTTTCTCTTGTGGTAGCGTCTATTTTGGTAAGCTCTATTTCAGGATGGGCAGTAATGTATCGTTCAATTATTCGGATAACTGCTCGGCAATGTCGGCACTCAGTCGAAAAAAACAAGTGTATTACGTGTTTAGGTAGTGGTTGTGTTTTTCCTATGTCTAAGAGTAGTTGCTCTTGACGTTTTCCTGATGCGATTGTGCTGTTTAATGTGTACGTTTTCGTTGCACCCTTGTTCTTATTTTAGTGAGGAAAGATGGTTTTTCTTGAGGGGGAGATGGCTGTTCTGTTTCTTCTTCTTGTGGAGCTGGGACGATACTACTTAGTTTTACTGTTTTTGCTGCGAGTTTGATTTTGGGAATTTTCTTTATGGCTGACATAACTTCCTGAGCAAAGTATAGGTCGTTTAAAGTGTTGTTTTCCCTTAGTGTTTTTAATGTAGAGGCAATTTGGAAGTTTGCTTTAATGTTTTTTGTGAGTTGGGATTCTGCTTCAGGAGTGGGGGTTATATTTCTTCCTCTCCAAGTGGCTGTGTTTCTTCAGGGGCGGCGGGTGTTGGCTTCGGAATTTCGTTTGTTATTTTTTTCAGTTCGGCTATTACGTCTGCTGGTAGTCGTTTTTCAGATGCCATTTGGCGTATCGCGTTTTCTATTGCTATTACGTTTGCTGCTAAGTCTTTTTGTGTTCGTAACTCAAGCTCTAACTGCCTAGTTTTAGCTTGTTCTGTTGCTAAGGCGTCAACTGTTTGGCGATAACGAGATAGGTAGGCTTCTAAGTTTTTGGTTTGGAATGTGTGTTTTTCGCTTAGTCTTGACCTTGCGCGTAGTAGGTCTTCGCAGCTTGCGTGTTTTTCAGATAATTCGGCTTCTACGTCTACGAGGCTATTTCTTACTGCGTAAGCTTCAGCAACTACACGTTTGAATTGGGTGGTTATAAATGGAAGCGTGTGGCTACTCATAACGGCGGTTAAGCGTGTTTCTAGAGCGAAGTCTGTTACTTGATGTACCGTTCCTTTGAGATTGCCTATTTCATCTTTCATGTGGAAAAGCAGGTCTTTCCCTTTAAGGGTCTCTCCTTTGATTACATCCAGCGCTTCTTTTATCTGTTCCAGAGATTCTGGTGTTGAATCCTGCGCTTCAGGTTTTTCCTTCTTACTCATTTTGGGTCGCCATGTGTTTCGATATATCTTCTATGGGTAATGGACCGAGAAAAGTGGCGTTTAATGTTATGGCAGCGTGAGCTTTCGCTACTTCCCATTTGTTTGTTATCGTTTGGTCTATCGTGGTCTGTTGAGCCGAGAGTAAAACAAAGGTTTTCGCGCCTGCGGGTATTTTCATGTGCTTACCTGCTTTTTTTGCGGGCTTTGTGGTTGCTGTTATAGCCCATTTGCCGTTTGGCAGGAACAACGTGTTGTAGTAGAACAAAGTGTCATATTGTCCGAAGTGCCGCCAGTTAAAGATTTTCTGGGCAATGGACGGCATTATTTTTGCTAATGTTGATTGCTGCATCATTTTGTTTAGTTCTTGGCGTTTATCGTAGACAGGTATGCTTCCAGTGAAGAAAATGGGTCGTCCGATTAGCTGGTTATCAGGGTCGAAGTTGAACACTTTGTCAGGTAGCATGTTGACTATTTTTCCTTCTGCCATACCAATTATGTCTTGCTCCATCTTTTGCCGTTTCATAGTGTTGATTGTTGAGGCGTATCGTTCATTCTCCTTTTTTAAGCGTTGTAGCTGTGATTTGGTTACGGTTCGCTGTTCTTCTTCTGTGGCTTTAGTGAATTTTAATTTAGGTTTGCGCGTGAAATATAGGGCTACGTAGATTCCGAATGCTATCCATGCTGCAATTAGCGCAACGATTACTGGGTCTATTGGGGCAGGCTCTAACATCATTAGGCAACCACCTGAAGTTGAGTTATCGCAGTTATATTTTTGGAGGCTATTACCGTGTTTACGGGGGTCCAGTTTACTATTGCGTTTATGGTTATGTAGAATGTTATTACTTCTCCTGGTTGGGCTTTAGTTATTTGCAGTGGGAAAATTCCGAATGGCGCGTAAACGGTTTGTATTCCTTTTACTAGTTGCACTGACTGCATTGGGGTATAGTCGTAGGTGACGCGGGCTGTTCCGTTTGTTCTATGGCTGACTTTAAAGGACATCAGCAAAGTTGAGGGATAATATAGTTCATCTAGGGCTGATGCTTCTATGTAGCCGAACATGAAGGTTACTGTTTCGCTTGTGGTGTTCAGCATTGGCGAAGGTGTGTAGGTCAGGTTGAATGTTGTGTATGGGGCGGTTTCTTTTACTTGTTGAACGGTGGAGTTCAAGATTAAAAGTTGCCATGTTGTTTCTGTTAGCTGTGAAGAAGTTGTTTGTGCTTCTTGGTAGTAGAATGCTGTGAACCCTATTCCTGCGATGAGAAGGAAAACTAGGCATAGTACCAACAGTGTTGTTTTTCTGTTACGTTCACTCAGCAAAGACAAATTGTATTTCCTCCTCTTTTGTTGGTACGAATATTTCAGTTGGAACTTGTTTGACAGAAGTGTATTTGAAGGGGGCTATTAGACGCCAGTATCCATTCATAAGTTTCCACATGCTTTTCTGATTGCATTTTTCGTTTTCGCATGTGAGAATAGCGGATAAGTCATACGTTTTTTCTGATATGGGTGTGACACTTTCAACGTGAGTAATTTCTCCGCATAGCGGGCATTTTGCGCCATGTAACGCTGCCATAACTTGTTCAGTTAGCGCTTTGCGGTCTTCAAGTTGGGTAGCTGGTGTCTTGATAAAAAGTTTGAAGTGCTTAAGCGTTAAGTAGAGGGCGATGAATACGATTATTAGCCATATTGCTAAGAAGATTTCAGGCATTCCTCGTTTACCTCCGCACATTTGTAATCGAGAATTTCCCCTTTCTTTTTCAGGTCATCTAGGTTTTGAATTTCTCTTGGTGTCGTGAAAGTCAAGGTTATTTCTTCATCTGAAACTGCTAGGTTCGACGGGGTATTTTGCTTATGTAGTTGAATAATAAGTTGGTTGATGGTTTTAGTTGATTTTTCAATGTTGGGAAAGTTTATGGTGTATTTATGGTTTTTTGGCGGAACAGGAGGCGATTGGGTACTCTGGTTGATTGGAACCGTAAAGACAGGGCTTTTAGACTTAAGATAGATAAGCACCAGCACTACTAGGTAGGCGCAGAACGCTAAGAGCAACATCATAAGTATTGTCATTTGAATGTCAAGCATTACCTGTGCGTCACCGCAAAATGTTTATGGTGATTTACCTTAAAAGGTTTTAGGTTGCCAAACTGGGGGAAGTTAGTAATACGGTGTCATTTGCCATGCTACGCTGAAGGCAGTAAATGTTTTGGAAGATATGTATTTGAATTGGAATGAGCCGTAGGCAGTCGTGTCTAAAGTTTTGTAAAGAGAGTCCCCGCCTTGGTAGTTTATTGTGAATTTTGCTCCTTGCTCAACTGAAAATTTGATTAGGTATGTCATTCCAGAAGTCCATCCTGAACGGAGTCCTTCTAAGTCTGAAGCAGATAAAGTTGCTGATGATAGAACAAAGGCTTGGTTGACTGGTGGTGCGGTAGTTCCAGAACCCACTAAGTCTCTGGTGAAAGTTAAAATAATCGCCGTGCCTTCTTGAAGTTGCCATTTAGATTGACCAGAAAAACTCCAGCTAACCGCGTCTCCTGTGTAAGAAACAGTTGTATAGGCTTCAAGTCTAAGGGCACTAATAGTTTTTCCCGTTGAAACCTCTTGAATCGCCATCGGCGCGAACACGCTTAATGCTGGCTGTCTTTTCTCGTCTGTTGTTCCGTCGGCATACTCAATTACAAGCACAAGCTCTAAGACATCTTGTCGTAAAGAAAAGTAGATAGAAAAAACCACAGCGCTCAACAGCAACGCAGTAAGTAACACGGCTATAGCAGTCTTCTTTTTCACAGTATTCACTTTAAACTAAATAAGAGTTATTTCATTAAAAAGGTTTACCGTGAAAAAGTTGAGGAAATTATTAAATTGAAACGGTAGATTAAATATAGTTATGAATAAAGTGTCGTTCAGTGTTATTGCGTTTGCGGTTATGGTGTTGATTGGCACAGGTTTTGATTACTTGATACATGGCATTCTATATCGTTTTGGTCTGCAATATTACGATTCGTGGTTTTGGATTAGTCAAGTTCTGTATTTTCTGTTCTATCAAGCGGTCATTTGGGTGCTGTTCTATTTTAATAGGAACGTTTATTTTCTGATTTTAACTCAGGCTTTTGTGCTAACTGCCACTCAAGACATAGTGTTTTTCGGGTTATGGAGCAATGGTGTTTTTCCTAAAGGGCAATGGACGTGGATGTTGTACTACAAGCTTTTTGGTTCATGGACAACGGAAATTCAGTTGTGGGTTTCGTTTATCGGATTACAAGTTGCTAGTTGGCTATGTCTAGCAGTTAATCGCGTGCGGTCTTAGTTTATTTTTTGCTTCTTCTCCAAAAAAACACTGTCAACGTTGCTAAGGCAAATAAAGCGCAAACTATGCCGATGTTAACTTGTATTTCGAGTAGAACCCCATACGTACTGAATGGAACTACGGTGTAAACAACGGTTATTAATGAAAAACTAGCTATTGTGAAACTTAAGAACGCTAGCAAAAGAAGCGTTTGCAGAGCTATTTCTGCTGTTTTCATGTTTTTCACCTATATTAACAGGATTATTATGTTGTAGGTTAAGTGGCTTGCGGTTATGCCAAGCTCACTTTCCGTAAGCATGTAAATTACGCCTAACGCGAAGCCAACGCAAATTGCCAGTAACATCGTTATTAGGTCTTGCCCGTAAGCAAAGAAATGAAAGATTCCAAAAGCTATGGCTTGTGCGATTGCACTTTTGGTTTTACCTAACGCTGGAGAGAGCAGCCGCCAAAGAAAAATGCGGAAAAATGATTCTTCAGCTACGGGTCCTGGAATATTCATAAAGAATGCCCATAGTTGTTCAGGCGTCATATCCCAAATTGAAAAAGGCGTACTGGCTGTTGTTCCTGTTAAGCGTTGGATTATTGTTTGTGGGTGTTGCGCGAATACGCCGAAGAGAAGACTTATGCCAAATAACGCGCTTACGCCTACAAGATATGCTAGTATGAAATGTTTTTCAGATTCGACTTGAAGGTTCCATACGAGGAGACTTGATATAAGCATTATAGCGTAGATTAAGCCAAATGTTAATAGCGAACCGACACCAAGGAATGAAGCTGACAGTATGCAGACTAATAGAAAAACGAAGCTTGACACCCATAACAGTAGGAAGTATCGGCTGTATGCTTTACCAAGTGATTCAGGCAAGCAATAATCCCTCCCAGACCGCACCTACCAGTAAAAGCGTGATGTAGATTAAAGCTGTTTTCCAAGAGTGATTTTTTAACCGTTCTGCCGCGCCAGATTGCGTTATCACTAGGAACAATATGTAGATGTTTTCGGCTGCCAAAAATGTGTAAGCCATCATTTCTATCCAGCCGCCAACTGAGAAAATCGACACTACGTACATTAAAGGTGATGCGTTGTATGCTGTTGATAATAAGCCTAGAACGTATCCCGTGTTAAGCAGAATGGTTATGAAAATGAAAAGCCCCACTAAAGGTAGAAACAATACGGAGCTAACGAGGAGGTTGTTTATGAAAATGTCTTGTGGTGTTATTGTTTGTCTTTGGCTTTCTACTGTTTGTCTCATATTTTCTGCTGTTGCTATGCCTTCTGGCGTTGCACCTAGCAGGTAAGAGCGGCTGGCTGAAAGGAATAATGTGAAGAAAAAAGCTATGAACACTGCAATTAAAGCTATTGTGAAACCGCGTGTAAAGTAGCGTTGCGTCATTTACCTAATATCCCCAAGAGCAAAACTATTACTGCGAATACAAGAATGAGAATGCGGATTGTTAGGGCGTAACCAAACACGGTAACTATGCTTATGTTACCAATAGGATAAAAAGGGTTAGGTAGAGAGAATTTGAAACCCATGAAATCTACTTCGGCGAAAGCTTGGACTGAGCAAGCTCCGAACAGCACTAGCAGTAGGATGCCGACGAGAATTGCGGACAGTTTCAATGGGGTTTATCTCCTTCTTTTAATGAGGGCTGCTATGGCAACTATTACTAATGCTACGACTATGGTTAGTATTATTAACTGTGCTGGTGCGTCAAAAAGCGTTACTGTGACTTGCTGACCGCCAATTACGCCGCTGGGGTATTGAGGGTTTACGCTGAAAATTCTGAAGTGTTCACTGAAGTAGCCTATGCCGAACATGAGAAAAGGGATGAGCATAAGCCAAGGTTGCTTTGTCAAGTCTATTAAATGTAGGTACTGCAACAGAAATAAGCCTAATCCTGAAATAGCGAACAGCACAACAGCAGTTACGAGACCGTACACCGTCAGTGTTATCAATGCGATAGCCAAAAGCACTAAGCCGACTATCGCACATGCCAGTAGCACGTAGGGGTTAGCTAAGAGGGCGGAGCCGAAACCTCCAAATCCAAGCATACTTAAAGTTTTGCATTTGCTCATTTGTATCAAGCTTATTTAAGTTGAAGATACTTAAAAAACTTAACCGTGAAAAAATCATTGTTTTTTATATAGTATAATCAACCCCACTGCAAAGATGCCGATTGCTATGGCTACAACAAACCAGTTGGTACTTATTATGTCTATCAGTGTAGGGGCAGGAGAAGGTTCTGTTGGAGTAGTGATTTCTGTAGGAGGCAGGTTTGGCTGTGTTAAATCAATTAGAAAAGTTGCGTCACCTACAACTGTGATTTGGCTTGCGTATTGACGAATCAGAATACCTGTCACTGTTATGGGATACGTACCTGCTGCTAGTTGAAACACGGCAATACCAGATGAGTCTGTTACAACGGAAAAGTCTCCGATGCCAACTAAGGCTCCCTGAACGGGTGACGCGCCATAAGCCACGACTATCGTAACCGTGTATTTTGTTGAAACCCCACCTTCAGCTACAGGCTGTATAGGCGGGAATCCTCCTTCAGGGGGTGTCCAGTAAACTCCTACTCTGCTTGCCACGTTATTTATAGTAAGTCTTTGCGTTCCACTATCATAGCTCCAGTCGTAATAGTTTTCGCCATCTACCGTAACGCGGGTTGGAGTACCATAAGTACCAACGTTTATGATTATTGTGCCTGACGCATTAAAGGTGAGCCAGCCTGTGCCGCTTTGCCATGTTTGGTTTGTGATTGCGCTATAAGAGCGTAACACGAATGGGGCGTAGGTTATTTTTGTGAAGTCTATTGTTTGATTCTGTGAGGAAATAGTTACTACTCCACTGGCAACTGGGTATGCTTCTATACCATACGCCACTTGGCTAACGCTTTGGAAGTTGAATAACGCCCAACCTGTACTATTGGTTGTTTGCAGATAACCCGCGTATGAAATTATGCCACCGCTTACTTGCATTCCATCGGACTCGAAGACCATACGTATACTAACAGTGTCAGCGGATAGGACTACTTCATACGTAAAGATTTGCAGAGTATCCCAAGTAACTGTTGGGTCGCCGACGATTTGGTTATATTCTGTCTGTCCATTAACATTTACTGCGGAGGTTGCTAAGATTCTTGCTCCAACAGAGTCGAAGTTGAATGTGACGGCAGCCCAGCCTGTGCTGTTTATGCTAAAATTAGTGTCATTAACGTATAGCGTTCCTGTTGGAACGGATGATTGGTTGTTGCTGAAACGGCAATGCCAGTATGAAGTTGAAGTGCTATCCACGTTGACTCTGCTATGCGGTATAGAAATTTGGTCTATTTCTATTACGAGGGTTTCCCATATAATAGTTAGGGTGTTGGATGAAAAGGCAGTCAGCCCATAGGTGGCTTCAGTAACGTCTTCTGTTGTGTAGCTGTATCTTCCACTTTCAGCCAGCATATCGGTAAAGTTTCCTGTTGCGTAGTGTGTGCTGTTTCTGAGAATATTTATTGTTGGAGAGGACGGAAGCCCACTGTAGGCGTATGTAGAGGTTATGATTGATGATATTGTTTCTCCCGAATTAGGAGCAGTGACGTTGGCTGCAATGTTCACATTTATTTTGTCAACTATCACAGAAGCGAAAGAGCCTTGCGTTGGAGTATAGGTCGCGGAACACTTGTAGTTATAGGAAGAAACTGTTGCTTCAGCGTTAGTAGTAATTGAGAAAGCCCCGCCGACAAGGGTAGTGTCTGTAGAGCCTTTTTGTGACCCTCCTAAGAGAAGTATGACTTGGTAATCGCCATCTGGAGGCGGTGTCGTTGACCCCTGATAGTACAAGTATCCTGAAAACGTTAAGGATTGCGATGGATTACAATGATAATCGTTTACTGTTAAAGCATTGAACTCTAAGTCGTCTTCAAAATAAAACAGCAAAGTTTGTGTCGCCGTGCCATATTCACCGTAGACATCATGCACTATTGAGGATGCTGAGGCATACACGTTACCCTCTGGGTAAGACCACGCAAAGCCAAGCCACCAACTTATTTTTAGGCATGTTGAATTTACTATTGTTGTCAGAGATGAAAAAGAAAGAAATTCGGCGACGTAGCCATTTGGGTCGTCATAAGTGTAGCTTAAACTACCACCAGTCAAGTTTCTCCATTGTAATGTCACGCTACCAGTTAAATATAGAGTGACGTTTTTTATTACCGATGTCCCACTTGCATGATTAACAGTAGCGTTCAAATAAAAGGATTTCATTGGATACACGTTTGAAGGCGCGGAAAACTGACCTATCGTGGGCGATTTATACGTAATAATCAGCGCCGTAGCATAAGACGGGCTACTGGTTTCATACGCATACAAGCTTATACCAGCCTGTTCGCTAGAATTACCATTTGCGTCGCCAGACGCTCTCAGAAGAAACTTTGTGTAGCCAGAGGGTGTTATAGCCGCGATACCAGCAGCGTTTAATTGGGCATAAAAATATCCAGCAGCCGCACTAACTATAACGCTACTACAATAAGTGGGGTATAACGCCTTATTGTAGTCGCTTGTCTGCAACGGGTCATGTGGGTATGTGGGCATACCACTCCATATTGTAACGTTTGTAGTACCGCCAGCAAAGGCTCTGAACCTGACGCTTGCACTTTGTATTTCTCGGCTTCCTACAACGCTTGTGTCAAAATATACGGATGAGCGATGAATTTGGTATTGACCACTGTAAAGTATTTGTCCAACATGCAAATCGTAAGGCAACCCCATTAGGAAGCCTGTTGTTGCAGCCCATGCAGTATTGTAATCTGCATCCACTTTAGCAACAGTATCATCAGACGATGTTGTAATTATTGTATCTGTAGAGGCAGCTACTTCAGGAATTTTTATCATGTTTACGTGCACGAAAAGGAGAGCAAGTAAAAGCACTATACAAATAAAGGTAAACAGGGTTTTTTTCTTCATTTAGTCCCTTCCTCAAATTTAATGTAAGATAGTATAACGAAAAGTGCGATTAGGAGAAAAATGTTGATTCCCAATGCAAGCACGAAGGGGTAGCTAAAAGTGACGCAGAAGCAAGCAATAAGTGTTGCAGCGGTAAAGGCGAGTTTACTTTTAAGAACTGGGAAAAAAAGGTCGAGCCAAGAGTGGACTACTTGATTGATTATGAACTGCTTTAGTTTAGTTTTCAGCTTCATTTGTTTCTGCCTTATATGTGTATTGAGTGGAACGACTAAAAAGGTTTACCTTAAAAAAATAAGGGTTAGTGTCTACGTTTGTAAATGATGATAGCGACGATAGCTACTATTACTATGACAATTATCAGGACTATGAGCCACCAGTATTCTTCCCACCAAGGGTATTCTTCTCCTTTTACCTCTACTTCAAGAGTTATGTCGTTGATGCCTGGCTGCACGGTTACAGTTTTGTATGCTGGTCGGTACACAAAGGTTTCGGTGCTTTGGATTGCTGCTTGCCCTGCGTAGCCTCCTCCTTGTGGCATGGTAAGTGTGAACGTAACTTTTCCACTGGTATCTGTAAAGCCTGTTTTCTGTTCTGCTGTTCCGCTGGGGGGGTACATAACTTGAATTTGTAAGCCTGTTATTGGTTTCACCGTTCCTCTTTCAACCGCTAAAATGTTCAATATAGTGTCCTCTAAGCCTAACGTTTGAAGTAGCGTGGCGTACACTGTGTCGCGCCCCGTTTCTTTGTCGGCGTAAGTTTCGTGGCATGTTATTGTTATTGGTATGTCGTTGATTTGTTGGTCTGTTCCTTGGTTGGTTACTGTGAAGGAAACGGTTTTTGTTTCTCCTGGTGCCAAAGATACTATTTGTTCAAGCGGGGTTATTCCGACTCGCGGGTTGTCGCATTTGAGCCTTACGGTTGTGCTTCCTGAAACTGTGGTTTCAAATGATTTTACGTCCACAAATAGGCGTTGGCTGCCTGAAATTTCCACTTTTTTATTTCCTGTGCTTTCCCAGTAGGCTGTTGGTTTTGCATTAATCATGGCTGGGCGTTCTATGATAGTGTCTGCTAGTTCTGTTGGGATGCGGATGTTTACTAATGGAGTGCCGTATGCTCCCCAGGGAACAACGAGTTTTATAGCGGGCTGTCCTTGGTCTGTGGTGAGAGATGTGCTTTGGTAGCTTTGGAACATGGTCGCTATGTTGCTTATTCCTCGACTTTCAATGTATTCGGTAAGTGACATGAAGCTTCGTTTTGCTGATGGTAGTGAACTTTTATCAGAGGAAGCTATAACTGGGCTTACGGGGTCTGCCCTGTAGGTCCATGTGTCGCCTGAGTCTAACCAGCCACCAATGCTGTTGAAGCTGAGTGGAGACCATCCGATAGTGCTACCACTACCATAGGGGGTTACTCCTACTGGGCGTTTACTACTGTAAAAGCGTCCTAGCCCATACCAGTAAGCGCTGTAGGCTTTGCATTGGCTACTTACAAGCGATAAAGTTTGTCCTGACAGCGAGACAGTTTGGTAGTTTGCTCCCGCGTCGTATGTTACTATTCCGTTAACTTCTGTCCAGTCGTACATATTCGGGTAGCCTTTGAAGATACATATTTGCGAGGGCGTGTTGGGTGACAAGTAAGCGCCTTGCAGATTTCCTAAGTTTTCTATGCGTACAGAGCCTTCGTTTGTGGTTATTGTTTGTACTGTACTAAGTCCTTCTGAGTTTAGAGTTGCCTGTCCTACTTGAGCGCCGTCTTTATAGACCGTTACGGTGAATGGTGTATAAACTCGCCAAGAGGGTTCATCCCAAGCATAATACCTTAGAGTTAAGGAGTTAGCATGGGCTTCAGTTAGGCTTTCATACGGAGCGCCTACGCCTGGCAGGATTCGGTTGTAGTATGTTCTACCTGCTTCTTGCGCTACTGTCACTTGTTTTTCAACAAGTCTACGTATCAAATAAGGTTGTCCTGGAGCAATTTTGATTTCGACAGAAGCAGTAGCTTCTAAATTGTATGTTTGTCCCCCGATTGTAACCGTGCTTTTCTGTCCATCCGCTATAACTTGCTTGTACCCCGCTATTTCGTTTATGCCGCCCACTGAAATGAGGAGGTTCCAAAAGCTTCCGCGCCATTCTCCGCTAACTTCAGAGCCTTGCGGGTCAACGTATATTTGGCTGACACTGAGTACAGTTTGTTGCACCAGCATGGTTGGAACATAAAGAAACGCTACCGCAATAAGTGTGATTGCTGTTAATGCTAAGGCAACTAATAGTTTTCGGTTCATTGTTTTTCAGCCTTTACGTTGTATTTAAACAGGATTAGGCATTAAAGCCTTACCATTAACTTTTAAAGGTAAAAAAGAAAAAAAGGGTTTGTTGGCTTACTTAGGTTGCGGCAACTACGTCTATGTCGGCTGTTTCGTCTGTCCACCATCGCAACAGCACGTTATGACAGTCATACTTCTCGTACAGCAGTGCGGAGTAGGTTCCATCGGCTAATGCGGCTGTGCGTGTTAGGACAACTTGTATCGTTACAGATGAGCCACCTGGTATTGCTGAGTATGCTATGTATGGTCCTGTTAAGCCGTCGTCGCTTCCTTCAGAGTCAAGAACAACTGCTCCTGCGACGTTGTTGACTTTTACGCTGGTTATTGATAAGCCTGTGTATGTGGTTAGGTATAGGCGTCCTTCGGCTATTTCGGTGCGGAGTCCTGGGGCTGAAATTGTGTAGGTTACTTGCCATCTCAGTAGCGAGCCTGGGTCGGTTATGTCTGTTTCTTCTGTGTCGTATAAACCTGTTACGTCGTTGTAGCTGTATATTGTCACTGCTACGTCGGGGGTGGAGCGTTGAACCACGTTGAGCATGTAGGGGTTAAGGTTTACTTCCATGTCAGCGTCGTTGGTGCCTGGCACTGTGACTGTTTGCAGAACTGGGTAAACAGTGGTGTCGTCTACGACG
>Ga0209636_10005835_pt1 | contig 12578 bp, 11 predicted proteins | sample DeeMarSWOR152_54_FD_187464 | JGI IMG/M metagenome (GOLD analysis project Ga0209636, IMG submission 187464) | Marine sediment microbial communities from White Oak River estuary, North Carolina - WOR-1-52-54 (SPAdes) (version 2) | ecosystem: Environmental > Aquatic > Marine > Intertidal zone >...
GTTATCAAAAGAAAAATAGTATGTTCTATAATTCTGCGCGGTTCTTTTCCACTCAAGAGGTTATACAGTTACTCAGAAATCATGGATTTCATAACATTAGAACTACCCAAACCCTATTCAATGACCTCAATAAAATGAGGAAAATTGATGTATTCAAAAGTGGATATGGCGAAGGTGGATTTGTCGTCATAACAGGGACAAAGTGATGATATCATTTGCGAGGGGACCAAGGAGGAATAGGCAAACAACTAGAGCGATGAGTTTTGCAGTATTACTTACAGGAAGAATAATTATAATGAAGTTTCAAAAACTGCATCAAAAAATATTCGAAATACTAGATAAAACGCAAGAGAGAGATGGATAAAGATTTCTATAATCGCTTAGAACCTACTGTCTTTAAAATAATTGCACAAAGAATAAAAGGTGTTAAAAGAATTTTGGAAATAGGCTGTGGTGATTGTAGACTGGTTAACTTCCTTGCCCAACATGCAGGTTGTGAAGCGATAGGCGTTGATATAAGTGATGCAGATTTTATCAGAGGTAAAAGAGAAAGTCGGAGATTGCAGTTATCTCATTTGGTTGACTGTATACAAGGCAATGCAGAGCATCTCTCGTCTTTCTTAACAGAAGAATTTGATGCGTGCATTTCTATATATGTATTACATGAGTTGAAGAATCCATTAATGGTATTGAAAGAAATCAGGAAAGTTTTAAAAGAACAAGGTGAGATTATTATAATAGATTTTCCAAAGGATTCTGTTGCTGAAGATATCTGGTACGAAAAGTATTATACACCTAAAGAAATGGCATTATTGCTCAAGAAATCGCGTTTTAAGAATATAAATTTGAAATTTCTTGGTAGCCAGGAGTTGGTTTATTTAACCGCAGAAAAGTGAAGCAAATACCTGTGATCGGTGGTAAAGTGGGTAGGTGCAAAGCCGTAGTTACAGAGTCCATTGCTGCCCAAGCAGAAAGCAGATTGATGGCGGATTGTGATGTTGAAGCAGGTTGCATGATAGATATGATATCAATTTATTCAATATAAGGAATATTATGGACTGGCGCAGAACTTACAGTGTTCTATTTATTGGCAAGATCTCATGTGATCTATCAGTTGCTGAACCAATAGTTCAAGGAATACCGGTCATTGAATATTCAAACAACTCAGTTACAAAAATAATAACAAATGGCGGAACCTTTCATGAAAAATAATTTTGCTGAGGAGCTCCAAGAAAGGATTATGCTGGATTTGAAAAAGATTTATTCGGCGAAATTTTTAAACCATTGGCAGCATCCCCAAAACTGGGGAATAATGAATGATGCTCATGGTTATGGAAAGATAACTGGTCCGTGTGGCGATACAATGAAACTCTCGATAAAGGTCGTAAACAATAAAATTATGAAGTGTACTTTTGATACGGATGGCTGTGGAGGGAGCATTGCATGTGGTAGTATGGTTACAGAAATGGCTATAGGTAAAACTATAAGAGAGGCAAGACAAATCACACAAGGCAAAGTACTACAATTCTGCGGTGGGTTACCAGAAGAAGATAGGCACTGTGCCCTATTGGTTGCCAATACCTTGCAGAAAGCGATCGACAATTATGAAATGCGTCAATACAGACCAAAAAAACTTTAATGAGGAGGTAACATTGTTCGAAAATGATAATGTCTGTCAAAAGAACCATCAGCGGTTAATAAAAATCACAGAGAAGAAAGGATATATATTTAATCCTAACCAGGATTGGGTCGAACAAGTAATAAGACTCATGACCAATAACTATAAAGAATATGGTAGATATTACTGTCCCTGCAAACAACATTATCCTGTGGATACAACAATTGATGCGGTGTGTCCCTGTCCAACACTGGATGAAGAAGTGGCAAGGGATGGTTACTGCCACTGTCGGCTCTTTTACAGAAAAGGCTTCGAGAAAGAGAAATTCAATATTCTAGAGACCATTGCCTGTCCTGGTTGAGCGTCGAAGATGTCGGCTGCGCAGTTGGCGCAGGCACTTTCCATTCTTCCGAGGATCAAGGACAAAAATCTCCTGGTTGGTGTTAATACGGCTGATGATGCTGGTGTCTATCGGATTAGTAAGAATACCGCTGTAGTTTCTTCTGTCGATATTCTCACGCCAGTTATCATAGACCCTAAAGTGTATGGTATGGTGGTGGCAGCGAATTCAATTTCTGACATCTATGCAATGGGTGGAGACCCAAAACTTGCCTTGAACATCATCGGCTTTCCAGGAAATGGTGATCCTGAGGTTCTCGGACATATACTCTGGGGCGGTCAAAATAAGGCCGAGGAAGCTGGAGTAACCATCGTAGGTGGTCACACCTTTGTTACCGATGAGATTAAATATGGCCTTGCAGTTTTTGGCTATATCCATCCTGACAGAATCATTACTAATGCTGGGGCACAGCCAGGCGATGCGATTGTCCTCACCAAGCCAATCGGTGTGGGAACCATTATTCAGGCAGTCATAGAAAAGAAGGATCAGGGAATTGATCTTCGGCGAGTTATCAACGCAATGACCACATTGAATCGTGATGCAGCACATGCCATGAGACAAGCAGGAGCACATGCGGCTACAGACATCACTGGCTATGGACTAGCTGGTCACTTAGTGGAGATAGCACAAGCGAGCAGGGTGGGAATTGAGCTTCAACTTTCGCAGATACCAGTACACAAAGGGGCTTTGCAGATTCTGGAGAGGGGAATTGAAGAACCTGGCATTGCTATGAATTTGGGTTCTTTTTCAAATAATGTGCTTCAAAGAAGCAGTGATTCCCTCCTCGGAAAGCTCATTTTTAGTTCTGAGACATCAGGTGGTCTGGCTATAGTATTGCCTGAAGAGAAATTGAGTGTTTTCCAGGAAAGGTACGCGCGTTCAGCACCAATCATTGGGAGGATAATGAAAGAAAATCCGGGGATAATCACGACTACATAAGATGTAGGTCAAATCTTCACTCTTCACAAGTGCTTTGTGAAGTTGACTGTTTTTAAAACAACACCTTAAGCATCTAACCACTATCTGTGTTGTGCCACGTTTCAGTGTCATTATAACAAGAATACTTCGATTTATCAACGGAATGAAAACACACTGTTGACTGTCAGTCTGTGTGGTTTGTGAATGCTACAAGCATATCAAAGCTATGAAAAGATTCAATTGTATAATGCCGAGGTAGAAAGTATCGCAATTGTCAAGAGTGAAGATTTGACCCCATCGCTTGTGTCTTTACAGGCTGTAACTTTCGGATATAATAGTTGCAAATAGAAGGAGAGCGTATGAACCGTTTAATCATGATGATAATCGTGGCACTGATAGTGCCTGCTGTTCTGTTTTCCCAGATCAATTGGACTAAACACACTATTGTGTATGACTTCACGGGGGCCCATTCTGTCTATGCTATTGACCTGGATGGTGATGATGATGTGGATGTCCTGGGAGCTGCTTTATCTGCAGATGACATCACTTGGTGGGAGAACGACGGGAACGAGAACTTTGCCCGTCATACCATTGCGGATAACTTCGACGGCGCAAATTCTGTCTATGCTATTGATCTGGATGGTGATGATGATGTGGATGTCCTGGGAGCTGCTGCGGGTGGAGATGCTATCACCTGGTGGGAGAACGATGGTAACGAAAACTTTACCGAGCATACTATTACAGATAGTTTTGATTATGCCTTTTCTGTCTATGCTATTGATCTGGATGGTGATGATGATGTGGATGTCCTGGGAGCTGCTGCGGGTGGAGATGATATCACCTGGTGGGAGAACGATGGGAATGAGAATTTTACCGAACATGCTATTGCAGATAGCTTCGACGGCGCTTGTTCTGTCTATGCCATTGACCTGGATAATGATGATGATATAGATGTCCTGGGAGCTGCTACGGCTGCATTTGCTATTGCCTGGTGGGAGAACGATGGAAATGAAAATTTCACCGAGTATAACATCGCAGACAACTTCGACTATGCCTCTTCTGTCTACGCCATTGATCTGGATGGTGATGATGATGTGGATGTCTTGGGAGCTGCTGCGGGTATAGATGATATCACCTGGTGGGAGAATGATGGAAATGAGAATTTCAGCGAGCATACTATTGCAGATAGTTTTGATTATGCCTCTTCTGTCTACGCTATTGATCTGGATGGTGATGATGATGTGGATGTCTTGGGAGCTGCTGCGGGTGGAGATGATATCACCTGGTGGGAGAACGATGGAAATGAAAATTTTACTGAAGATACCATTGCAGATGACTTTGACGGCGCTTGTTCTGTCTATGCCATTGACCTGGATGGTGACAGTGATATAGATGTTCTGGGTGCTGGTATGAATGCAAATGACATCGCCTGGTGGGAGAGTGATCTGGCGGGAATAGAGGAAGATGCCCTATACTCTACACGTGATGGACTACCCTTGCTGCAGGTTCAACCAAACCCATTCACAAAAAAGACAGAAATTAGATATCGGATACCTGATAACGGATATCAGATAACTGATAACAGTGTAGTTGATTTGGATATCTATGATGCCAGTGGAAGACTAGTACGACAATTCGACCATAAGACCATAGGACTATCAGACTACATCACCTGGGATGGTAAAGATAATGCCGGTGAGCGGGTCTGCGGTGGTATTTATTTCTTAAGGCTTGTCGTTACTCCTGTAAGGGAAGCTGGCAATTATAGTACTACAGAGAAATTACTACTTATAAAGTAATTGTTTAACAGTAGCATAAGAGGTGCTGACCCATAAGGCTCAAAGATTTTCATTAGGTATTACTCTTTGTATGAATATACTAAATTCCTAATTCTTCTCCAACTATTATTACTGTTATCATCGGCTTATATTTGTTGTTGTCGTATTCCCTCTCTATTATGACAGTCTTGTTACAGATTCTCCATGGTGAGGAACAATCACTACATACGCCTGTTATGCCGCACGGAGGCATTGGATCAAAATCTGCATGGCGCTTAACCGTCGCCGGAGCAGTCTTGTTTCTGATCTTCTTTAACGCTTCTTCAAGGTCTTTGACAATCTTGTTAATCCCAGCCACGATGATAACCTTGTCTGGACCGAAGAGCATGGCTGCCACACGGTTTCCATGTCCGTCGACGTTAATGATCTTGCCGTCTAAGGTCAGTGCATTTGTACTTGTCACAAACACATCTGAAGTCAAGGCCCGTTTTTTAAGTCTGATGTTCTCTGCAACACTGATTCCAGGACGCCAAGGATTCAGAAAAGTATAGTTACCTTTCGCCAACGCGTCAAGCACACCTATCTGCCGTAACGTAAGCGAGTCACCAAATCCTACGACTGCACCCTCGGGTATCATTGACATAACCTTCTCGAAAGCCATTCTTCTGTTTCTTACATAGAAGGCCGAGATGTTGTTTTCACTCAATTTATTAATTAACCTCTGGATTTCTTGCTTCATCGTAATCGTCTACTTCCGGACCTTAATTTTTAATGATCTCTTTGTTTGGCTTCCTTTAAGTAGTATGTAAGAGTTGATCGTCTTACTAATGCCCTCAATCATCAGACTCCTCTTCTCTAACTGAAATGATGTCAGTCTGATCTATGGTAATAGAAATTTGTCGTTTGTCAATGCACCAAATGAAGGGGATCCTTTAGTGTATTTGTGTAGCGGTTCCTGTTTCGTGAGTTTTTAAACCAACACCTGAATGTACATATAATCGCATTTTTTGCAGTGGAAGATAAACAAATACGTCGATTGAAATAGAATGTTGTAGGAAAAAGTGATTTCAGTAAGATTGAGTCTGAAGCCAACGTTGCGTAGTGGGTTGACTACGGCTTTAACACTGATACCCAATTGGATGTCGTCATCCGTTTAAAAGAAAATTTGGCGTATTACTTATTCTTTCCTTCCCCGACGGCGGCGGTTTCCATCTCTGCCTTTACCTTTATGACCCAAGATTCATCATTGGGATTAAGATCAATGGCTTTTTGAAAATGCTTATGGGCGGTTTTCATGATCCTTTGCTGTTTATAGCATAGACCCAGATAGAAATAGGCTCTAAAGTTGCCAGGATTTTTCTCGATAGCCTTTTCGAATTGGTGGATTGCCTGTTTTATATGCCCTTTCTCATACTGCTTTACGCCATTTTCAAAATTATTCTCCGATGCAACGACCTGGCCAGGCGGCCTTGTACCTGAAACGCAACTACTAATGATTATAACCATAATCATCAACAATATTGACATTTTCATCCGTGCCTCCTAAGTGAAATTATACGCATGATTTAGATTTTGTCAAGCCTTAAGTCTAATATAAGCCTTGTGCATCCTCCTTTGCTTTTGACCTAAGAATTACTACTGGATACACCCTTTTTCTTATCATTCAAGCCTGAACTTACACAAGATATTATGCGCTACCATTTGCAATCAGCCGTTGACTTGGCAGGGAAGTTGTGTAAACTTGTAATATGCCCAAGGTTCCAAGAATACAGAAATATCGTATTCTTGAGAAGATTGAGGAGAGTAATTATGCGGTCATCTACAAAGTCCAAGTTAAGAAGAACAAACCCGTAGTCTTAAAAATAGCTCGAAACAAAGAGGTTGAATATAATGACCTCATCTCACACGAATTTCAGGTGCTTTCCAGAACCAGGCATCCCAATATTGTCTCGGTCTTTGACTATGATGTGAATGATGATGGTAGGGCATATTTTACCCTTGAATATCTTCCGTATAAACCAATCAATAAATACTTCAAGGGTTTTTCTGAGGAGTTCCTGGCTGCTATTGCTCAGGTGCTCAATGGTTTGGGCGCCTTTCATAACAATGGATTTATCCACAGCGATCTAAAACCCGAACATATCATCTATGATAAAGATGAGAAGAAGGCAGTGCTCATAGATTTTGGCTTTGCACAGCAGCGTCTTGCAGAACAGGGCATTAACCATCAAGAACTGGAACTTGTCGGCACAATCGGCTATATCGCACCAGAAGTTCTCAAAGGTATTGGAATTGATCAGCGAAGCGACCTCTATTCTCTTGGTGTCATCATCTACGAGATTCTTTCAGGCGAAGAATTGAAAGACCCCTATGTGTCAATAGAAGATATCCCAGAGGGAATTGACAAAATGATTTCCCGTCTCGTCTCCAGAGAACCCGCACTCAGGCCGAGTATCCCTGAACTATATCAGACATTGAGCAGTTATCTGAAGAAGATTAAGTTAGAGGTTCCTTCATTTAAGGTTACCCTACCCCAGACTGTCTATGTCGAACCTGTCGAGGTAAGCGATAAACTATCAAACACAACAGGTACTGCATTCATTATTACCGGAGACAGCGGTGTTGGTAAGACAAGATTGTTACAGGAGATGAGGTATAGATATTTAATGCAGAATTATGCTGTACTATCATATACCGCCAGTGAAAAGGCGAGTTTTTGTGATGGCTTGCGAGCTTTTATGAAGAGCACAGAGATTGCAGTCTCGAATATAGAGGACAAATTTCAAATATATGAAGAGCTTTATGAGGCACTTCTTGACCATGCAAAGAATAGAAATGTTGTCATCATGGTGGATGACCTCGAAAATCTTTCTGATTATGAGCTTGGCTTATTCCGCTACCTTGGCTATGGTGCTCAGAATTCGAATATCTTGTTAATTGCCACGTCGCGTTCAGATGAATCATACCTTTCAGGTGCTGGATGGGATGAACGCATAAGCAGACTTGGCTTTGGAATACTTTCTCTGAAATCTTTTTCGCGAGATGACGTGCAAACGCTGTTGGAGAAGACATTTGTTAAAATCGAACCAACAAAGACAAGACAGTTTACCGATTTTGCAGAATGGCTCTACACACAGAGCGGTGGCAATCCGCTTTTTATTGTAGAAATACTAAAGAATCTCTATGAAATCAACGTCATCAATTATCAATCGTGCACATGGCGTATAAAGATAGATTTGTTGAAAAAGAGTCCTCTGCCGTCAAAGCTCGAAGGCTTATTAAAAAAGCGCCTCAGAATTTTATCCAACGCAGAGTTAAAAATATTAAAAATATTATCTATTGCTAACTGTCCGTTAGAACCAGCCATCATGACCTCAATGATGACATCTCAGGCAGCTATTTCTATAGATAGTCTGAAGAACAGAGGATTGTTAAAAGAAGAGAGCGTGGATAAAAAAAGGATGGTTATGATATCAAATCAGATACTCAATCAGCTAGTAAGACAATACATAAATAAGAAAGAGAGAAGAGCGCTATCTAAGAAACTCATTACAGCAATAGAGACCATTGCCTCAGATAATAAAAGTTACCTGTCTGTTCTCGCACGGCTGAACGAAGAGATCAATGACATCAAGAAGGCATACAATTATCTTCAACAAGCTGCACTGTATGCAGAGTCAATCTATGATTATCATTCTGCAATAGCACATTATGAAAAGTTGCTGTCTTACGAAAAAGACATAAACAAAACAAATTATCCGGAAACTTTGGTCAAAATCGCTCGAGATTATTATATCATTGGTAAAAATAAAGTTGCACTTGAATACTACAAAAAAATATCAAAACTAAAAAGAAAAGATTTATTAGCTCAAGTCTATTCGGGAATGGGACATGCCAACTCGGCAATTGGTGATCATGCTCAGGCAGCAGCGTTTTTAAAGAAAGCTATTTCACTAATACTCCGAAAAGAAAGTGTGGATTACATAAAGACCGTTAATGACCTCGCCTATTCTTTGATATACTTAAATCAGATCACGGAGGCTGAAGGTATTTTGAATAAATCATTTTTATTAGCAAAGAAGATGAGAAATGCTGAGATGATGGCTGAGACTCTGTATTACCTATCAAGTCTTGAATGGTTTAGGAACAATTTTGATAAAGGAATTAAGAAGGCTCTGGAAGGCGTGGTACTTAGCAAAAAACATAAACTCTTAAAGCACTATGCCTATGCGGCTAATCTTCTAAGTTCATTATACCAGCAAAAGGGCGATTTGGATCAAGCACAAATGCTTCAGGAACAAGCGATTAATACTTTCAGTAAGATGAAACTCAGTGATACTCTAGCGAGCGCACTTAGTAATCAGGCATCTTTATATATTCTGCAAGGCGATTTACAGAAGGCGAGAGAATTATGTAAAAAGGCGCTAATGCTAGCACAGCAAACAGACAGCCGTACTACCCAGTATATTTCTTTAGCCAACCTCAGCCTCATCAGCGATGATCTTGGTGAATTTGAAAAGGCAATAGACTATAGTAAGAAGACGTGTGCAATTGAACCCAACAACATATTTGCTAATTATAATCTATCGATGCTATATTATAAGAATGGTAAAGTATATAAAGCAAAATCAATTTTAAAAAATGCTATAACAAAAAAGAATTCTCTATTATATCATGTTGGCTTGGCACTAATTAATCTCTCTATTGGAAAAAGTGAGGAAGCCGAAGAGATGTTACTTAAAAGACTAGATACAAATGAAATAAACAGATTAGATACTATTGCAAAGATTCAATTGTACTCAGGATTATTTCAATTCTATTACGAAAAAACAGATTTTGAACAGTCTTTGACATATGCAGAGAAGGTCATAGAATTCGCACCACCATTAAGTAAAGAACACATAGTTGCTCATGCCTTTATAAAAATAAATAATTTTAAACTTCGCGAAATTTCAAAGCTTGATATCACAGAGGAAGCATGCAAATTGAAGAATATGGGCTGTATCTATGATTATGCACATCTCAAGAGATTGGCTCTCGAGACAGTTATTGATACGGGAATAGAACAGACACAGATAAAAGCGGCAGTGGATGAATTGAATGAAGTTACCGAAATCTTCGAGACGCTCGGTGCTGAATTAGATTTCAGGAAGACAAGAAAGATTCAGGGGAAACTGTTTCCTATTATCGCCAGTGAGTTTTCAAAACGATCAATCTCAGCGCAATATCTTGAAGCCTTCTCAAATTTGGCTGAGCTTATTAGCAGTAATCTGGGTGACATTGATTTCATACAGAACACACTTGATTTAGTTATCCACAGCACTGGCGCAGAGCGTGGTGCCATATTCATCAATAATCCTAAAGGGATGGAGTTTGTTGCCGGAAGAAGTATGGACCGTACTACAATCCGAGATGCCGGCGAACTGTCCAAGACCGCCATCAGGGAATTAGAAAAGAACAGAATCGTCTTTGCCCGGGATGCCCTTTCTGACCCTGAATTCAGTGTTAAGAAGAGTGTGATGTTAAATCAGATACACTCTTTGCTTTGCATTCCTCTCATAGTCTCAGGTAATATTATTGGTGCTATATATTTAGATTCCCGGCTAACTGCCGGTATATTTGATTTACAGGACAAGGATTTTTTATTGACAGTGTCTAAGATTCTCGCCTCGGTAATCGAGAAGTCTTTGGCTTTTCGGACAGTGACTGAGGAGAACATATTATTGAAGAGTAATATCATCAAAGATATTGGCAGTGGCTATCTCACGGGGAAATCCAGAGCCATGAAACGAATTTACAAGGTGATTGATAGTGTTGCAGAGACGAATTCGCCGGTACTCATTCTTGGTGAAACTGGTACTGGTAAGGGGATGATTGCCAGACTCATCCATATGAAGAGCAAGAGGCATGACAAGAAGTTTCTTACCATAAATTGTGGTACAATCCCTGAGACGCTTTTGGAATCAGAGCTCTTTGGCCATAAAAAGGGAGCGTTTACCGGTGCAATAAGCGACAAGAAGGGTCTATTAGAGGAAGCGCAGAGTGGAACTGTTTTTTTAGACGAGGTTACCAATACCAGTCCTTCATTCCAGGCGAAGATTCTTGAGGCAATAGAAGAGAAGATAATTAGGCGTATCGGTGAGACAATAACACGAAATATTGATGTTCGATTCCTCTTTGCAACGAATAGAGACCTCGAGATTGAAGTAGAGATGGGTAGATTTCGGAAGGACTTATTCTATCGCATCAATGTCTTTATTGTAGAAGTACCCCCTTTGAGAGAGAGAATTAGCGACATCTCGCTGCTTACTCAATTCTTTCTTGATAAATATAGTAAGGAGATGAATAAAAAAATAGATGGATTTACTGCTGAGGCGATGCAAAAATTGAAGGAATATTTCTGGCCAGGCAATGTTAGGGAATTACAAAATGTTACAGAGAGGGCAGTAGTTCTGACAAGGGATGACGTCATCACTGCCAACGATTTAGGGTTGGGGCAAATAAGAAAATCAGAGTTCATTTCCTTGACAGAAATTAAGAAAGATGCAATCGTCGAAGCATTGAATATGACAGGCTGGAATATAAAGCAGGCGGCTGAAGCCCTGCACATCAACCGAAGAACGATTGAACGATACATAAAAAAATACAATATCACAAAGCAACTTTAAATATCACAGAGTGCTGCCAGCGATAGTGGGCAGCTCGTATCCTGGACAATAACTCCCTTTTATAGCATAACTCCTTTAAGTAATTCATGAAGTCAGCAACTCACTGATGGTGCGACAAAATGTCGTACCATTCCACTCACTGAGAGCGTTATCTACTACTGTTTGCAAAAGTCTCCATAATGCGACAAAATGTCGTATTAGGGAGGTGCTGAATGTATACAAAGCTGCGGGAAATATGCTAAATTTTGCACCTTTACAACATGGCATGAATATTGCTTTATGAATTATTTGAAAGGAGTGATTATGAAGAAGTTATTAGCCTGCCTTATAGTTATATTCCTGATTGGTGGGGTATTTGGAATTGCCATTCAGGGTACTGTCAACACAGATGTTGCGGTTGTTGATTCAGTTATTGATCTCCTCAAACCGCCCTTTGCCGCTGCAGACACGCTTTTTGTACCGGTGCCACCGCCTCCACCGCTACATAAGTGATTGAAGCGAAAACACTATGAGCACCATACATCTGTACGAGATCAAGTTGCTGGATGGCACCCGATATCGAGGCGAAATCACCTATCGGGACGACAAAATGGTTGTGCTCAGAGTGAAACGTAAACCATTAGGGCAGAAATTGCAGCTCTTTTATAATGGTATTATTTCAATCCGAGAATTGGGTTGGCACAAGGCGCGCGCGCTGAGTTGAAGGCTACGCTTCGGGAGGGATTAGCCCGTCTTATAGAGAGACGGGCTAATCCCATTGTCAACATGATGCTATGTGATAAGCATTGCATCCAGGATAGTCCCCGTAATTTCCACTGCATTCAATGTGCCATATCATTGTTGCTTCCCTTATTTAGACTCTGAGTGATGAAACAACGAAGATCGAGATAGCATCTGTGACAACTCGACTCCCTCCCTATATTGTGACTATGTCTTTGAGATTACATTGTAATTGCGTTACGGTATGTTGACCTTTCAGGGGGTAGGGAGACAACACGATAGTGCTTCAGTGTTGCTCATTTTGACTCTTTTCCATCTCTCTAGAAACTGGAGTACAATCCACCACCTACCCCCCCCTTGACGATAAAGGTCAGTATCTACTCAGATTTTTTATGTGGCTGTATATAATTATGTTGAAGATGAAATTTTTCCGTAATGATGGATTATATTAATGCAATCAAACCTATTAGCTGGAA
>Ga0209636_10005837_pt1 | contig 12575 bp, 13 predicted proteins | sample DeeMarSWOR152_54_FD_187464 | JGI IMG/M metagenome (GOLD analysis project Ga0209636, IMG submission 187464) | Marine sediment microbial communities from White Oak River estuary, North Carolina - WOR-1-52-54 (SPAdes) (version 2) | ecosystem: Environmental > Aquatic > Marine > Intertidal zone >...
CTGCTGGAACTCTTGGAGCCGTTGGTACTGCTCTTGCTACTGGAACAGCAGGAGAAGCAACTGTAAGTATTACAAATTCTGGTGCAAGTGGTGAAACTCTTCTGCTTGGTGATATTATTACTTTCGCCGGTGATTCTCAGACTTATGTTGTTATAGCTGGTTCTACCGGTGATTATAGTAATGGGGTTTATACTTTTAGTTCTGATCCTGATACTGTTGTTGTTGGTATTCATCCAGTGTTACAAACAAGTCCATCTGGTGCTGCTGTAACAAAGGGAGCCAGTCACGTTGTAAATATGGCATTTCATCGTGACGCTTTTGCGTTCGCTACAAGGCCACTTCTTGATGTTTCTCAGGATTATAGTCTTGGTAGCAGAATGCTTTCGATGCAAGATCCCGTGACCGGACTTATTCTTCGCCTTGAAGTGTCGCGGCAACACAAACAAACGGTGTGGGAATATGATATTTTATGGGGAGCAGATTTGATTCGTCCTGAATTTGCTACTCGTATTATTGGCAAGACTGCTTAATAGTGATTAATTGGCATCGCCGCCAGGAATAGACGAGTTTCATCTCGTCTAAAGTCCTCCTCAGTCAGCGGGGGGCAAGTTCCCCCGCTGATATTTTTTATAAAATTTTATGAAAGGAAAAAACGATGGCTAAAATTCCAGTAATAGAAATGCAGAATAAAGAAAAATTACAAATAAAAGTGAATGTTGATGATATTGATAAATATCAAAAACGTGGCTTTGAAATTGTAAATCAAGAAAATAAGATAGAAACTGCTGACGAATTAGAAGCCGAAGAATTAGCTGGTAATGAAGATATGGATGAAGAAATAGGTGGCCAGGAAGAAATAGAAGAGGAGATTCCAGAAACTTTAAGTACGGAATAAATTTTATTTTGTAGAAGCGGCGATCGTTGCTTCTACTGTTATAATATTTTTTATAAAGGGAATAATAATGCCAGCAAATTTTGTTGTAGAAGATGGTAGTGCGGTAGATGGTGCGAATTCTTATTGTTCAGTTGCAGATGCAGATCAAATAAATTTAGATTATGAAAATTCTGTAGATTGGATAGCTGCAACTGATGCAGAAAAAGAAATGGCTTTGCGACAAGCGACGAGATATTTAGATTTGCATTATATCTGGGATGGGTATAAGGTGTATGAAGATCAAGTTCTTATGTGGCCAAGATATGAGATGTACGATGAGGATGATAATTATTTAGCCGAAGATGAAATACCAACAAAAGTAATTCAGGCTTGTGTATATTTGGCTATTAAAGTTATAGAAGGCGATACACTTTTAGAAGATTTTCAAAACGAAGGAAAGGTGAAAAAATCAAAAGATGTCGTTGGTCCTCTTACAGAGGAGCGTGAATATGTTTTTGGAGAGTATCCGGATAAAACTTATCAAGTAGCAGATAAACTTCTTGCTTCTCTTATTATTGGTAAGGGTTGGACATCTACAGAATTAGAACGAGGATAAAAAATATGGAACAAGAACAACGAACTGATCATGATTTATTAATTTGTATAGAGCAAAAAATAAAGTTTTTGCAAAATCAATTTGAGAATCATTTAAAACATCATTTTATTATTACTGTATTAGCTTTATCTGCTGCTCTAACAGGTGTAGGAAGTGTAGTTACAGGAATATTGTTATTTCTAATTAAGGCTTAATATGAATGCAGAAAGTATATATAATTTATTAGTTCGTAAAGGAATAGATGCAACGATAAGAACTTATCCTGATGCTGTTTTTGATCCCGATACTAACAAAACAACTTTAGGAACAGCAGTTGATTATTCGGTGAAAGTTGTTCCTCCATATAATTATATTAAAGAAAGTTATAAGCCAGCAGAAATGATTTCTTCTGGTAAAGGATTAACAGGGATAGCTAATTACAATCTTGAATTTATAATTCAAATAGGATTAAAAATTATTATAAATAATAAAGAATGGACAGTAGTTAGTGTTTCTCCCATTCAAGATAATACTGGTATATTATATTTTAGTTTGAATATTGAAAGTGGTAATTAAAGATATAATGAAAACAAAAATTTATAAAATTTACAAATTAACTAATATAATAAATGGAATGATTTATATAGGCTACACTCAAAAGAAACTTATTACAAGAATAAGAAGACATGTAATAACAAATTCCTATATAGGCAATGCTTTAAGGAATTATGAAATTAAAAATTTTAAAGTAGAGGTTCTTTGGGAAACTAAAAATAAAAAAGATGCTTGTATTGTGGAAAAAGCTGCTATCTGTGCTTATAGAACTCAATTTCCTAATGGTTATAATTTAACTTCTGGGGGAGAAAATCCTCCTAATCATAAAGGTGAAAAACAATCAAAAGAGCACATAATAAATAGAAGTGAAGCATTAAAAGGACGTATTGGTCCTATGCAGGGAAAGCATCATTCTAAAGAAACAATTGAAAAAATGAAAGTAGCACGAGCAAAGAGACCTTGTTCTGATTTTATTGGTAAAAATAACCCAATGTATGGACGAAAACGTCCAGATGTTGTAGAAAGAAATAAAGAAAATAGATATGCTAAAGGGAAAAAGCAATCTAAAGTTCATATATTAAAGAAAACTATTTCACGTTTAGAAACAATATCTGCAAGATTAGAAGATGAAATAATAAAAAGTTGCATTTGGGATGGAACATAATGACAACTAACTTGCAAAAATTTAACGCAGAACTTGAAAAAGCAGCAGAAAAAATAAAAGGTGATTGTGAAAAATTTTATAAGCAAGTTTGTTTAGAAGTTTTAAAACGAATAGTTTTGAGAAATCCTGTTGATACAGGTCGATCACGTGGAAATTGGATGGTTGAAATTGGGAGGCCAGCAGTTGGAATTTTAGATGTTCAAGGTTCTGCTGGTGAAATGGCAGAATTTGCTATAAATAGAGGAATATCAAAATTAAGTGATATACCACCTTTTTCTTTAGTTCATATTACAAATAATGTTGAATATTTATATTATTTAGAATATGATAGGCGGAGCAAACAAGCTCCGGAAGGTTTTTTAGAAATTACTTTAACCGAAATGTCTAAATGGCTTTCAGGAATTAAATAGGAATAATTATGTCTTGGCTGACTAATTGGAAATATCGTAAATCTCATGTTATCAATGCTGCTGCAGATGCAGGGACTGATTATCAAAAGAGAATTACTGCTCATTTTTCAGCACCACATTATCAGCATAGTGAGATAGATGATGTTTCTGAATATTTAAGAGGAGCAGGGGAACAATTTCAAAGATATTCTTTTTATGGTTGTGGTTTATATTGGATTTTTTATTGTGATGATATAAATATAGTTTATAAAACTTCAAGTGATGGGATAAATTGGTCAACCAAAACAACAATTAGAGTAGCTACTCAATTATATATGTTTACTATTTTATGGGATGATCCATATATTTATTATGTAATAGGAGGAGTTAGTGGTGATAATAAAGTTTATTTTAGAAGAGGGATTCCTGATGTTGATGGAATAATAACTTGGACTTCAGCAGAAGTAAAGGTTGCAGATTATAGAGCAACTTCACCTTGTTTAACTAAAGATTCTAATGGGAAAATTTGGTTAACTCAATTTAAAACAACCGATTTAAATGTAGGAACTTTTGAAGTTATTAAAAATGATGCAGTTGATGGTTCTTGGAGTATTGCATCAGGATACCCTTTAGAATTATCAGCAGGTATAGGAGGACGAACTCAAGGAAGTATTTGTGCTTTAACTGAAGGAAAAATGTATGCGGCTTATGGTATGGTTGATGAAAATGAAGAAAATCCTTCTTTAGTTTATGGAAAACTTTTTAATGGTGAAAATTGGGGAAATGAAGAAACAATATCAACAGAAAATTTGGCTCTAGGAGGTGGAGTTTTTATAACCGTAGATGCTAAAGATGACGATGTTTATATAACTTATTGCGTTGAGAAGATAGAAAATAAAATAACAATAACTTTTAATAAAAGAGTTTATGGCGTTGGTTGGGGAAGTGAAGAATATATTTCTGATGATTTTCCAGGATTAACTAATCTTGGTCCTGTAATGACTTTTAATCCAGATGAAGATGAACTTTGGGTTATATATGGGGATCCAAGTGTTGATTTAATTTATCTTAGAAAACGAATATCTGGCGTATGGTATGATCAAGAAACAATTTATGATTTTTCAGAAATTCAAGATACAAGTCATTTTATTTTAAATGCTTTTAGAAGATCTTGGGATGGGCATTTTGCCATTCAATTTGATGTAGCTCAAGGAGCAACAAATAAAATTTATTGGCTTCATTACGTACATGATATAAATGAGCATGTTTATTTGAGTGAAAATTGCCAAGTTGATTTTGAAGATATAAGATTTACAGATGATGATGGTGATACTTTTCTCGATTATTGGATGCAAGAAAAAGTTGATTCTGATTATGCTATTTTCTGGGTGAAAGTTAATGATGATTTAAGTGCAGATCCACAAACAATTTATATTTATTATGATAATGTAGCAGCTTCTTATCCTATTGGGGATGATCAAGACGAGATGGATGCTACTTTTTTATTCGCTGATCATTTTTATGGTTCTACATTAGATGCCGCAAAATGGGATGAAATTAATACTCCAACAATAAATGTTGCAGATAGTATTTGTACTGTTACAAGTGGTTCAGCAGCTTGGAAAGGAATAAGTTCTGATGATATTTTTGGTGCTTATGGAATAGCTTGGATATCAAGACATCAATTTTCATCTGGAAATCGTACCATAGCAGGCATGTCAAATACTGGAATTCCTGTTGCTGATGATGAAATGTGTTTTTTGAGCCCTACTCTTCCTCGTAGTCGTGTTTGCGATGAGGGTTCATATGCTGACATCTTCTTTGATATTGATGATTCTTTTCATATATATGATATTACTTGGAAAGCAGGGCAATGTAAATTTTATATAGATGGAATATTAGCATCTACTCATATTGTAGATGTTCCTAATGAAGCATTAAAAACATGGATAACTTCTTATAATAATTCACAAACTTCAGATTGGGTCGCAATAAGAAAGTTTGTTGATCCAGAACCAGAACATGATATTTGGGGTGAAGAAGAAGAAGAAATTCTTGAATTTATCGGTTCTGTCGATTCAGTTTCTAATGTTTCTGGTTCTTTAATAAAATCATTAAAATTGGCAGCTTCTATTACTCCAAGTTCTAATGTTAGTGGTTCTTTGACAATACCTGTAAGATTTAATGGTTTTATTGCTGCAAATTCTAATATTGTTGGTTCTTTATCTACTTTATTAATAGCATTAAATGGTTCTATTACTCCAAGTTCTAATGTTAGTGGTTCTTTTTGTTTACAATCAAGATTAGAAGGTTGTTTAATTGTAATTTCTAATATTTCTGGTTCTTTGTCTTTTTTATCAAAAATATTTAATAGTAATTCTGTTTCAATTTCAGATGTTTCTGCTTCTTTAAGTGTTACAACAGAGCTTGGAAGTTCAATTGTAGAAATTTCTGGTGCTTCTGCTTCTTTAGGTTCTCTTGGAGTTTTGACTTTATTAGTTGCTCCGACTATTGGAGTTTCTGGCTTATCTGGTCGGCTTGGATTTTTAATTTCAATTGAAGGTTCAATATCTTCATTGTCTAATGTTTCTGGTAATCTTAATTCACAACCAGGATGTGATGGTTCAATTTTTGGTGCTTTTAGTGTTTCTGGTAATTTAAATATAAATAAAGAATTTTATGGATTAATTACTGGTGCATTAGAAACAGGTGGTACATTAACTACTGTATATTTAAATGTAGAACGTTGTCTTATTGGTTTTGTCACTTCAACAAGTGATTTGTCAGGATGGTTAATTCCATATTTTGATGGAAGAAATATAATTAAACCAATAAGTTTATTATCAGGTTCTTTAAATATTATACGGCAATTAGAAGGTATTTCATCTATTGTTTCTGTTAATCAAGGAAATATAAATCTTTTAAGCATTTTACTTGGTTTGTTAAATGAAAGTTCTAATATTTATGGTATTGCTCATTTCGTTGCTCTTGGTTTTTATGAAAATTTAGCTAATCAATTATCTGCTTATTTTCAAGATATTGCTGATGTAAATAATTTAATCATTCGTTATGATAACGATTTACGGGCTACTCCATCAGATAATTTGTGGTGTGAATACAATATTGATTTTGGAAATGCCACACAAAATAATTTAGGTATTGATACTTTTAGGAATATTGGTAATTTTAATATAAGAATAAAAAATCAAATAGGGCTTGGTATTGGTGAACTTTTTGAAAAAGCAGACATTATTTCTACTGCTTTTTTAAGAAAAAATTTAAATAGAATTATTTTTGATATTCCAAAAATTAGAAAGATTGGTAGAGTGGAAGATAATTATCAAGTAAATGTTATTTGTCCATTCTTTAGTGATAAAATTGGGAAATAATGTTATATCAAAATATTATAAATGGATTAAATTCTTATTTTCAAGATATTGCTGATAGTCATAATCTTATAGTTCGTTATGATAATGATTTGCGGACTACTCCTACTTCTGGTATCTGGTATAAATGTAAAATAGAATTTGATAGAACAGAACAAAAGGAAATTGCTCCTAATTCTTATAGAGCAATTGGTAATTTGATTGTAGAAATTTATTATTCAATTAAAATTGGAATTGCTTCTATTTTACGGCAAGTAGATATTTTAATTGCTTATTTTACTGAAACAACTATAAATAATAATTTAAAATTCAAAACTCCAATAGTACAAAATATTGGAAGAGTTGAAGATAATTTTCAAATAAATGTAATTTGTCCATTTTTTGTGGATAATTAAAAAATAAAAGAAAGGATAATATAATGGATCAAATAGAACGTATTATTACGGCGATTACAAATGGTTTAAATAAAGTTAATACAAGTATTCAAAAAACACAAACTTATAAAGATGGGAATACTTATTCTCTTGCAGTGGATACGGTTGTAGAAACTGCTGCGACTTCTGCTCTTTTGGCTACTCTTAGAGGAATTACACTTCTTTTTACTGGAAATGTTGCTGGAAGTTCTTTGCTTTCAGGATTTGTTAATCATCAATTGTTTAATGGGTTTTCTGTAGGATCTTCCAGTTTGTCAGCTATTCTTAGAGGAGTTACTCGTCTTTTTGCAGGAGATTCTGCTGGAATTTCTACTGTGGGAGGAGGTAGTTTCACTTCTATAAAAGAATTAGTTGGTTCTTGTGCTGGAGCAACGACTGGTGCTGCTGCTTATATGTGGACTTAAAATAAATAATTAAAAATAAAAGAAAGGATAAAAAATGAGTGACGCAAATCGTGTGCAATTAGCTTATGTTGAAGAATCAACTTTTGGAGAACAAGAAACAGGTTCTAATTTACAGATTCTTCGATATAATAGTGAGTCATTGAAACAAGATATGGCTACTACAATTAGTGAAGAAATTCGTTCAGATAGACAAATTTCTGATGTAGCAAGAATTGGATTAAGTGCAAGTGGAGATATTAGTTTTGAATTAAGTTATGGTACTTTTGATGATTTTCTTAAAGCTGCATTGCTGGCCTCTGATTGGTCAACAGAAATTAGAATTGAACGCTTAACAATTTCTGTTGATGAAGCTGATAATTCTTTTAATGATTCTGATAATGGTTTTGGTGATTTTGTAGCAAATCAGTGGATTTATACTGCAGGATTTAATAATTCTGAAAATAATAATTTCTTTAAAATTATTTCAGTTACTGCTGGAAAATTAATTGTTGAAGGTGGAACACTTGTAACTGAAGCTGCTGATGAAGATCCAAGAGAAATTATTATGGGAGCATATATAACTAATGGTATTACTCTTATTAGTTATAATTTGGAAAAAGATTTTAAAGATTTATCTAATGTACTTTCTTTATTAAAAGGAATGACTATAAATACAATGAGTCTTGATGTTCCAGCAGATGGAATTATAACTGGTACTTTCGGTTTTATGGGTTCAGCAGAAGAATCTTTAACTTCTTCAGGTGGTTCTGGTTATACAGATGAAACTAAAACGATCGTAATGACTGGAGCTAATCATGTAACTAATTTTCTTGAGAATTTAAATGATTTAGCAATTCTTAGCTTTTCACTTTCTTTAAATAATAATTTAAGAACAAGATTACAAGTTGGTCATCTTGGAGTTGCAAGTATAGGTTCTGGTTCAATTGAAATTACTGGATCTTTAACTATTCATTTAGCAAATGCAACTTTATTTAATAAATATTTGAATCAAACAGTTACTTCTATTGTTCTTGGAGTTAGAGATGTTGATGGTAATGGTTATATAATTGAACTTCCTTCTGTAAAAATTATAAATGGCACAAGATCGGCTGGTGGATTAAATACTGATGTTATAGGTGATTTTGAATTTAGAGCATATATGGATGCAACAGAAGAAGTTTCAATTCGTATTGCAAGATTTACTCCAAGTGTTTTAGCTTTATTTGCTGGTTCTCTTTTAGCTACAAGCACGATCTTTGGTGCTTTAACTGTTAGTTAATTATTTATAAATATCTGGGCGGATAAATCAAATATTCGCCCAGAAATAAATTTTGAGGAGACTTAAAAATGGCAGATATAAATACAATAAAAACAGATCTTAAAAAAGAAGTAGAAGGTGTTTGGACAGATTTTGTAGAAGGTATTAGATTAAAAATTGCTCGTGCTCGGAATTCAAAATATCAAGAATTTCTTAGAGATTTAGTAGAACCATATAGAAAAGATATACGAGAAGAGAAAATTGAACCAAAAGATTTTGCTGATATTTTATTGAGAGTACGAGCAAAAACTGTTCTTCTTGATTGGGAAAATATCGAAGAGAATGGTAAAACTATTTCTTATAGTTTTGAAAAAGCAGTTGAATATTTTAGAAATCCTGAATTAAAAGATTTTTATAATTTTGTTATTGGTGTTTCTGAAAATGCTGATTCTTATAAAAAAGATTTAGTTAAAGAATCAGAAAAAAATTAATTGATTTCCTGCTCTGGCAATTAGAGTGGGGAAAATATAGTGATAAATTAAAAGCCGTTAAAAGAATAACAAAAGTAAAACAACCAAAATTATATGATGATTTATTATTTATTTGGGAAGCTTTTATTGCTTTATCTTCTGCAAGAATTGGTTTTAATTCAATTAAATTTTCAGAAATTGAAGCTCTTCTTAATTTAAATGGAATTTTTAATTTAGAAAGACGACAAGAAATTACTCATTTAATTCGAATAGTAGATGAAGAATATATCAATTATATAATAGAAGAAAGAAAACGAAATGCCAAGTCTTGATGTAGCAATTAACGCATTACGAGCAAAAGCAGGTGCTCAAGAATTTGATTCTGCTGTAAAGAAAATACAGCAAGGAGCGAAAAATGTAGATTCTTCTGTAAAGCAAACAAATGCTACAATGGGAATTTTTGATGCATCTGCTAAAAAAATGGCAGTAAACTTAATTGGTATTGCTACTGCTTATAAGGGGATGAGATTTGCTATTAGTTCTGTAAAAGAACTTGCAGCTTTTGAAATGGGACTTGCAAATGTTTCTACGATGTTAGATGAAACATCAATGAAATATATGCCTAAATATGAAAAACAAATTGGGCAATTAGCAAGAAAATATGGAGAATCAACTGGTACACTTACAAAAGGTTTATATGATATTTTATCTGCAAGTATTGGAGCAGGAGATGCAATAAAACTTTTAGAAGTTTCAAGTAAAGCAGCGATTGGAGGTATATCTTCAACTGGAGTTGCTGCTGATGCTTTAACTACTATAATAAATAGTTATAACCTTTCTGCTAAAGATGCTTCTGATGTTAGTGATCTTTTATTTACTACGGTAAAAGGTGGTAAAATCACTTTTGAAGAAATTGCTGGTTCTATTGGTCATGTTGCTGCTTTAGCTGCATCAGCAGGATTAACATTAGAAGATATGTCTGCTGCAATAGCTACAATGACACGTTCTGGTCTTCAAGCTGATATTGCAATAACTTCTTTGAAAGGAATTTTAACAACATTCTTAAGTCCAACAAAAGAATCTATTGATGTTGCTAAGAAGTTAGGAATTGAATTAAATTCAAATACTCTTAGAACAGTAGGTTTAATCGGAGTAATGGAAAAATTAAAATATGCAACAGATGAAGATGTTGCTGCAATATTTTCAAATGTTCGAGCATTAACTGGAGTTGCTGCTTTACGACAAAATGTAACTGGATTAATGGATGATCAAGAAAAAGCATTAAATCGTTTAGGAAAAGCTGAAGAAGCTTATCAAAAAATTGCTGAAACAACAGCAATGAAAATAAGACAAATGCAAGAAGATTGGAAAGCTGTGAAGAGAGAAGTTGGTTCTTTTAGTTTACAAATAATATCTTTTCTTCCTGAACTTTGGAGAACAGCAGAAGCTTTTGATGAAGTTAGATTAGCACGAGAAAGATTTAAAAGAGGTGGTGTTGATATAATAAAAATTCCAGATATAGAATTTCTTAAAAAACAAAATAAAGAGGTAATAGAAGATCTTATAAAAACTTTAGAAGATGCTGGTCAACATGTTCCTGGTCCTATAAGACAATTATTAGAACCAACAATAGAATTAGTGCAAAAATTAAAAGAAGAAGAAGAAGAAATATTAAGTATAAATGCAAGATTAGCAAAATTAGTTCCTTCTATTAATCTTCCAGAAGAGCTTGAAAAAGTGGTAAAAATAAGAGAAGAAGAGATAAAACAAGAAGAATTAGTTAAAGGGATTAGAGAAAAATATTTTGGTGAATTAGAATTTGAAAAAAATCTTATTGGGAAAACAACTGAAGAACGTGAAAGAGCTATAAAAGCTATGCAGTATGAAGCAGAAGCTAAAAAATTGGGAATAAAAAATATTGATGATCTTATTAAAGAATATGAAAAAGAATTAGAAAAACTTGGAGAAGCTTATGAAGCAGCAGAATTTTATGAAAAAATAAGAGAAGGGATGGGTGCTTTAATACGTTCTCCATTAACTGCTTTATTAGATGAAACAAGAGATATTGGGGAAGTTTTTGAAGATGAGTTAAAAAATCTTGGAACAAGTATTCTTGAATCAATGTATCAAGAAATGATAACAAAGCCTTTACAGGATTCTTTAATGAAAGCATTAACTCCTGTAATGGATGCTGCAATGGATATACTTTCTGGAGTTTTAAGTGGGGCAATGAAAGGAGTTGGTAGTTTAATTGGAGATGCATTATTTCCTGTTGCTGGAGAAAAAGGTTTAATTTTTAGTAATGCAGGTGTGAAAAAATTTGATAGAGGTGGTATTTTGACACGACCAACATTATTTCCAATGTCAAATGGAGGTGTTGGTTTAGGAGGTGAAGCTGGGAAAGAAGCTATAATGCCATTAACAAGAACTCCTTCTGGTGATCTTGGTGTAAAAACTGATGGGGCTACAACTGCTAAGACTTCAATAAAAATAATAAATATTATGGATTATTCTCAAGTCCAAGAATATTTAAGTTCTGGAGATGGTGAACGTCAAATTGTAAATGTAATGAGACGTAATAGAGATGAAATTCAATTGTAAAGTCCACGTGGAGACTTTTAATATATATTTTATTACTCCTTTTGAAAGGAACAATTATGGGATCATTTAGTGATTATTTGGAAAATGCCTTATTGAATCATGTATTCGGTACAGGCGAAGGTAAATCGCTGAGTTACACTCAGCCAGATAAGTACATTGCTCTTTGTACTGTTGCTGTAACTGATACGGCTGACGGTGATAGTATTACTGAGCCAACAAGTCCCTCTTATGCTCGTGTGGTAATGGATACTTGGGATGCTGCGAGTGGTGGAGCAACTGAGAATACAAATGATATTCTTTTTGCTCAAGCATCAGCAGATTGGGGAACTATTCTTGATTTTGCAATTTGTGATGCTCTTACAAGTGGTAATGTTCTTGCTTATGGTTCTTTAACTATTAGCAAGAGCGTACAGAGTGGTGATACTCCAAAGTTTGCGACTGGTGACTTAGACATTACTCTTAGTTAATTTTTTGTTTATTTTCCTGGCGGCGATGGGCAGGAGGATAATTTGAGGAGACTTAAAAATGTTAGAAAATAAAATACAAAAAATTTATTTAGCAATTCTCAATAATGGTAATTTAAGAAGAGAAATGTTGGCCACTGTAATTCCAGCAATGCAAAATACTCCTGGGATAAAAGTTATTTGGGAAAATCCAAATAAAACTTGGGCAAATCCTATTTCGAGTAATAGAAATAAAATTGTAAAAAGATTTTTAGAAACTGATTGTGATTATTTGCTTATGATAGATGATGATGTAGTACCTTTATTTAATCCTTGTGAATTAGTTTTTGTAAATAGAGATATTGTTGGTGCTCCTGCGTTAGTTCGTAGTTCTGGGCAAATTTTTAATTGGACAGCATATATTCCTCATTCTGATGGTATTGGTTATTCGGCAATTGATTTAGATTCTATTGATGATTTTTTAGATATATTAGAAGTTGCTATTGTTGGAACTGGATGTATT
>Ga0209636_10005838_pt1 | contig 12575 bp, 18 predicted proteins | sample DeeMarSWOR152_54_FD_187464 | JGI IMG/M metagenome (GOLD analysis project Ga0209636, IMG submission 187464) | Marine sediment microbial communities from White Oak River estuary, North Carolina - WOR-1-52-54 (SPAdes) (version 2) | ecosystem: Environmental > Aquatic > Marine > Intertidal zone >...
TTCCAGGAGACAACTAAGGTCTTGACTGGAGCGTCTTTGGCTGGCAAGGTGGATGAGCTTCACGGATTGAAGGAAAACGTAATACTCGGGCACCTGATACCGGCCGGCACGGCATTCAAGCCGCATCTTGATATAAAGGTCAAGCACCTTGCGGAAGCACCGCTGCCGAAGGAATTCGAAGAGGCCAAGGAAATCAAGGAAGCCAAAGAAGCCGAGGCCAAGGCCGAGGCTGCTGTCAGGGAAGCCCTGGGAATCAATTGATTATTTTCTATTGACTATTGAAGAAAAGAGGAAAGCACAAAAGAAAATACGATATCGCTACAAAGGACACAAAACAGGAGTAAAAGATAAAACTAAAAAACCCGATAGTAAATATTAAATAGTATCTGTTGCGGAAAACGAAAATCGACGATGTCACCCCTGCGAAAGCAGGGGTCCAGAGCGAAAAACTGGATTCCCGCTTCCGCGGGAATGACAAATACTGTTTCCGAAACAGGAACTAAATAATCAATAATGGGAGAATTATGCCAACTATAAATCAGTTAGTTCGACGTCCTCGGGCGAAATCGAAGGGCCATAAGCGAGTATCCGATATTAGCGGTTCGCCTCAGAAAAGAGGAGTGTGCCTGATAGTGAGGACTCAGACACCCAAGAAGCCGAACTCGGCTTTGCGGAAAATCGCCCGTGTCCGGCTGACCAACGGGAAGGAAGTTACAGCTTACATACCGGGCATCGACCACAATCTTCAGGAGCACAGCACAGTTACGATTCGCGGAGGGCGGGTCAGAGACCTGCCGGGAGTGCGGTATCATATCAATCGTGGTGTCCTTGACTGTGCCGGTGTGGCTAATCGAAAACAAGGCAGAAGTAAATACGGTGCAAAAAAGGCAAAATAGAACCAAGACTACAGACCCAAGACCTAAGACCCAAGACTAAAGTCTTGTCTCTGTAATCCTGAATGAGGGAGAAGTTATGGCTAAAAAGTTTACCGCTTCAAGTCAACAATTAAAGCCGGACGCGAAATATAACAGCAAGCTGGTCTCCAAGTTCATAAACTGTATGATGTGGGACGGTAAGAAAAGCACTGCGCAGCAAGTTTTTTATGATGCTATGGATATAATCGGAAAAAATATCAAGGATGTTGAGGCCCTTGAGGTATTCGAGAAGGCGATAAACAACGTGAGGCCTTTGATTGAGGTTCGCAGCAAGCGTATCGGCGGAGCCAGTTATCAGGTTCCGATGCAGGTAAGTGCCAAGCGCCAGCAGTCGCTTGCCTTCAGATGGATATTATCCTCAGCCAGGAGCAAAAAGGGCAAACCTATGTGCGAGCGTCTGGCTTCTGAATTGATAGATGCTTATAACGAGCACGGCGGAGCAATGACTACGCGGGAGAATGTCCACAGAATGGCAGAAGCCAATAAGGCCTTTGCCCACTTTGCCTGGTAAGATCTGTCGTTTATTACTGCCACGGTGTGTTTATGAAAATAACCGTGGCAGTTTTTTTATATCGAATAGCGGTGTGCCTATTGTCGTGTAGGGGCAGGTCTGTTTGCCTGTCCAGGGCAACCACATCGGGTTGCACCTAAACGAGAGACGAGATACGCATAATGTTGAGCACTTTGGAAAAATTACGCAATATCGGGATTATGGCTCATATCGACGCTGGCAAAACAACGGTGACCGAGCGTATTCTTTACTATACGGGCAAAACCTACAAAATGGGAGAGGTCCACGACGGTACGGCTGTTATGGACTTTATGGAAGAGGAGCAAAAAAGAGGCATAACTATCACTTCAGCCGCGACAAAATGTCCCTGGAAGGATTTTGAAATCAACCTTATCGATACCCCGGGCCATATTGACTTTACTGCTGAGGTCGAAAGGTCACTGCGCGTTCTCGATGGTGCCGTAGCGGTTTTTGACGGCAGCGAAGGTGTGCAGGCCCAGAGCGAAACCGTCTGGAGACAGGGACAAAAATACGCCCTGCCCTGTCTTTGCTTTGTGAATAAGATGGACAAAGTCGGCGCCGATTTTGAGATGACCGTTGACAGTATTCGCGATAAGCTCCTTGCCAATCCGATTTTAATGCAGATTCCCATTGGTGCCGAGGACTCTTTCGCCGGGATAATAGACCTGATAAAGATGCAGGCGGTTTTCTATAAGGCTGAAAAGATGGGAGCGACTTTTGAAGAAGTTGAAATTCCCTCGGAGTTGAAACAAACTGCTCAGCAGCAAAGACACCAGATGATTGAGCTTGCAGCCGAATACGATAACGAGCTGATGGACAGCTATGTCCACGATAAGCCGGCCGATATTAAAATAATTAACACAGCAATCAGAACAGGAACCCTGAGTAACAAGCTTCATCCGGTATTTGTCGGCTCTGCCTTGAGGTATATTGGTGTGCAAAGACTGCTTGACGGCGTCCTGGCATATCTGCCTTCTCCGTTAGACAAGCCTGTCCTGACCGGCCACAAACCGTCCGATAAAAATAAGAAAATATCCATTAAGTGCGATCCAAATGGCAGTATGGTAGCGCTGGCGTTCAAAATTACCAGTGATATGCACGGCGACTTGAACTTCCTGAGGATATATCAGGGCAAATTGAAGTCCGGCAGCAGGGTCTTGAATACAAATCGCAATCGTCGTGAGAATGTTACGAGAATATTTGAGATGCACGCCAACGAGCGAAAGATTTTGGACTCAGCAAGTGCCGGCGATATTGTGGCAGTTGTAGGGCTCAAGCAAACACTTACTGGCGATACGATTTGTGACCCTAAAAAACCGGTTTGCCTACCGAGTATTACATTTCCACAGACGGTTATTAATATGTCGATAGAGCCCAGAACCGCTGCAGAAAAGGTAAAATTGGCCGATGCGCTTGCCGACTTGAAGCGCGAGGACCCGACTTTTGAATGTAAGATAGACCGCGAAACGGGGCAAACAATCATCAGTGGAATGGGAGAATTGCACCTGGAGATACTTCAGCACAAGCTGGTAAGAGACAGAGGGGTTAATGTCAGGGTCGGCAGACCGCGGGTTGCCTACAAGGAAGCTATCACCAAATCAGCTCAGGGCGAGGGTAAATTCATACGCCAGACGGGCGGTCACGGGCAATACGGCCATGTTGTTTTAGAGGTTGAGCCACTTTTGACCGGGGATGGCCATTGGAGCCGCGAAGTTGAATTCCAGAGCAAGGTTTCTGCCGATGCGGTTCCGAGAGAGTTTATCCCAGATGTTGAAAGGGGAAGCAGAGACGCTCTGAGCAGCGGTGTATTGGCGGGCTATCCTGTTGTGGGAGTTAAAGTTACGCTAATTGACGGTTCATTTCATTCTGTGGATTCCTCTGGTCTGGCTTTTGAGCAAGCGGCGGCAATTGCGGTTGAAAAAGCGGTCAAAGAGGCAGAACCGGTGCTGCTTGAGCCGGTAATGCGGCTTCAGGTAGTAGTACCCCAGGCCAACTTTGGGGCAGTACAGGGTAATTTGCTTGGAAAAAGGGGATTCATCACGAATTGTCGTGTGCATGGAAATATGCAGGTAATCAATGCCAAAGCTCCGCTGGTGGAATTATTTGGGTATTCCAGCGAAATAAGAAGTTTAACAGCCGGCAGGGGGACATTTACTATGGAGCCGTTGAGCTATGAGAAGATCCCGGAGCAGATTGCCAAGAATATTATTTTTTAAAAAAATGTATTTTTTTGTGTTTGAGCCAAATTTTTTCCGACAATTTATTGACAGCAGTTGATTTATGTGATAGATTTTGGGTTTTTTCAGCCGTAGCGAGCATTGCCAGGGATGACTTTGCGTAATTTGTAGTTGGGCTGTGGCATATCTGAAATTCTGTGGTTAGGAATGGTTTATAACTTTGTTATAGGGTGTACCAACGACCGATAAACGGTTTTTGGATGGATTGTAATTGTAGTTGGTCCGACCCCGAACTCTTAAGGAAGGCGAATTCTGTGATTGGCTATTGACAATTGAATATTGACTATTGAGAAGAGCCCGATTTTGCCAGGCAAAGCAAAATCGGGCCCAAAAACGGATGGGATTACAAATCAATAAGAAATAGAAAATAGTTAATAGTCAATGAAAGGGGCCTTTCCTGCCAAAAATCAAACAAGATAAGTGTGGCTGATAGCAGAAAAACTATAGGCTAAAAGTGGATTTTTTATTTTGTTTTCGCTTTATTAAGTTGATATACTTCAAGGCCTTATAAGCATGAAAGGGAACGAACCCTCTTAGAAATGCTTTGGCAACGAATAATACGATACAAAACGGCAAAGTTTCTACGTGGGTGACAATAAGATGAAGCTGCTGTCTTGTCTGCTGGTTTTACTCCGGAAAAACTTGTCCGGAGGAAAGCCGGCAGAAGACGGCGGGCAGCGTAGAGGAAAGTTATGGCTGCTGAAACCGAAAGAATAAGAATTAAGATGGAGTCCTATGACCACAGAGCTCTTGATGCATCCGCCAAGGAAATAGTGGAACATGCTCGAAAGACCAATGCCCGTGTCAGTGGTCCGGTGCCGCTGCCCACACGTGTTGAAAGATATACTGTTTTGCGCAGTCCGCATATCGACAAGAAATCGCGTGAGCAGTTCGAATTGAGGACTCATAAACGTCTGATTGATATTCACGAGGCCAATGCCCGAACGGTTGAAGTGTTGAACCGTTTGGTCGTTCCGGCGGGAGTCTTTGTGAGGATAAAAGCCTGAATTGAGAAAAGTGCCTAAGAAATGCCTAAAGTTATGGAGTATTTTTTTAACTTTAGCTCACTTTAGTGTACTTTAGGCACTTTAGCTCACTGAGATACGAAGTTATGGCGATGTTGTTAGGAAAAAAAGTTGGGATGACCCAAGTCTATGACGATTTGGGCAAATTAGTGCCGGTTACGGTCATACAGGCCGGTCCCTGCGTCGTTATGCAGGTAAAAACAACTGAGACCGACGGCTATAACGCTGTTCAGCTTGGTTTGGATGAGATAAAGCCGGTGCGGAGGAAGAATCCGCAAATCGGGCATGCTCAGAAAGCCAACACGACCCCGAAGAAATTTATCAAAGAGATGCGATTAGCCGACGATGCCGAACAGCCATACGAAGTTGGGAATTCTGTGACTGTTTCGGTCTTTGCGGAAGACAAATTTGTTGATGTTGTGGGGACGAGCAAGGGCAAAGGTTTTGCCGGCGTGATGAAGCGGCACGGCTTTGGCGGTTTCCCCGCCTCGCATGGGACGGAACGCAAACACAGGGCACCCGGCTCGATATCGAGTTTCGCCAGTGACGCCGGACATGGTGCAGGCCCTAAAAGGGGCAAGAAGATGGCAGGGCATTTGGGCAACTGTCGGGTTACTACGAAAAACCATAAGCTGGTAGAGATAGACGAAGAGAAGAACTTGCTGGTCGTTAAGGGTTCTGTGCCCGGCCCGGCCGGATGTTATTGTATCGTCCGTAGTGCCAAAAAAGCGTAAGTAATGAGAACGAAACCTGGAAAATGATTGATTTAGCGGTTTACAACACAGATGGGCAGGAAGTCGAGAGCCTGAAAGTTGATGAGGCGGTTTTCGGTGGCTCAGTCAGATACCCGCTGCTTAAGCAGGCCATTGTTATGTATCACGCTAACAAGCGTTTGGGAACTGCGGCCAACAAGGGCAGAAGTATGGTAGCCGGTTCGGGCAGAAAGCTGTTCAGGCAAAAGGGGACCGGAAATGCCCGCGTTGGTAACATCAGAACCGGCAAACGTGTGGGCGGCGGCGTGACTTTTGCCAAGAGCCTCAGAGATTTCGGCAAACGTATGCCTAAAAAGCAAAGAAGATTAGCCAGAGACTCGGCGATATTGGCAAAGCTTTTGAGTAACAATGTTATCGTGGTTGACGGGCTAAATTTTGAAAAACCAAAAACCAAAGATTTTATAGGCGTTCTGAATAACTTAAAAATTGAACGCAGCTGCCTGGTAACGATTAACTCAGCAGATTTGAACCTTTACAAATCAGCTAAGAATGTTCCAAAGGTAGCTGTTATGCCTGTTAGCGAGCTGAACGCCGGTGATATCTGCAACTATCGCAAAATGCTGTTTACCAAGGAGGCGTTTTTATCTGTTTTGAACAAGGACAAGGCAAGCGAGAATTAACGGGTATTGGTGTGGACGATTATAATGTAATAATTCGGCCTTTGATTACGGAGCAAGGGATGCATTTTGCGAATACAAAAAGTGCGTATTCCTTTGAGGTAAATAAAAGGGCCAATAAGACTCAGATAAAAAACGCTGTTGAAAAAATATACAATGTCAAAGTACAGAAGGTCAGAACAGCTAATCGTAAAGGTAAACAACGTCGCAGAGGCAGAGCATTAGGAGAGACGTCGAGCTGGAAAAAGGCTGTTGTATTTCTGGACCCCGATTTTCATATAGATTTGTTCTAAATACGAGATACGTGTTATGGGTATTCGAGTTTACAAACCAACAAGTGCCGGTCGGAGAAACAGTTCGGTCAACGATTACGCTGAGCTGACTACCAACAAACCGGAGAAGTCGCTTTGCAAGCGGATTAAGAAGAACGGCGGAAGAAACCATCATGGCGTTACCACCACTCGTTTTAGAGGCGGCGGTGCAAGAAGGATTTACCGCATTATAGATTTTAAGCGTGATAAGGACGGTGTCCCGGCGAAAGTAGCGACGATTGAATATGACCCCAACAGAAATTGTTTTATTTCCCTGCTTCACTACGCCGACGGCGAAAAGAAGTATATATTAGCACCGTTTGGAATAAAGACCGGCGACCGGGTGGAAAGTGGTCTTTATTGTGAGCCTAAGATTGGTAATACGATGCCGCTGTCTGCTATTCCTGCGGGTATGGAGATTCATAATATCGAGATGCGAGCCGGCCAGGGCGGAAAGCTGGTCAGAGGTGCCGGCAGCGCCGCAAGAATTGTGGCAAAAGAAGGTAGCTGGGTTACCATCGTTTTGCCGAGCGGTGAGATGCGGACGATTCGTAAGGAATGCCGGGCAACAATTGGTCGAGTGAGTAACCCCGACCATCAGAATGTACGCATCGGCAAGGCCGGGCGAAAGCGGCATATGGGCCGCAGACCACACGTAAGAGGCTGTGCGATGAACCCAGTTGCTCACCCAATGGGCGGCGGAGAAGGCCATCGAAGCGGCGGGCGGCATCCCTGTTCGCCGACCGGCGTGCTGGCCAAAGGTGGGAAGACCAGAAATCCGCGAAATCCAAGTAACAAGAGGATTATTCGAAGGCGTAAAAGTAAAAGGCAAAAGCAGTTGAATATATGATTTAGTCGTGCGAAAAACGCACATGATGTGAGATACGAGAAATGGGAAGATCTCTTAAAAAAGGACCATACGTTGATGACAAGCTTTTTGGCAAGGTCAACAAGCAAACTGCCTCCGGCTCTCGCGAGCCGATAAAGACCTGGGCAAGAAGATGTACGATAGTCCCGGAATTCGTAGGTTTTACGTTTATGGTCCACAACGGCAAGATATTTCATAAAGTGTTTGTTACGGAGGATATGGTGGGGCATAAATTAGGTGAATTTTCGCCCACACGGACGTTTAAGGGACATTCGAGTAAGAAGATAAAGTAATATGCTAAGTGCTGATAAGTTAAAAGAGTTTTGCCGGGACCGTCAGATGGATATAGAGCAGCTGGCTGAACGGCTTGCCGGACCGAGGTTTGATAGAAAGCAGGCGGTAGCAGCTATTAAGAACTGGCAAAAAGGCTTTTTCAAACCCGAACCGCGTGCGGATGATATTCGCCGTCTGGCGGGCGCTTTGTCTGTTGAGGTAAATGATATAGCTGACTGGCGTTCGTCTTATCGCTTTGCACCAATGTCGGCGCGCAAAGCCCGGTTGGTTACGCAGTTGATAGTCGGTCGAAGTGTTCAGGATGCAATGGATATCTTGAAGTTCACGAGAAAACGTGCAGCAACGATGATTGATAAGGTTTTAAGAAGCGCCGTTGCTGATGCCGACGAGCAGCAGGTTGACGTTGATAATCTATATGTAAGCTCTGCCCGCGTCGATGATGCAGGAATCCGCATCGGTACAAAAAGATGGATGGCGAAAGACAGAGGCAGAGCGCATCCTATTCACAAAAAAGCCTGTCACATACATATAACGGTAACGCAAGTGTAAAGTGTATTAGAGAATTAGTTAATTAGTGAATTAGAGATTTGTTAATAATAGGATAACAGGTTACCTGGTAATCAGGGTGCAGGATATCAACAATTAGGATATCAGAGAAGCTCAGAACGATAAAGTACCTAATTAGTATCTGTTGCGGAAAAGGAAAATCGACGATGTCACCCCTGCGAAAGCAGGGGTCCAGAGCGAAAAACTGGATTCCCGCTTCCGCGGGAATGACAAATACTGTTTCCGAAACAGGAACTAATTAACGAGATAACAAATTAACTATATTGTTTCGGATTTCGATATTCGGAATTAGGGTTTTTATGAGATTATGGGTCAGAAGGTATCGCCAATAGGTTTTAGAACGGGAATAACGCTTGGCTGGCAGAGCACCTGGTTTGCTCCGAAAGCTGTTTACGGGGATTTTCTTGTCGAAGACCAGAAGATTCGTCGGTATGTCGATAGTAAATTTAACCGTCATATGCCGAAGGGTGCGGTGGCAAAGACTGAAATAATCCGGACGCGCAACGAGGTAAAAGTAACACTGCACAGCGCTCGGCCCGGCGTGGTCATCGGCCCAAGGGGTGGTGAAGTCGATAGATTGCGGGAAGAGCTTGAGGAGATGACAGGTCGAAAGATAAGTGTCAACGTCATCGAGATAAAAGAACCAGACCTCAACGCTACATTAGTGGCTGAAGCAATTGCAGAACAGTTAAGTAAGCGAGCTTCATTCAGGCGTACGATGAAGCAGTATTGCGAATTGGCGATGAACGCCGGCGCCAAAGGAGTTAAGATTATCTGCTCAGGACGGCTTGCAGGCTCGGAGATGGCCAGGAAGGAAACGCAGAAGCTTGGCAGTATTCCGCTGCATACGCTGGATGCTAATGTGGATTACGCCGTGGCAACGTCAAGGACAACATACGGGGCAATCGGCGTTAAAGCCTGGATTTATAGAGGCAAATTCGGTGAAGAAATTTCGCAAATGCCCCGGCGCCGTCGTCGGCGCCCACCAAGGCGGATTAGCCCGGCGATGAGGGACGGCGGCAGGGCCAGAGCCGGGCCGACACAGGACAGCAAGAAAGCTGCTTCACCTAATGTGGCTGCCGCGCCCGATGTGGCTGCTTCGCCACCGGAGCCGGACAAAGGCCGGCCAGAGGATACAGAAGCAAGTTGAAAAATAGGCCTTTCCGCGAAAGAAAGTGCTTTTTTAGGTATGTGTTTTACAAAGGTTTGAAAAAATGGCAATGATGCCGAAAAGAGTTAAGTTTCGTAAAAGCCAACGCGGCAAAATGAAGGGTAATGCCTCGAGAAGTAATTATGTGGCGTTTGGTGAATACGGCTTACAGGCTTTGGAGACGAGCTGGGTAACCGCGAGGAACATTGAAGCCGGCCGAGTTGCAGCGACCCACTTTTTGCATCGCGAAGGTAAGGTCTATATCAGGATATTTCCGCATAAGCCGGTAAGCTCCAAGCCGCTGGAAACGCGAATGGGCAAAGGTAAAGGCGAGCCTGAATTTTGGGTCGCCAGAGTCAGGCCCGGACAGGTTTGCTTTGAGATCGGCGGAGTAACTGAAGATGTGGCAAAGCAGGCCCTTGTCAGGGTCGCTCATAAAATGCCGATTCGGTGCAGGTTCATTAAGCGAAGACATTCATTGTAAGAGGAAAACTTCAGATGAAAGCGCAACATTACAGAGAGATGAGCCACGATGAGCTTGAGGGTACACTGGAAGAGCTTGAGAGGCATTTGTTTGATTTGCGCTCACAGGCGGTTACGGAAAAGCTTGAGAATTCCAAGGCCGTGATTAACGTCAGGCGTGATATTGCAAGGGTTAAAACGATAATGCGGGAAAGCAGGTAACGTTTTGTCCGCAGATGATTAATGCGTTGGAAATCAAAGATGCAGGAACGAAAATTAAAAACTTTAACCGGTGTAGTGGTAAGCAACAGTGGCGACAAAAGTGTCAAAGTTACGATTGACTTCAAGGTCAAACATCCAAAGTACGGCAAATACATCAAGCGCAGGACGAAAATCGGTGTTCACGACGAGCACAATCAGAGCGGTGTTGGTGACGTCGTTGAAATTACAGAGTGCAGGCCTCGCAGCAAAACCAAGAGTTGGCGCCTTGTCAAGGTTGTCCAAAGAGCAGTTGAAGTGTGAGTTGAGATACAGGATAATGATTCAGCAAGAAACAATGTTGGATATAGCTGACAATTCTGGCGTCAAGTCGGCATTGTGCATTAAGGTTCTTGGTAGAGGCGGCTCCAGAGGTAAGTTTACTCGACCGGTAGCCGGCGTGGGAGATGTTGTCTGTGTTGCGATAAAAAAATCACTGCCCAATTGCCAGTTGGACGACAAGAAAGTGCATAAGTGTGTTATTATCCGTACCAAGAGCCCTATAAAACGCACAGATGGCAGTTATGTAAGGTTCGATAGTAATGCCGCAGTGATGATTGATGGTGATGGTAATCCGATAGGAACCAGGATTTTTGGCGCAGTGGCTCGCGAGCTTCGCGAGAAAAACTATATGAAAATTATCTCGTTAGCCAGCGAGGTGGTCTGAATGATTGAGAGTTGTCAAACTGCAGTTGATGTTTGAAATTTGAAAATAGGAAGTCGGAAATTTAGAAATGGCTTTGCATATAAAAAAAGGTGATATGGTAGAGATAATAGCTGGTGACCACAAAGGCGCTACCGGCAGGGTACTTCGTGTGATACCTGAGAAGCAGCGCGTAGTGGTTCAGGGTCACAACATAGCAAAAAAGCATGTTCGGCCTTCGCGCAAAAATCCGCAGGGAGGCCGAATCAATGTTGAACAGCCGATACATATAAGTAATGTTTTACCGGTGAACCCGAAAAGTTCGAGAGGCAGCAGGGTTCGTTATCAGGCGGACAAGGATGGTGGCAAAAAACGCCTTGCCGTCGATGGTACTGAAATCGGCGTTGTTAGAAAGACAAAATAGTGAATTGTTGATTGGTGATTATTTAGCCGGTTTTTGAGATACAGTATGGCACGTTTAAAAGATTTATATAAGTCAAAGATAATTCCGGAGCTGACCAGGGAGTTCGGCTACAAAAACCCTATGGCTGTTCCGCAGATGGAAAAGGTCATTATCTCTATGGGCGTAGGCAGAGCGACGCAGGATAAGAAATTTTTGGAATCAGCCAAGAAGGATTTGATGATGATTACGGGCCAAATGCCTGTAGCCTGTAAAGCTAAAAAGAGTGTTTCGAATTTCAAGGTTCGTGAAGGTATGGAAACCGGATTGAAGGTTACGGTCCGCGGCGTGAGAATGTACGAATTTATGGACAGACTCATTAGTCTTGCAATCCCGCGGGTAAGAGACTTTCGAGGGCTTAGCCCAAAAAGTTTTGACGGCAGAGGAAATTACTCAATGGGCCTGGCTGAGCAGAGCGTTTTTCCGGAAATCAACCCGGCAAAGATGGAATTTCAGCAGGGTATGAACATAACTTTTGTAACAACGGCACAGACCGACGAAGAAGCGAGAAAATTGCTTCAGCTCTTTGGTATGCCGTTCAAAGGCTTAGTAGCGACCGGGCCAGAAGAATAGAGCTTTCAGACGGATACGAGAAATTGGAGCGTGTAGATGTCAACTAAAGCACTGGAAAACAAGGCAGAACAGAAACAAAAATTTCGGGTAAGACAATATACGCGCTGCCAGCTTTGTGGCAGGTCCAGAGGAGTTTACCGCAAGTTCAAGATTTGCCGGATTTGTTTTAGAACATTAGCTAACGAAGGAAAAATACCGGGAGTAAGAAAAGCCAGCTGGTAAAGAATCGCGATGCGTAGAATCTAAGATTATAATACAGAAAAACGAAATACTATATACGAAATACGAGATACGAGACTATGAGTTTAAGTGACCCAATAGCTGATATGTTGACGAGAATTCGCAATGCCATGCGAATAAACAGAAACCAGGTCAATGTTAAGGCATCAAATATCTGCGAAGGCATAGCGGCTGTTTTGAAGAAGGAAGGTTACATCGAGGATTTCGACCGAATTGACGACGGCAAGCAGGGCATACTGAGAATTATGTTAAAGTATGACCAGGGCGGCTGTTCCATTATTAACGAGATAACAAGAACAAGCAAACCCGGTCGCAGAGTTTATTCATCTGTTGATAAATTGCCGCGTGTTTTAGCCGGTATGGGTATAGCAATCGTTTCGACAAGTAAGGGTGTAATGAGTGATAAAAGCTGCCGCGAGGCGAACGTTGGCGGCGAGGTACTTTGTACGGTAAGCTGATGAGTCGCATTGGAAAAAAACCTATTGATATTCCTGAAGGCGTAAAGGTCGAGCAGAAAGACCGGTGTGTCAAGGTCTCAGGCCCGCTCGGCGAGCTCCAGATGGACTGTCATCCGCGGATAAAGGTAAAAATTGACGATGCCGAAAGGAAAATATTGGTAGATAATAAACG
>Ga0209636_10005839_pt1 | contig 12573 bp, 10 predicted proteins | sample DeeMarSWOR152_54_FD_187464 | JGI IMG/M metagenome (GOLD analysis project Ga0209636, IMG submission 187464) | Marine sediment microbial communities from White Oak River estuary, North Carolina - WOR-1-52-54 (SPAdes) (version 2) | ecosystem: Environmental > Aquatic > Marine > Intertidal zone >...
AAAGATAACCATTTAGTGTCAGGATATCAGGTTCGTCCTGTGCGTGTATTTTAATAAGGGATATTAAAAGAAAGAATACCGTAATACTGAAAAGTTTCATAGTACTGTATGGAAAAATCGATAGATAATCATTTTCAAATTGGGACAATCATGATTATTGGTCTGTCTTTTAATTTTTTAATGATTCTTTTTGAGCTCATCGCTGATAACTTTCCCATCTTCTAGGGTGATTACTCTCCTGGCTTTTTTGACGACTCTGGCATCATGTGTGGAAAATATAAATGTGATATGTTCCTCTTTATTCAATTTTTCCATAATGTCGAGTAAATTTTCTGCAGAGACAGAATCAAGATTGGCAGTTGGTTCATCAGCAAGGATGAACCGGGGTTTGGATGCAAGAGCCCGTGCCACCGCAATCCTCTGTTGTTGTCCACCTGACAGCTTGGAAGGGCGACTGTTTATCCTGTCAGCCAGTCCAACTGCTTCAAGGAGTTCTTTTGTCCTTTGTTCACGTTCTGGTTTGGATTTACCCTGTAGATGCATAATAAACTCAATATTCTCTCCGGCGTTCAGGACCGGAATCAGATTATAAGCCTGGAAAACAAAACCTATATTACGTAACCTGAAATCAATCAGTGCTGACGATTTCAGTTTGCTAACATTGGTACCATTAATGTGTATTTCGCCTTTCGTAGGCCTGTCAAGCCCACCGATCATATTGAGCAGGGTTGTCTTACCCGAACCGGATGGACCAACAATTGCAACAAATTCACCTTCTTTAAATTCAAGATCAATGCCCCTGATGGCATACACCTCAACCTCAGATTCATCGTAAATCTTCTCGAGGTTTTTAATATCAATTACTTTCATGATACTGAAAAATTGGATTATGAAAAACAATTATAAAATGATATAAGGATGTTTGACATTATTCCTGATATATATTTATGATTTAACATCTGTATTCGTCCTATTCTGCACTCCATGCTCCATGCTCCATGCTCCATGCTCCATGCCATCTTACATATCTATCCTGAGTGCTTCAGCCGGATTCAGTTTGAGTGCTTTCTTTGCCGGATATATTGATGCAAGTATGCCAGTCAAAATAACCAGCAATGTTAGCTGCAAGAATGAATCCCAGCTTAGTTTTGGGAAAATATGAGCACTGAAGCCCATAGCTTCAAAACCCTCCTGGTATAATGCTGATAAATCGATGCCCGTTTGACCTGTAGCTAAAATAACCAGGTAGGTTATAACCATGCCAATAACTGCTCCGATAAGGCTCAGGAAAACCGTTTCAAGCATGATCATACTGAAAACCCTTTTTTTATTCATTCCAATAGCCATTAACATTCCCAGTTCTTTTACACGTTCAAGAACGGCCATCAGCATAGTATTGACAATCCCGAAACCAAGAGCCAGCAAAATAATGACCATAAATATTAAAAGATAGAAATTCATTGTTTTGCTGTATAATCCTGCCTCCGGCATGATTTCATCCCAGGTCTGAATACTCAGATCCGGGTATTGTGATTTTAATTCTGAAGCTATTTTATCATCAAAGTTGACGGATGACAATAAAACAGCAATTTCATTAACTTGTGATTCATTAAGATTGGCAACGGGAGCGATGTCAGATTTCTTAACATAAACATTCATGCCATCAAAAGCGGTGTTTGCTGTTTTATAAACTCCTACAATCCTGAATGCATCGAAAGCTATATGACCATCGAGTGCCTGAAAACTCAGCACAATTTTATATTTCAACTTGTATTTGACGGCCTCTTTTTTCAGGTTAAATAAATATTTACGAGCTGAAGATATACCCAGTATAGATACAATCGCATCTTCAAAATCCTTTTCGGTTCGGTAACGGTTATTTTTTATTGTATCGAGTAGTGGAGTAATTTTTTTCAGTTTCTTGTCAGTCAGCATTCTGTTAAAATCCTCATCACTAAATGTGTAATATATAAGCTTTAGGGTAGATGCCAGCTTTTCACCAATCACTATATTTTTTCCCGCGGAGTCATCGAAAAAAGTTCCTCCTCCCTTAACAATTGAATTTGCTATACCTGTAACCTGGCGTTCCTTTTCTACCTCGATACCATTAATCATTACACCTGAAGCATTTCCGGATGTACTGGCCATGCCCATAATCTTGATTCGGGGACTGTAACCAACAATTTCAGGTATTTTGGTTAAGTTTGCTTCCAGCGGGTTATAACCCTCTATAGTGTATTTCAGTTCATTGTTATCAAGATATTCAGGATTATGGATCTGTATGTGTGAAGCTTCATTTCCAATGGCAAGCTTCACACGTTGGTCGATCATCCCGACAAATACCGCAACGGTAAATAAACCACCGAAGACACCAAAAACAAAGGCAACAATAACAACAGAACTTCTGATTTTACTGCGCCAGACATTTTTCCATGAAACAGACCAGATCATTTGTTAATAATTTTAAATTATTTATGCTCGTAATGCTTTTGTTTCATTCAATTTTAAAACTGTCAATGTAGGGTATATAATTGACAGAAAGAAAATCACAAATACAATAATAGACTGACCGATGAAATAGCTATTATCCAGTACTGCAGGCATAATAGGGTCAAATCCATACTGTTCGAAGATTTCGGCAAATTCGCCTTTAAACCTGATCGGATATTTAGCCAGAATAGAAATAACAGGCAGGCTGCCGATGATGGCGGTTATAATACCAATCAATCCCATAAAAATCATTTCAAAAAACAGGATAAGTCCAAGTCTTTTCTTTTGCATTCCTATTGATACCATCACTGCAAACTCCCGTTTTCTTTCTGTAGTCATCATAATGAGTGTGCCAAGTACCCCGAAACCAACAATGAGATACAAAACTCCCAACATGATGAATCCACCATACTGATCACTCTGGATTTGCTGAACAAGTTCAGGATTTAACTCCTTCCAGTCCATTACTTCATATTCTTCACCATTTAGTAAACCTGGTATCTCTTTAATGGTATGGGAAAGCAAATCCTGATCATGGAGATTAATGATCAGAGATGTAAGCATGTCATAAGCCCCATAAAAATTCTGAGCAGTCTTAAGGTTCATAAAGACCAACCTGCGGTCCATTTCCGGATTTGGCATTTTTACGATACCGGTAACGGGATATATATTTGCAGCAGTAGTGCCATGGTATCCCTGGCTGAGAAGGGTTATTGTATCATGAAGGCGAAGCTCTAGGAATTCTGCGAGACGTTGTGAAACCAATACTCCTGTTGATTCATCTGTAAGATATGCCCCCTCCTTAAGATTCCTGTCAGGATGGGTCATCTCCTTTTCTTTTTCGGGATCTATCCCGACAACTATGATTCCTTTGGTCTGTTCCCCTGTTGAAGCAAGAGCAAAAGATTCAAGTCTTGGAATAACAGCTGAAACATTTTCGATATTCTCAAGTTTTTTAATTAACTGATCATTGTATTCAAATGTGAAATCAAGCGTTTTATCATCCCAGTACCCGTTTTTGTGAATTTGTATAAATCCGGTAAAAGCTTCCACAATTCCTTTTGTCATATGACCATAACTTCCTACCTGAAGTGCACGCATAATGAGTGCAAAAAACATGGCAAAAAATACAGAAGCGATGGTAATGATCGTTCTTCTTTTATTTCGCCAGATATTCCGCCAGGCAAGTCTTAGATGTTCTTTCATGTTCTTTATTTGATAATTTTAATACAATTTTCTTTGGATTTTGATATGATTAATCCCAAAACTCTGAAGATTATTTATCTGACCCTTTTCATATTTTGTTGTGAAAAAAAACCATCATCAATAGGTTTGTTAAACAGAACTTCGTCCAGGATTACGACTGTTTTATGTCCTTCCTCCTCTTCCGGAACAAGCTCAAAACGTGTCGGAATAAGCCGGCCATCCATGGTTTTTACATCATAAGCTGTTTCAGTTTTAACTAAATAATGATCCTCATCATAATATTCACTTTTTAATTGAAGATATTCCTCTTTTGAAATCCATTTAATGATCTTTCCCCATACCACGGCTGCATCTTCATGAGGGATCAGATCAATGATATAACAATTCCACCCGTCGACGGTTTCGCTTCCTGTAATTTTATGTGTATAGTCAACTACAATCGATGATTCTTTTAAAAGATCATCATTTGTAAAATCAGAACCCATCCAACCCTGCGACATCATTGAAGGGGGAAGTTTAATCAACCGGTTAATAGTTGGATTCCAATTCCACATTTCGTTTTCACGTTTCAGAAACGTCTGACCACTTTCCCTGGGAGGAGATGTTACGAGTGCCAGAGAATAATCCCGCCCTTTGGTCCAGCTCTTAAAAGTAATGTCCCTTTCCCAGGTGGGTCTGATAATTTTCATTGTCATTGTACTGTAACTGGTTTCCTCTCCCTGCATTTTATCATCAGCTTTTTTAATGATTTCAGTAGCATCCTGAGAGTTCGATCCATAAATTCCAAATAATAATAAAAAGCCAGAAATATGAAATTTTAATTTCATGTGATTGAGATTTAACAATACATTTTAATAATTCGTTCTTTTATTTTTTCTACAGGAAAATCCTCAGGATTCATGACAAGATGAAATCCTGTTCCATCAAGTAAAGCTCCCAGTAAAATAGCTTCGGTACGAGGATCTTCATATCCTTCTGATTTGAAATGATTCGTCAGCATAGCAAGACTGCTCTGGATCAGATCCGACAATCTTGATTCTACAAGTTTCAGAACAGGTGGTTGCATGAAGACCATGAAATAAAGTTTCCAGAAATGAAGATCCCTATGCATGATAGCAAACATCTGTTCAATGAAAAACCGGATTTCATCTTTTGTTAGTACACCATCCTTATTCGGATCAAATATCCTGAATAAATCATCAATACCCTTGTGAATAATGGTTTTGATAATCTCTTCTTTGCTTTCAAAATAGTTATAAATCAGTCCTTTAGATATTCCTGCCCGTTCGGCAATTTTACTGATAGAGGTAGGGTAGTACCCTTCTGTAGCAAATAGTTCCAGGGCAGTATCTAATATAAGTCTTTTCTTGCTTTCCCTGATTTCTTCAAATTGCTGTTCAGTTCTGGGTGTCATATTATTAATTTTCGGTTGACCGGTCAGTCAAAATAATATTATTAAAAAACCATTCATGAAAATGTCTTATGACTGAACGGTTGGTCAAAGATAAATATTTTCTTTTAAAAACCAAAAAAATATTTAAAAATTTTATTTGAAAAGAATAAATACCTTTCTAGTTGTATTGACAAAGGGATTTTCTATTTTAGTGTAACTTTTTAATGGACAATTCGTCCTAATTTCAGACATTTATCCACGGAATGACAATTAAGGAATATAATAATAGTGTCGACAGCTATTCTGACGGATTGTATCGTTTTGTCCTGAAGAACATTAAAAATCCGGATATGGCCAGAGATATTGTACAGGATTCCTTTGAAAAACTATGGAAAAGAGTTAATGATGTATCTTACGAAAAGGTTAAATCTTATTTATTTACAACGGCTTATCATACATTGATTGATGCTATCAGAAGAGATAAAAGAATTGAAAAAATTGATAAAATAAATCCTGATAGATATTCACACGCAGAGCAATACAGTGACCTCCAACAAATACTTCATGATGCACTGGATAAATTGCCTGAAACCCAGCGTTCAGTTATCCTTTTAAGGGATTATGAGGGATATTCTTACAGGGAAATTGCTGAAATAACAGGATTAAATGAAGCGCAGGTTAAAGTATATATATACAGAGGCAGGGTATTTCTCAAGAGTTACATTATCAGAATGGAAAATGTTATTTGACAGATATGTTGGTAAATAGGGAAAATTATGAATTTTTTGTAATGGATTATCTGGACGGGAAACTCTCAGCCAGGGATAATGAGTTGTTTACAAGGTTTTTAAATGATCATCCTGATATCCTGGAAGAGGTAATGAATATTGGGCAAATTAGACTTTTACCTGGAGATTTCATCTTTCCTGATAAAGACCTCCTTAAAAAAGGCATTAAACAAGAATCTGTAAATATTTCTCATACTGAATACGGAGATTATTGCATTGCGTACCTTGAGGGTGATCTTTTACCTTCTGAAATAAATGATTTTGAAATATATTTAAAAAGATACCCCCATAAAAGAAAAGAACTGGAATTATTCCGGAAAGTCTATCTTAAGCCCGATACAAGCATTGAATTTGCTTCAAAGTCAAAACTGAAAAAGTTAACTATATATCAAAAACGCATTCGAATTATTTCTTCTCTTTCAACAGCAGCAGCTATATTGATACTGGCAATAATTTTTATTCAGCCAGGCTTTGATTACTTCAAACATTTGATTACCGGAAGAAATCAACTAAAGGATTTCAAAAATGAAATTATTTCAGGAAATGGTAGCCTAAAAGATGATGAAATAGAATTATTGAATCAATCCAGCGAACAGGATATTAAGGAACAGAAAAACCTGCTCACACCACAACATATATACACTATTCAGCCAAAAGATGAAGAAATTGTAAAAAAGATTGAAGAAATCCCTAGTGAAGACCTCATAATTCGTGAAAAAGTTTTACTTAAACCGGTCTCCTCTATTCAGGCTTATCTGGAGATGCAAGCTCACCCATCTCCCGACAGATTATTAAGTATTCCAAAAAGGAATTTAATAACTTCTGAAGAATACCTTACAATTATTGAATTTGCAGGTGATCGGTTAAAGAAAGATGTAATTCAGAAGATTTCTGTCAGCAAAGAACATAATTTAACTTTCTGGGATCTGGCATATACTGGTTTTAATGGACTTGATAAAATATCGGAAGGCAGCTATGCACTGAACAGGGAAATTGATGAGAAAGGCTCTGTCAGAAGAATCATGTTCGAAACTCCTGTGATTGGTTTATCAATTCCATTAAAGGGCAACAAAAATCCTCAGTAACTTTTTTACCTTCCTGAACGTCCTATACTCAGTAGCAACAATAAATAATTACAGATATGAAAAAGATATTTGTACCAATCATTATCCTGTTATTCATTCAGAAAGGATTTTCTCAGGAACAGGATACGACAGCAATAAAAGTTGGTAGGAAAAATATAGTCACTATAACTGAAGACAGTAACCGGACGGATGTCAGGATTTTAGAAAATGATGTGATTGTAAATGTAAATGAAAAAGATGATACGGTAAGAATTAAACTTGGTAAAAAAGGGATTACAATAACTGAAACAGATGAAGGCACTAATGTTGAAATTATCGATCTGGATGATTATGAAAAGCACAAATGGAAAAAGAAAACATCAAAATTTAAAGGACACTGGGCCGGCTATGAACTGGGAATGAATAATTTTCTGGATAAGGATTTCAAATTTGCAGGAACCAAACCTGAAAACAGATTTCTTGATCTCAATACAGCAAAATCGTGGAATAGCAATATAAATTTTATTCAGTACAGTCTTCCTATGTCTCGCGGATCAGGTTGGATAACAGGATTGGGATTTGAGTGGAATAATTATTATTTTGACAGGAATAACAGCATTGCCAAGGATTCTACTGGCTATATAGGACCGGTTTATCCTCCTGACGGGATAACCTATCAAAAAACCAAAATAAATACAACCTATCTTACTCTTCCCTTATTGCTTGAATTTCAGTTTGGAGAGAAGAAAAACGGATTCATCTCTTTTGGTGTTATAGGGGGACTTAAACTTCATTCAAACACAAAAACTAAATATATTGACGGAGGATCAAAAGAAAGATCAAAAATCAAAGATGATCTTAATTTATCACCTTTAAGGTATGCAATAACAGTTAGGGCAGGATATAAATTCCTTAAGGTCTATGCAAATTATGGTATGATACCGGTATTTAAAGAAAATACAGGTCCTGAAATATATCCCATAAATTTGGGTTTAATCCTATTTTCTTTTTAGTCAAGCATCTCCCTTTGTATAAAATCATCTGGCTGCCTGAACTTTTGCCATATTGTCATTCCGGATAATCCAACACAATCAATAATAAATGGCTTCTGACAGGCGGCCTCTTTTTTATTGCGATATCTCTCTGTTTTGTTAATTTTGAGCGATCAAAACAGCTGACAGATGAGATTATTATTAATAAGTAATTCTACCAATGCAGGGGAAGCATACCTGGACCACCCAAAAAAACAAATAAAGAATTTCCTTGGTGAAATTCCGATTTCTGCCCTGTTTGTTCCTTATGCAGGAGTTTCCATTTCTTTTGATGATTATGAATTGCGTGTAAAAGAAAGATTTAATGAAATTAGCCATGATATAATATCTATACATCATTTTTCAGATCCGGTTAAAGCTGTTGAATCAGCCAAAGCCATTATTGTTGGAGGAGGAAATACATTCCGGTTGCTGAAATTAATACAGGATTATAAGTTGATTGAACCAATTCGGGAAAGAGTATTCTCAGGAACACCTTACATAGGCTGGAGCGCGGGAGCCAATGTTGCCTGTCCGACAATATCTACAACCAATGATATGCCGATTGTTCAACCTGAATCATTTGAAGCTTTTAATCTGATACCTTTTCAAATTAATCCGCATTTTCTAGATGCCAATCCCGAGGGACATGCCGGAGAAACCAGGGAAATGAGGATTGAAGAATATATAGAGTTGAACAGGAATACATTTGTTGTTGGTCTCAGGGAAGGAACAATGTTCAGGGTTGTAAAGAGTAAAATTGAACTTATCGGCCCCCGGAATGCACGAATCTTTAAATACGGTCAACCTCCCAAGGAGTTAAAACCGGGAGATAATTTCCAGTTCATGATAAATTGAAATCGTCTTTTTCATTTCACAGCTTGGGTCATGAATTTTTCCTGCCATCCATATATTTTCCTGATTTTCTCACGTTTATAGTTTAATTATCTGAGCTTTGAGAATCTTACGGAATATATTACTTATCGCTTCACTTTCTGTCACCAGCCTTTTAGCAGCTATTGTGATTATTTCTCTGGTATATGAAGATAAAATTGCTCATTATGCGATTGAAGAAATAAACAAATATATCAGAACACCCATTGAAGTAAGAAAAATATCCTTTACCTTGTTAAGAAAATTTCCTGATGCAACGATCAGATTCAGGGATATATATATCAAATCTGTTCCGGATTTTGAACAGGTCCAATTCTCAGATATTAACACCGATACATTGCTTTATGCAAAAGATATATCTATTCAGATGAATCTGATCAAACTGCTTAAGAATCAGTATATAGTTAAGGAAGTAAACATTAATGACGGAATATTAAATCTCTTTAATGATCAAAATGGCTCAGGGAACTATAAATTCTGGAAAACCGGAAAAGCTGTTGATTCGCCTTCGTTCAGGATTGAATTGCAGCATGTAAAAGTTGCTGAGGTTTATCTGCAAAACTATAACCTGGCTAAGAAAATAAATCTCCGGGCAAAAATCGATAAATTAACTTTACAGGGTGATCTAACCGCAAAGGAATATCAATTGAATTTTTCTTTTGATGGAGATATAATCAATTATATTTCAAATGGTTTTGATTATTTATCTGATAAAAAGGTTTTAGTAAAGTCTAATATTCATGTGATTGAAAAAAATTTTCAAATTTTAAGTAGTGATCTCCTAATAGAACGGTTGCGATTCAATATTGAGGGAATTGCAAAGTGGGATAAAAAAATTATGATGGACATGGTTATTTCGGGCAATGACCTGAATATTGAAACACTGATAAAGCATTTACCTTTAAAAAAAATGGCAACAGATTTATCCAGATACAGAGCATCTGGCATTTTAAACTTTGAAGCTCATATTTCAGGACTTTACTCAAATAAAGAGATGCCTGAAGTAGAAGCGGATTTCTCTTTAAATAATGGTTCAATTTATAATCATCGTCTTGGAAGAAACTATGAAAAGATAGAACTGACAGGACAATTTACAAATGGGACTGAACATCATGCCAGAACTTCTGAAATCAATATCTGGGACGTTAATGTTGAGAGCAGGAATTCAAGGCTGGGAGGAGCCTTGAAAATAAAAGATCTTGTCCAACCGGATATTAATTATCAAATCAAAGCTAACCTGGACTTAGAAGATATCCTTCCATATTTTAATACTGAAAAACTCGAATATTATAATGGATCACTAATGATTCAGATGGATATTAAAGGATCACAGGATAGTCTTTTCAGAATAAAAAAGGAAAACCTTTTGAACTGGCAATATAGTGGTGTTGTGATTCCTGAAAATATTCAATTTAAAATGGTTGATAATCCATTAATATTCGAAGAAATAAACGGTTCATTGATTTTTAAAAATTATTTGTATTTAAATGATTTAAGTTTAATTATCTCAGGTAATGATTTAAATATTTCCGGAAGGTTAGATAATTTTATTGACTATGTACTGACAGATAAAGGAAATCTATGGATGGATATTAATCTATATTCTCCTGAATTGATATTAGATACCCTGATCATTAAAGATCATGATTCGGATAAAAATAATGATGATAATATTTTCCCGGAAAGGATTTATCTTAAAAGCAGATTCTGGATTGATCATTTTCTTTACAAAAACTTTGAGGCAGATAATATGCGAGGTGATATTGTTTACAAACCTGGATGGTTATGGTTTAATTCATTAGATTTTTCAGCGATGGGAGGCACTTTGCATGGAGATGGATTTATTGAGCAGGAAGATCATAAGAATTATATGATCAGGATCAATTCAAATGTTGAACAACTTGATATCACAAAATTATTTCAGTCATTCAATAATTTTGGACAGGAATATATACAGGATAAACATTTAAAAGGCAAATTATCAGGTGAAGTAGATTTTTATTCAGGTTTTGACCAGCATTCCAGGATTAGGAAAGAGACAATTCTTGCCGAAAGTAATGTGGAAATTTTAGATGGAGAGCTGATTCATTTTGAACCTATGCTTGGATTATCCAATTTTATCGAAGTAGAAGAACTCGAGCATATTAAATTTTCTACACTAAAGAATCGTATCTTTATAAGGCAAAGTGAAGTAATCATTCCACAAATGGATATCTTTTCCTCTGCAATCAATATTTCTGGTTCAGGAACACACGGTTTCAGTAATTTCTTTATATATAAGGTTAGTCTTGATCTTTCTGATTTATTATTGAAAAAGCCAAGAAAAAATGAACTTGAATTTGAAGAACATATCATTCAGGATGATGGATTGGGACGGACAAGGATCTTCCTGACTATTGAAGGGACACCTGATAATTATAAAATAAATTATGACAGGAGAGGAGCAATGAGGTCCTTGAAAGACAAGTTGGATAATGAAAAGGTAGAGCTAAAAACAATACTTAGAGAAGAGTTTGGTATATTCAGAAGTGACACTTTACCTGAAGGGCAGAAAGATACTAATCAGCTTGATTTTATTATTGAATGGGAGGATACTGACTTCACAGAGGCAGATACTATTAATAAAAACAAACCGGGCAAACAGAAATTTAGAATTGAATGGGAAGATGAAGAAAATAATACCGGAAATCAGCAACAAAAGAAATAAGAAATAATATGGATTTGTATTACAGAAAACAACAATGGAAAATTTTCCTTTTGTTATTCGCGGTTCTTATCGGAGTAGGTTCATTATGGTATACCAATCAATTGGTAAAAGTCCTGGCTTTTGAAGAGCAGAAGAAAGTAAAACTCTGGGCTGAAGCTACCAAGCGACTGGCAGATCCCAGTATCAATAACCAGGATTTGGATTTTCTTCTGGATGTAATAACGAACAATGAAACGATCCCCGTGATGTGGGTGGATCAGGATGAAAGGGTTATCACTAGCCGCAACCTGGATTCAATAAGACTTACCAATCCAGATTATCTTAGGAGACAACTCGAAAAAATGAAATCCGAAAATGAACCTATTCTGATGGATCTGGGAGATGGTGTTAAAAATTATATTTATTACAGGAATTCAACCCTGCTTACAAAACTGGCATATTATCCATATTTTCAACTTGCAGTTATTCTTTTATTTGTCCTGGTTGCTTATTTTGCTTTCAGTGAATCAAGAAAGGCTGAACAAAATCAGGTATGGGTTGGCTTATCAAAGGAAACAGCCCATCAATTAGGGACTCCAACTTCAGCTTTAATGGCCTGGACTGAACTGATAAAGGGAAAATATCCTGATCAGGAGATGATAGTAGAACTGGAAAAAGATGTTAGCCGTCTTGAAAAAATCACTGAACGGTTTTCAAAAATCGGATCCAAGCCTGTTTTAAAAAGGGAAAATATTGTTCAGGTACTGAAAGAAACGGTTGAATACCTAAAATCAAGAACCCCTGGCAAGATTCAGTATCAGCTTATTTATGATGAAAATGAGATTTATATTCCATTAAATAGTTCTTTATTTGAGTGGGTTATTGAAAATGTCTGTAAGAATTCAGCTGATGCTATGGATGGTAGCGGAATTATCCAGATTAGTGTTAAGGATAATACACAGGTATTGTATTTAGACGTACATGATAGTGGAAAAGGAATTCCAAAATCTAAATTCAAAAC
>Ga0209636_10005841_pt1 | contig 12572 bp, 10 predicted proteins | sample DeeMarSWOR152_54_FD_187464 | JGI IMG/M metagenome (GOLD analysis project Ga0209636, IMG submission 187464) | Marine sediment microbial communities from White Oak River estuary, North Carolina - WOR-1-52-54 (SPAdes) (version 2) | ecosystem: Environmental > Aquatic > Marine > Intertidal zone >...
TGGTCCCAGCGATGAAACTGCTGGTGTTTCAGTGACCTCGCCTGACGGTAGTATCACTTCTCCAGGCCACCAGGATATCGTCTCGGACGGCTGGCTTGGTACATATATGTTTTCTTCAACCAGGAAGGGGTCTATGCGAGAAGCGAGAAGCAAAATGAATACAAGAGATCCAAGATTGGTTGCTCTTCAATTCAACGAATGCATCAACAACCAAGGCATAAAAGGTCTTTCCAGTCTTATGACTGATGACCATACATTTATTGATCGTGCGGGAAGTATCGATAAAGGAAAAGAATCTATGACCAGGGGTTGGATTGAGTTCTTCAGGAGTTTCCCTGATTACAGGAACACTTTCGCCAGAGTTGAATCCCGCGATGATGTGGCAATTCTCATTGGTTACGCCTATTGGTTTGAGGAAAACAAGCATGATCCTGCTATCTGGACGGCAAGGATAGAAAACGACCTTGTCGCTGAATGGAGGATACACGAGGATACGGTCGAGAACCGAAGAAAGTTCAACATAAAATAGCCAGAACATTTCTGCTGTCGAAACGATGCAGAACCCCTTGACAAATCGCATTAACTACTATATAATAGTAGGTATGGATAAGGGGAAGGCCGGTAAAGCGGAACATCTCGAAGAAAAGCTACGAAATTTCAGGAAGATTTGCCATAAACATGGTATGAAAATCACCCCTCAGCGAGTCGCCATTTACAAAGAACTACTCTCATCGAAAAAACATCCCTCAGCAAGTACGATACACAGGAGAATAGAGAATTACTACCCGAACATTTCACTGGGCACAGTAAATAGCACGCTTCTGGTTTTTGCCAAGATCGGTTTAGCAAGAGTCGTGGAATCTTCCGGAGATCCGAAACGCTTTGATCCGAATCTGGAACCTCATCATCATTTTAGGTGTATTAAGTGCGGTAAGATAATTGATTTCCAAAGCAGCGCGTATGATGGCATTACGGTTCCAGTTGAAATTGATCAGAGATTTATCGTTCTGGGTAAAAAAGTCCACTTAGAAGGATTATGTGACAAGTGTAAAATGAAAGTTAAGACTTAGTAATAATTTTGCACTTAAATAATAGTTAGTACTGAGCATTAGTTGATTCTCACAAATCTCTTGGTGCTGATAGTCGGTTGTAGATGATAATTATTGATGTCATTGTTGAAAACAAACCTATTGAGCGCCAAAGGGACTGCGGAGATATCAAGTTTGTTGGTTAGCCGTAGTAATTAAAAGAAGGAGGTTTATCATGGCAGAAAAACTTAAAAAGCTGACAAACAATTTTGGCAAACCGATCGACGATGACCAGAATAGTATAACCGTTGGTGTTCCGGGACCGACGATACTAGAAGATATTCATGTTGCCGAGAAGCTGGCGCACTTCAACCGTGAACGCATCCCTGAGCGCGTTGTGCACGCCAAAGGCGCGGGTGCAGGAGGTTATTTCGAGGTCACTCACGACCTCACCAGATACACGCGCGCCAGATTCCTCTCGGACATTGGCAAGCGCACCGAGGTATTTGTGCGATTTTCCACCGTCGGCGGTGAAAAGGGTTCAGCTGATTCGGCGCGCGATCCCCGTGGCTTTGCAGTGAAATTCTATACTGAAGAGGGAAACTACGATATGGTTGGTAACAATACACCGGTTTTCTTCATCCGCGATGTCATTAAATTCCCTGACTTCATCCACACGCAGAAGCGTAATCCTGCAACGAATGCTAAAGATCCGGATATGTTCTGGGATTTTCTTTCACTTACGCCCGAATCAGTGCATCAGGTCACAATTCTTTTTTCTGACCGCGGTACTCCAAAGAACTACCGTCATATGAACGGTTATGGTGGTCATGCATTCAAGTGGTGGAACCATAAGGGAGAATACTTCTGGATAAAAATACATTTCAAGACGGTGCAGGGCATTCAAAATCTGACGCGACAAGAGGCGACGAAGATGGCGGGTGAAAATCCAGATCACGCCACAGACGATCTTTATCAGGCGATCGAGCGGGGCGAATATCCAGCTTGGGATGTTCAGGTGCAGATCATGAAACCGGAACAGGCGAAAAACTACAAATTCAATCCATTTGATATGACCAAGGTTCTGCCGCATGGTGACTTTCCGGTTATGCCAATTGGGCGCATGGTTCTTAACCGAAATCCGAAAAACTATTTTGCTGAAGTGGAACAATCAGCATTTTGCCCGGGTAACTTTGTTCCTGGTATTGGTCCTTCGCCAGACAAGATGCTTCAAGGGCGGATTATTTTCTATCATGACGCCCATCGCTACCGCCTTGGTCCCAACTACCATTTGATACCAGTGAATTCTCCAAAGGGCGTGAAGGCAAGTAATTATCAGCGTGACGGAGCGATGAGGGTTGATGAGAATGGTGCTGGCGCCCCGAATTATTATCCTAACAGCTTTGGTGGTCCTGAGCCACAACCCGAAATGGCCGAACCAGCACTGGAATTTTCTGGCAAAGGCGCTCGCCAACCGCACACCCATCCCAACGATGATTTTGTACAGGCTGGTACTTTGTATCGGAGAGTGATGACTGATGAAGACAGGGATCATCTGATCGGCAATATTGTCGATCATCTTGGTAATGCCCAGAAGCGTATACAGTTACGGCAGACAGCTGTTTTTTACAAGGCTGACCCAGAGTATGGAAGCCGTGTTGCACAGGCATTGAAACTTGATACCAAGGAGGTTGAACGTCTAGCGAAAATGTCGCAGAAAGAACGGGCAGAGGTGACTAGTTAAATACCATGCATAGATGACCGACAGTTGAGGAACGACGGGGCCAAGTTTTGATTGTTGATTGTTGGCCCCTCGTTTTTTTGTGAACATTTCACAGGGAGATGCAGGAGCGATATATAGTAAGTAGCTATATAATAACCTAACATTGACAATTCCTAATTTTACAATATAGTAAATGAATTGATAATCAGGCATTTGCATTATTCTATGCGGCGTTTTGTTTAATTTTGCTTTGATAATACATCGGAGGCAAAAGTGAAGAAGAAATTAGCGATTGTTTATACGGTTTTTTTCGTGATAATCGCCGTAAGTATTCTTACGGTCTGGACTCCTTGGTCATCTAAAGAAGATCGCTATTATGCCGAATATGAAGAAGATAAAGGCGAGAAACCGCATGACTGGTTCTATATGCAGCGCGCATATCCACAACGTTTGATAAATGAAGAAACTCATCATGTAGCATACCGAGAGGCTTTGGATATGGCAAGACAGTACGCCAACCGTGACGACGGTGTCTGGATTCCTAAAGGTCCCACCAATATCGGTGGCCGAATCACGGGTATCGCTTTGCATCCAGCAAACGGAAATATCATCTATGCAGGCGCAGCAGATGGCGGTGTGCTCAAGTCCATTGATGGTGGTGCGACCTGGGATATGCTTACTGACCACTTCATCACCCTTTCGATCGGCGATGTGGCGATCGATCCAAACAACCCGAATACAGTATACGCTGGTCTTGGCGAGGCTAATCTAGCCGGCGATAACTATGATGGTGATGGATTGTACCGGACTACTGATGGTGGTGCTACATGGAGCAATATCGGGCTGGCGCAGACCAGGCGTATCGGGCGCGTTGCCGTGCATCCGTTTGACTCAGACATAATATTTGTTGCCGGAGCTGGTGCTCAATTCAGTGCTGACAGCGCGCGCGGGGTCTACCGTACGCTCGATGGCGGAAACACTTGGGAAAAGGTGCTCTATATCTCAGATTCAACATCTGCGATCGACCTGCGCATCAATCCAGCTCACCCGGATACAGTCTATGCTGCGATGTGGGAACGCCTGCGTTCGCCTACACGGCGTAAAGCCGGCGGCCAGACTTCGGGTCTTTACCGAAGCACAAACATGGGTGCGACGTGGACCGAGCTGACAAATGGCTTGCCTTCCGGGCCAAACGTGGGTGCGACGTGGACCGAGCTGACAAATGGCTTGCCTTCCGGGCCAAACGTGGGTCGAATAGGTATTGCTATATGCGAGACAAACCCGCATGTACTTTATGCACTCTACGCTGATTCTTTAGGATATCTTGATGGCGTTTACAAAACAAGCGACGGTGGTAATACCTGGGCTCAGACTTCTGGACAACCGTCTTATTATTTTTACTATAGTTACGGTTGGTATTTTGGTCAGATCCGCGTGCATCCTACGAATCCAGATATTGCTTTTGTCCTAGGTGTGCCGCTTTGCCGGACCACTGATGGAGGCGGTGCATGGTGGGACGTTTCAGGTATTCAACATGTTGACCATCACGCGCTTGAATTTGATCTGACTAATCTCAACCATATCGTTGATGGTAATGACGGGGGTGTGTACTATTCGACAAATGGTGGTACGATTTGGACAAAGTCCTATAATCTACCGATAACGCAATTTTATGCAGCTACCATAGATGAACTCAATCCGGAGCGGACGTACGGTGGCACGCAGGACAACGGTACACTGCGGACAATGAGTGGCAATCTGGACGATTGGGAGATGATTTACGGTGGCGATGGGTTCTATTGCATCGTAGACTATACAAATACGAATATCATCTATGCCGAGAGTCAGTGGGGTAATCTCGGGAAATCAACCAATGGCGGCAACAGCTTCTTTGGTGCAACTAACGGTATCAGCTCTAGTGACCGGACGAATTGGTCGACGCCGGTGATCATGGACCCTAATAACCATCTCGTACTTTATTACGGTGCAAATCGATTGTACAAAACCACAAATGGCGCAGATTACTGGAATGCCATTAGTGGAGATTTGACGAATGGTCCGGGTTCGGGGAACCTGCTCTATGGCACGATTACCACGATTGCCGTTTCTCGAACGGACAGCAATGTTATTTACGTCGGTACGGATGATGCCAATGTCTGGGTCACTACTGATGGTGGTTCAAATTGGACGAGCATCAACTCTGGTCTACCTGATCGTTGGGTGACGCGGGTTGCGGTTGATCCGTATGATGCAGCGATTGCCTATGTGACATTTTCTGGTTATCGCTACGACTCACCGTTGCCGCATGTATATCGGACAGCGAATTACGGCAGTACATGGGATGGTATTTCAAGCAACTTGCCTGAGGTGCCGATAAACGCCATTATCGTGGATCCTGAAAATACAGCGACGTTATACATTGGGACTGATTACGGTGTGTACTACACAACTGATACTGGTACTTCATGGCAACCATTAGGAACTGGTCTGCCATTCAGCGCAGTAGATGATCTTGTGTTCCACAATGGTACACGCGTATTGAGAGCAGCAACCCATGGCCGTTCTTTCTTCGAGTTTGATCTGGATCAAATAGGGATCAAGGAGGACGAAGAACTATCCGAGATCGGCCTCAAGGGCATCTATCTTCAGGTTACCAGCCCGGCACGAAATGAAATTCGAGTATTATACAGCATTTCAGAAGCAAGCCGCGTGCATATCAGCATCTACGATATTACTGGTCGAAGAGTGCAGAACTTGGTTAATGAATCGATTTCGTCGGGGAAATATGCGTTCACTAGGCAGATGCACGTTCCAGCCGGGACATATTTTGTGCGTATGGAAGCGCAAGGTAAGAGAGCGACACAGAAGATAGATGTTGTAAAATAAGGACTTATCGCAGAAAAAGTGCAAAAGTGTATGCCTGTCCCCGGTAGGTACAAGATCGAGATAGAAATATTCGAGGGCAAGGGTGGTCAGCTCAAAAAAGATGGTGATGCGATCGTCTACCCTGATTTGGTGAAAGAAGGCATATGTGCCTGGATGTACCGGGGTGATGGTGAGAAGAGTTACCAGGTCGGACAGAAGTTTTCCTATCCTGAAGACAAAGACAAAATATGCCATTGGTTATTGGATAGCCTGAGCGGTGTTCTTAATGCTATGTCTGCCGGTGAAGCATTGAACTGGGACTATAAAGACACGCCGTATGAAAAAGTGATTGACTGCGAAGGCGTGACTACTGAGTATGTCCGCTGCATCGATCCAACGGCATCGGGTATTGTGGTGAAAGTGACCAGAACAAAATTGCCCAAATGAGAATTTTACTGAAAGTATTCACCTCAGCGTTATTGATGCTTTTGTGTTTACTGATATTTTGCGCAAAACACTATGCGGCGAAAAATGAAAACGAGTTATTCCATAATGTCATTATACTGATCCCTGATGGTTGCGGTATAGCGCACATGGCAATTACGCGCTGGTTCAAAGGAGCTCCGCTCACACAAGATTCTATGGATGTAAGCTTGGTCCGCACATTTTCCGCAAATTCGATGATCACGGGTTCCGCTGCTGCGGCCACAGCGTTTTCCGCGGGATACAAGACCTGGGAGGATTCTAGAAAAGCCAAATGTCTTTCCATGCGTCCTGATTCTTTGCTCCTACCGATTCCCGAAGAGCTCGAATCATCAGAACAATGGCGTCCGGTCGCGACGGTTCTCGAAGGCGCACGCCTTGCTGGCAAGTCAGTTGGATTGGTGGCAACGTGCCGCGTGAGCCACGCAACGCCAGCCGCTTATGCTAGTCATTGGCATTCCCGACACAATGATAATGTTATTATCGAACAGATGGTTTATCAGGACCTAGATGTCGTTTTCGGTGGTGGGTTCCGGTACTTAATCGATGTTAATACAGAGATCCCCGGTGGTGCAGTCAAGGGAACACGCAGGGATAATGAAGATCTTCATGAGGTCCTGTTGTCGAAGGGATACAAGGTTATCAGCACAAGGGATGAACTATATTCGCTGGAATCGAGTGCTCCGAAAGTGTGGGGGATATTTGCAGACGGTCATATGGCTCATGATATTGACCGGCAATTACTCGCGCCGGAAGAACCTTCTCTAGTGGAAATGACGAAAAAAGCAATTGATATACTCAAAAAGAATCCTAAAGGCTTCTTTCTAATGGTTGAAGGTAGCAGCGTTGACTGGTCTTCAGAAGATAATGATCCAGTTGGTGTGGTAACTGAATACCTTGCGTTTGATGAGGCTGTAAAAACAGCGCTTGAATTCGCTAAAACACATCCAGGACAGCGAACACTTGTGTTACTCTTCCCTGACCACGATTGCGGTGGTATGTCACTTGGACGAAACGATGTGGAACCTTACACATTCAGGCCAGATAATATGGTGAGTGTTATTTCAAAGGCCTCAGTAACAGCAGAGGGTGCTTCAATGATTCTTCGTAACAATCCGGCCAATACTGACCCGAATGTGATACGTCAGATCATGGCTGATTTTTACGGCATTGATGACTTGACCACAACCGAGATGCAGAAGATCATTGTTGAGCTTGCGGATACAGGCTACTGCAATCTCGAAGTTCTAATCGGGCCCATGCTGAGCAGGCGTGCGGGTATTGGTTGGACTACATTTGGACACACTGGCAATGATGTACCGATGTTCAGCTATGGTTTGAGCAAAGCACCGCAGACTATCGACAACACTGAGATTGCAGACTTATGTGCAGGGGCTTTGGGCTTTCAGTTAACTAATGTCACAGAAAGGCTTTTCGCAGATGCGGGTATGCTGTTTGAAAATGCTACACTGATAATTGATACAGTGGGTGTGGAGATGAGCAGGGGGCAGCTTACTGTGCAAAGAGATGCAGAGCGAGCAGTGTTTCCATTTTTCAAGAATATCATGATTATTGGTCAGGACACAATTTTGCTTGAAGGAATTACTGTTTATTCAAAATACGCGAACAGAGTCTTCCTGCCCAAACAAGCAGCAAAAATATTTTAAACATTTAGTACCACCGTTTACTGAAATCAATATATCATATCTCTCGCACTTTTTTGGTGCTGTGATGGTCAGAATTAATTATGCGTTTGAGAGGTTCTTCTTTGCACCAGCCATCTGCCCAGCGATTCAGCAATATAGATTATGCCCACTAGGAGGATACTCAACGATGGAAGCCTGAAATGCAACAGCAACAGCGGTGCGACTATTGCGGCAAGAAGTTGAATAACACGTCTTGTACTCTGAAAGCAGTATTCGTATGCGGTAATGAATTCAACAGGCAGGACCATCAGGATCGAATTGAAAAGTATTAGGATGGTTACGGCATATCTTAGACCCCATGAGATATTTTGTATGGTACCTTGTTCCTGCAAATCGGTAACAAGCAGCACTACTGCAACAATGATTGCTGCTGATATCGGCGTGCCCAGACCGATTATCTTTTTCCGTGATGCTTCCAGTGCATCAGCATTGAATCGCGCCAATCTGTAGGCAGCCGCGACTAAATAGAAAAGCGGAAAAATTGCATACAAAATTGAATAACCATCGTAAAAAAATGTGTACAGCAAAATACTGGGCGCGACGGCAAAAACAGTGAAGTCGGCGATCGAGTCGAACTCTATACCAAATGCACCAGTTTTTCCGAACCATCTTGCGATAGCGCCATCCAAAATATCGATGAGGCTAGCGATTATGATGAGCCAGGCTGATAATGTGTAATTGTAGTGAAAGGCATTTGTCTCACGTGACGCATGAATGACAAGGATTATACAAAAAAAACCAATACAGATATTGATGCCGGTGAGAATGTCAGGAAGCAGAGATCTTATTCTCACCATGGCGACTATGCTTGTGGCCTATTACTGTGATACCGCCCTTAACCCGATCTCCTTTGCGAACCGTAAGTATTGTTTCGTTTGGTAGGAAGAGATCCACCCTTGAGCCAAAGCAGATCATTCCATACCGATCTCCTCTGTGTACTTCTTGCCCAAGGCTGAGGTGGCATTTGATCCGCCTCGCAACAAATCCCGTAATTTGCACCACAGTCATGCAGAATCCGTCATCGCATTGAATTCCAACTGAAACACGCTTGTTTTTATCGCTCGCCTTTTCGGTATACGCCGGTAGGAATGTCCCGTCGGCAGATTGTCTATGCATGACGACGCCGCTCACCGGTATCCAGTTAACGTGAACGTCCAGTAGAGAAAGAAAGATACTAACCTTGAGAGCTTTTTTCTTCATGAATTGTGGTTCATTTGCCGGACCGATGCTAACGATTTTGCCATCGGCTGGAGAGACAATATCAAGGTCAGATAATTCAGGGGTTGTGCGTTGCGGATTGCGAAACAAAAATGTCACGACTACGGTGACAACTGTCAGTAGTACTGCGATCCAAAGTAATATCATTGGATTCGTCACGGCTACTATGAACCAAAGAGTAAGCGTTGCCAAAACTAATGGTAGCACTATTTGAATGCCCTCTTTGGCTATCGCAAATCTCCTTTGTATGAAATGTACAAGGCCCGATAAAAAGCACATGGAACTATCCTATTGAACAATAATATCTCATGCTAAATTTATTATTCATCTTACTGCCAAGTGCTTCAGTCCAGCCAGAGAGTAAATGAAATGGGTATTGATACATGCTCGCTGACTGTTTGAAGCAGAGAATTACTGTTTGCATTTTTCTGTAACGCCTTGACAAGGTCCCAACCTACTGTGACTCCCCATAGATTCTCATCCGAGGGCGCGTCCTTCCTCGAGATGGCAACGCCACAGTAGAATCCCGGCTTGAAGCGATAAATACCCTCTACTTTCAAGACGCTGTAGTGGTCAAAGTCGCCACCTTGAAACTTGTCGAAATCTGTGATTGCAGTTGCTGCTTCTTCTAATAGATCGATTGCAGCGCGCCACTTGCGTATGCCAACCCTTATGCTTACTGGTACATTAGGATAATAATGTTTATATGTCCAGAAGCCAACACCGAGCACATTGGCAAACGCATCCCCCAGAGAAAACTCCCATTTATGTGTTTTCTCTAACGCATCAAGGCATTCAACAACGGTGAAGGTAAGAAGGGTGAGGGATGTGGAGAAGAGTACCGAGTGGCGTGAACGAAAACAGCCATGCATTACCCGGTAATGAAACTCGGTCAGCATGTTGCAGCCAGCCATGTGCCATGCGTTATCGGCAAGAAATGGTTCTTTTTCGCCGATATAATCGAGTGGATTATCCCAGATGAATCCTTCTTCCCACCAGGTGTAGTAGGCAATGGTTGGTAATATTATGTATTCAGCGGTCAACAATCCCGCACCAAGCGCAATATTACGCTTTGCAGCGGTAAATGAATCCGGGAGAAAATAATGACTACCAATAGTGTCAATGACATCTGGGTCATTGATGAGCTCGAAATGCTCATCAAAAGAATCAACGCCTTGGTTAACCGTATCGGTAAAGGCAAATTCAGTTGGCATATTGCTGTCAGCATTGTTTTTACGGTATCCAGGTCTTGAAATGCCGAATTCGACGGCCATTGTTAGGTCACGGTGAATATTGGTTGCGCTTGCATTGTAATAGGAAAGACCTAATTTGCGCGGCATGCTGTATTCATGTGCCATGGAAATAGTACCGGGCATAAGCATGTAAATTGTTCCAATCATGAATGTAATAAAAGATTTTCTTGTAAGCAATCCTATCTCCCGCCTGAATTATACGGACAATGAGTGAGGTGTCAAGATGAACAGGATAGAGTACAAAGATAAGATGAATACATCCGGCTGCGGCGGGACGATGCGACTGCGCGTCACTGGGATTCGGAGTTTCGGATGTTCTGATTCTTCATGTTTTCATTTCGCTATGTCTAATATTAAGCGGGGTTAGTTGCCCGATTTATCGGGCATTATTTGATAAATCAAACGACTACAAACCCCGTATTCCGGGTATGATGTTTTTAGGAGTGAAGGGCAAACCTTTAGGTTTGCTGAATTCCGTTCTCCTTTTTCCAACTGATGATATACCAAATCTTGACAACAACGAACTGGCTGTTAAACTTAGTGGTTATCTAACTGAAGAGGTGAAATATGAAGCGTAAGGATAATATCTTAGTATTGGGATCGGTAATATTACTGATTCCTCTTATCTTTGCGGTATCGGGCAATGCTTTGCAGGAAAATGCGGTGTTCCTAAAGCATACGGGTAATGGCTTGTATATTGTTGAACAACAGGGATTGCCGTATAATTGCATTACAGGACCGGTAGATGATCCTGCAGTCGTCTGGTCCCACTACGTAACGGATGCTATTTACACGACTACCTGCAATACGATTGATGGTTATGTGTTTGCAGGGACCTGGTTAAACCCACCCATGGAAGCTCAGTTATTTGCGCTGGGTGGTGGAGGTACTCCAGAATGGGGATACAGCGGCACCGAATTCTTTGTAGACGCAGGTGACACGACGTTCACATTAGCAGCGGTCGATGATTATGGCGCAGGGGTGAATGTGTGTAAGTGGACTGGTCCAGGAGATACCACTCCAGACTGGACCGCGAATTTTCCAGGCTATGCTGTGAGTTCCTACGGACCATTTGCCGTTTCTGATGACGGCTCAACCATTGCAGCCATAGCTGCGCCTGCTGGAGGTGATGCACACCTCTTGTTGTTTGATGTCGATGATCCAAATCCACTGATCGATTATGTTGCCACTGGTCTGGGATTCCCGCGGTACGTGAAGATCAATGCTGACGGTCGATATACTGCATTTATTGCCCTTGCTACGCTCGTTGTCTTTGACCGTGACAGCCTGAACGTGCGCGATCAAATATCAATGGGCGCAAGCAACAGCGCTCTGGACATTTCAGGGGATGGCAACCTGGTTGCTTATGGCTGGCCTTCCCTGGTACTCATGGAATGGACCGGATCGTCGTATCAGAATCTATGGTCTTACAGTGCAGGAGGATATTACTTAAGCAGGATTGCCATCTCAAATGACGGTTCTACAATGGTCTCTTGTTGGTATAATACACCACACAATACAATCAAGGTGGTAGTTCACGACACGGGTTCGTCAACCCCGCTATGGATCTATGATTATCCCACTTCCAGTGGAACCTATCAAGAAGTTTGTCATGACATCGACATAACCGATGACGGAGCATATTTCATTATTGGCAGCTTCGGTGATGATGCAAACTTGAACCCAGAAGTGCACATCTTTCAGCGGGATGCCACACCACACATATACTATACCGTGGACATGCCTGGGTCAATGTTTTCCGTGGACATAGAGGGCGATGGCAGCTACGCCACTGCTGCGGGCAAGCATATTCATGCTAATGCGATGGGGCGCGGTGGTGATATAGTGATGATCAATACCGACATTACCGGCATCACAAATACCGAATCTATTAACCTTCCTGTTAAACGATTATCACTCAATATCTACCCGAATCCATTCCACGAATACACTAATATAAGATACTCGATTCCGGATACTAGATACTTGATACAAAATCCGACATTGAGTATTTATGATGCTAATGGACGTATGGTAAAGTTCCTTAATCCAGTATCAAGTATCGAGAATCAAGAATCTGAAGTTTCCTGGAATGGAACTGATAGTTTCAACAGGAAACTGCCAGGTGGAGTCTATTTCGTTCAGTTGGAATCGGGGAAGCAAATAGTAACAAGAAAAATTGTAATAATGGAATAGGTGCGAAACTTTAATTTTCTACGGAATCGTGAAAGGAGGAATGATGAAAAGGTGGGTTGGAATTGGGCTTATCTTAACCATATTTGCATGTGAATCGCTG
>Ga0209636_10005843_pt1 | contig 12567 bp, 12 predicted proteins | sample DeeMarSWOR152_54_FD_187464 | JGI IMG/M metagenome (GOLD analysis project Ga0209636, IMG submission 187464) | Marine sediment microbial communities from White Oak River estuary, North Carolina - WOR-1-52-54 (SPAdes) (version 2) | ecosystem: Environmental > Aquatic > Marine > Intertidal zone >...
GATTTAATGCTGTTATACCTTACGCCAATGTGACCCCAGAAGACGCTGAAAAGATTGTTCAAGACACTGTATTTTCGAGAGGGCCAAAAGCGGTTAAGCGTACCTGCTTCTTTGTAGGCGGAAGAAATGCTGAGAAAGCTGAAGAAGTCCTTGGTGCTGTTGGCAACGCGATGTTCTCACCTTTCAAAGCGAACATAATCATCGATCCAGGCGGTGCATACACAACAGCAGCAGCTATGGTTGCCAAAGTTGAAAATGCCCTCTCTTCGCATAAGCTTGGTGATCTGTCAAGCAAGACTTGTGCTGTTTTGGGCACGGGCGCTGTGGGACAGATAGCGGCGGTTCTTTTGGCTAAGCTTGGATGCAACGTAATTATGGCCAGCCTTAATCCGAAACGCACAAATGGCAAAGAATACGCACAAAAAGTTGCAGGACTTCTCGCCGAAAAATATGGAGTAAACGTGTCAGGCGTCTTTGCCCCCACAGCAACCGAAAAACTTGAGATTCTAAAGAAAGCTGACGTAGTCTTTTGCGCTGCTACAAGAGGCGCCCGTATCATAGAGAAAGAATCATTGGGGAAACTCAAGCTTATGAAGGTTCTAGTTGACATAAACGCCGTCCCACCGCTTGGCATAGAAGGTATTGAACTGAACGATGATATGAGAGAAATGGCACTCGGGATTTTCGCAATTGGAGCCCTCGCAGTCGGCGAATTAAAGCACAAACTAGAGAAAGAGATCCTGAGAGAAGCACGAGACAATGGAAAAGACGTATACAGCTACAATCACGCTCTGCAGCTCGCAAGGAAACTGCTTCGAAAGCAGATCGTCCCGGCTGAACTTACGATGACCTTGACGTATCCGCCTGCCGAGAGGGATTCTAAGTAGTCACCTTATAGGCACGGTTTATTGCTATCTCGGCTACGTCTGCAGCGCATTCAGCGATTCCCCTTATACTGCCACGTATAAAACAAATTATGCATACTATCAAAGGACTCTTTTGCTTACTCATGAAAGTTTTTGAGGCAATCTCTCGATTTAGCTTTTCAACCTTTTTTTCTTGTTCTATTATTTCGACTGAATCGGCTACATTCTTGGAGAAGAAGGCGGTCAATGCTTTGTCATATAGGTTAACGGCTTCAGTGCCAGCGGTGAATAGAAGTGTTAGCAGCTCATCAGGTATCTTTTGTCGGCTTCCATTCAATAATATCAGTTGCCTCGCTATGGTGGCAGAATGGTCTGCCGCATGCTCAACTCTGTACACGAGGGTCTGGTAGTCCATGCAATCTATCGGATCAATTTCGAGTTGATTTGCCAGAATCGTGTCTTGGGCTGCATCGCGAAGCAGTCGAAGAAGGAGATAAGAAAAGTGATCGACATCATCGTCAAGAGAGAAGACAGATTTCGCTAACATGACATCTCTGTTTTTCAGCGATTTTAATGCGTCACGACACATGGAATGGGAGATCAAATGCATTCTGTGAATTGCCAGTTCGAGCGATGCTTTTGTCTCATCTATCAACGTTTGGATGTACATGCTTTTTGAGTTAGACTCCATAATCCTCATAAATAACATTCTGACGATGTTTCGAATTGCTTTTCTTTGTGGAACAGAAAATATCTTTTTTGACAAAACCTTGATAACTGAGTAACCATTTAGATAGCAGCCGATTATTCTTCGAACAATTAGGGGTTCTTTTTCATCTGTGTTAACATGAAGGGTTATTTCTTTGCGCTTTTCTCCTTTTTTAACGCTTGGAAAGACAACAAGAGAACGATCGCGTTGAACAGCGAGAGAAACGGTATCGCCTTGTTTCAGTTCATTTAACTCAACCCAATGTTTTGGGAGAGAAACCACAAGGGAGGTCCTCCCCAAAGAGATTATCTTGCGTTCCATACTATTTCCTCACGGCATTAGTTGGTTCTACTCCATTAATACATGTCAAGCCAAATATATATTTCAGTCTAATGTGGATTTAGCTAACACACGCGACACTTAAATAGATAACCATATGATTACAGAAAGGAAGTTGCTTCTCATGAATGTTGTTCAGATAGTTGGAATCGAAGGTTTGCCCATCGTAAGAAAAGGAGACAATATCGCCGATCTGATCTGTAAGGCAACAGAAAAGCAAGGAATTCACATCCAAGATGGAGATATATTAGTAATTACACACGTTATTGCTTCTCGTGCTGAAGGAGAAGTTATAAACCTTGACGAGATTACTCCATCCGAATTCGCGAACAACATAGCAAAGGATTATGAAAAAGATCCAGCCTTGGTTGAGGTCGTTCTCCGAGAATCAAAAAGCATTAGACGTATGCGCAGTGGAAAGCTCATCACTGAGACTAAGCACGGTTTTGTGTGTGCAAATTCAGGTGTTGACAAATCAAACGTTCCAGAAGAAAGAAACGTAGCTTTGCTGCCCGAAGACCCTGACCGTTCTGCACAGGGAATCCAACAAGCAATAAGAAGGTTAACCGGCCATGAAGTTGCAGTTATCATTTCTGACACGCATGGTCGCCCGCTGCGAAAAGGCGAAATAAACGTAGCTATAGGAGTTGCTGGCATAGAGGCGCTTAGGGATAGAAGAGGAGAAAGCGATTTATTCGGATATGTTTTGAAGGTTAAACAAACGGCAATCGTCGATGAACTTGCTTCAGCTGCTGAACTGGTGATAGGACAGGCAAACGAGGGAATCCCTGCAGCCATAATTCGGGGATATGACTATCCAAGATCTGATAATGCCAAAGCGACCGATCTGATAAGACCGAAAGAAGAAGACTTGTTCTTATAAGATTCGAACGTTCAGGAACTATGAACAAGTATGCACTCGACGTCTGAAGTCAATATTGGATTTTAGCAAGGGAGAAAGCAATTGACGAAAAATGAGGTTCAAAGTCTTTTGGTGGTTGGAATTGATGCCGTTGCTGTCGCTAACTCTGCAAAGAAAGCGGGTTACGGGATTTATGCAGCAGATTACTTTGGTGATATAGATCTCCAACGCATCTGTTCTGCTTCTGCGGCGATAATCAAACAGGAACGTGGAAAAAGCTGTGGGAGAATTGAATCAGAGTTTAGACCAGAAGCCTTTTTAGAAATGACTGAATCTTTGCTTGAAAGACATGATGTAGACGCGACATTGCTTTCTTCCGGTCTGGACGACTGTTTTGATGTCCTGCGTAAGTTAGACGATTTAATTCAGATTTTAGGGAACTCTCCAGAAGTTATCGAGAAGGTTCGAAAGAAGCCTGAGTTTTTCGAAGAACTCAAAAGGTTAGGAATAGCTCATCCTGAAACAATGGTTGTAAAAGATGTTGATGAGGCAAAAGCTGCAGCCGCTGAAATAGGGTACCCAATTGTGATAAAGCCTGTCAGAGGCTTTGGAGGAGCAGGTGTTAGAACTGCGCAGGACTCTGAGAAAATTGGGATAGCGTTTTCGGAAGCTTCTTCATTCAACAAGCATCTCTTAGTTCAAAAATTCATCAAGGGAGTTCATGCAAGCATATCCTTTCTGGTCGCTGGCAAAAAGGTCAAGATTCTAACGATAAATGAACAAATGTTAGGGTTGCCTTTTCTTTGTCAACAAGAACCTTTTGGATATTGCGGAAACATTGTGCCTTTGCATTTCGCTAATTCAATTCCCGAAACATGCAAGCGCATCACAGAGAATATCTCTTCACATTTCGGTCTCAAAGGTTCAAACGGGATTGACTTAGTGATTTCTGAAGAGGACACACCTTATGTGGTGGAAGTGAACCCAAGGTTTCAAGGGACTCTTGAATGTGTTGAAAAAATCCTCGGAATAAACCTAGTGAAGTCACACATTGACGCATGTCTGCACGATTCCCTGCCAATCGTAGAGGAAAAAACATCATCCTTCTGCACCCGATTGATTCTATACGCACCTGAACGTGTCGTAGTCCCTGATTTGACCGTTTTTCGAGAAGTCAAAGACATCCCTCTTTCAGGAGTTTTGATTGAGAAAGGAGAACCTTTATGTTCAATTATAACTGAAGGGAAGAATCGAGAAATTTCGTTCCAGAAGGGTGCAAAAATAGCTGAATCGATTTATAGTATGCTTCATCCAGCTTAGTCTTTTGAAAAAGCAAAACCGAATTTTCGGACAGACTTAAGTATAGAAGGTGTCACCATCACACTTATCGAAGTAGACAGCGCAGCCTTTATTGATGTTTCAACAGCTCCAGCAGCCCACCATAACTGCAATGTACTCACATCAAGCGCATAAATGATATGGTAGGTTTGGCACGGTACCAATATGAAAATCCGAAACAACACGTCAGCTTCTAATCCGATAAAAGTACATAGAGCAACAATGCATAAAAGGCGTACACCAGCCAATTGGGTGTTCCTAAAACCTTTCCATTTATTCGTGACCACAACTGCCACAAGCAGACAGGCAAAGGCGAGATAAACGTCCCACATACCCCAAAATGGCAACTGCCACGAAACAGGCGTGGCGAAAAAGGCTCCCAACAAAGACACATAATAGACCAATGTTATCTTCCATTTTCCCCTAAAAATAAGAGCTGAAATCATCGCACCAACTGGAGCGCCAAGTGTGAAAAGGAATTCTGCGGAATGTCGAATATACAACGAGTGCCCAACCATCACCCCAATGAAGGTTGAAAAAAACCCCGCATACGACCCTAAAATAATCCCGCTGATCGGCTCAGCTATGAAAATCCAACTGTACCATACACTAGAGATGTCTGGCAGTGGTCCGACCAGTGAGTCGCAAACTACGTTAAATGCTGCGAAGACAGCGATTAGTGAGACAGCCGATGATTCTCTCAGTTTTTCCACTCACATTCACTTCACTAAGCTTTTGCCTATTCAGCTACTGTTGATTTACTTTTAAAACTACAGTGCGCTGCTTCTGGCTTACGTTCTCTTTCAGCTTTTTCAGCCATGCGAGCCACAAATAAGCCCGAAAGCCCTATTGCAAGGCATGCACCCAAGCTAGCACCCAAGCTAGCTATTATACCATCTCCGATCTTGAAACTCCTGCTATCCATGAACCTAGAACGATGTAGAAAGCCGTCTTCGCGCCATGAAAACCATTCATTATGAAGTATCTTTTAACTATGCCAGTTGCTCTGGCGACTTTGAGGCATACTTTGACCCTTCTAAACAATGACCCGAAAAGCTTACTCAATAGTTAGGTCTACACCTTGTAAGTACAGGGTATTATTACCCATGTTTAGTTTCAAGTACTTTCTACCGCAATTGTTAATTATGAAGCTTTGGGATTCCTAATAAGTCTTTGAGAAGGGATGTCATGACTATTGTCAAGACTTTGGAAAAGCTTTCAAATGCTTGTGGTGTTTCAGGCAGAGAAGATGAAGTCAGAGATCTAATGATGAAGTTCTTGAAACCTTTCGTAGATGAAGTCAGAGAGGACAAGCTTGGAAACGTAATCGGAATAAGAAAGGGGAAGAAAAACGCTCCAAAAGTGATGTTGGCAGCTCACATGGACGAGATAGGACTGCTTACACAATTAATATCAAAAGAAGGCTTCCTACACTTTGCAAAAATCGGTGGAATAGACGACCGCATCCTACCCGCACAAAAGGTCATAATCTATACGCAAAAAGGACCACTTCACGGAATAATCGGCTCAAAACCCCCACACATACAAAGAGAAGAAGAGCGCAAAAAAGTCATCACACAGGACCAGCTGTTCATAGATGTTGGGGCCAAAAACCAAGAAGAAGCAAGAAAAATGGGAACAAGAATCGGAGACCCAATAGGCTTCGACATAAAATTCGCTAAGGTGGGAAAAGACATCGTGATTGGCAAGGCCTTCGACGACCGTATTGGATGTGCAGTGATGATCGAAGCAATGAAGAAATTGAAGAATCCTATATGTTCAGTCTCCGCGGTTGGAACGGTTCAGGAAGAAGTTGGCTTAAGGGGGGCCGCGACAGCCGCCTTTGGAGTACATCCAGACGTCGGAATCGCGATCGATGTGACAGTGGCAGGTGACGTACCTAGAGTCAAGGAAACTGAAGCACCGATAAAAATGAGAAAAGGCCCCTCACTAACGGTCGCTGACCGTGGATTGATAACACATCCAAAGGTTCTGCGCTTGCTGACAGATGCAGCTGAAGAAAACAGAATCCCATACCAGCTTGAGACAGGCCTAGCAGGTTCAACAGACGCGGCTCGCATATGTCTGACAAGGGAAGGCGTTCCAAGCGGCGTCATATCAATACCCACGCGATACATTCATAGTCCAACAGCCATGCTAAGCATAAAAGACGCGGAAAACTCGGTAAAACTGACAGTAGCTGCAATTCAAAAAATCCCAAAGTACTTCTGATAACAATCCCCCCTTATTTTCTTAGCTTCAGGATGACGGTTTGTGAGTTAAACTGACTTTGAAGCAATGCCTTCTGCCGCTATGTATTGAGAACGAACGTTACCATGGCTTAGCAAAGCCCTGAGAACTCGCACATCTTTGTTAATGAGATTCCGACGAGATTTCTTCAAAAAAAGAGTTTGCACATGACTTCATTTGTCTGTCCAACGTTTTGAGAAATTAAACTAGAAGAAACTGAGGGCATGTTCCCGACCACAAGGTTTGGACTGGACCGAAGACTTCTACATTAGACTCAACGATGGTTTTTGAGAAGCACGTTTCCTGTGGAGAAAATCCTGGAAAATATGGGATATCGCTGAATTTCTTTCTTTTTGACCTGAAAGTCAAATTCGCCTCACTAACTGTTTTATGAAAAGAAGTGCCAACATCGCAGACACTACGTATGGTAGCGCCCATATTAAAGCTTGATATGACGGCAAAATCGTCTGTAGTGCGTAAGATGCTGACTGGTTTTCCACGATCCCAGCTGGAACGCTGTCAAAAAGCCCATGGGCAAATACTAAAGGTGCCAAATTTCCAGTTTTGCTGTAGAAATAGCCAAACAACAATCCAACCAGAAAAGTGCTTCCTACATAGAAAATCATGTGGACAAGATCAAAGGGGTAAAGATCCCAAACAAAATGCCAAACTCCGAACAGAATAGCTTGAAAAAGAATGGCTTGCTTGGAAGTGTAAAATTTCTGAAGTTGCGTTTGTATGTAGCCTCTAAACAGTCCTTCTTCGCTTATGCCTACACACAAGGTCATGAATGGCATCGTCAGGAGGAAAGGCAAGACATTATAGGATTGAACTGCTATCTGACTCGTGAAAACATAAATCAGAAAGTATAGAATCAGAGAGGCTAGTCCGTCCAGAATGAAGAAAAACAGGAAGCCGAAAAGCAGTGATTTCCAAACGTTTCTGGTTTTGAAACCGAAAGCTGAAACATCGGCCCGTTCAACTACGACTATCGTTAAAATCGTAAGGTAGATTAGAGGGGTTTTCTCGTAAGGCATATCGAAGAAAAGCACAGATGGAATACGAACAGATAAAGCTAGGATGAAAAGCGCGAAGATCCACGGAAGAATGATGCTTTTGTGGTTTCCCTTTGTTTCTGTCGAGAAATCTGTTTTTTCGCAAGAGGTTTTGCACCACACATAGATCGGAATTATTAACAGAACTGAGAGAAGAACGGGAATCGAAGTTACAAATTCATCTTCAGCTCGGAAAAAATGTCCAGTTAAGAAGATAAGCACTGCAACGGTGAAATACACTAAAAGAACTTTGGAAACGGAATTTCTCGTCAAGCTTTCACCATCCGACTACATCCTTGAGTCCAAGTAAACAATTAAGTCTTTCACACTTTTGGAAGAGACAAAACGATTTAAAGTGAGGAGGAGTTTACTTTTTCTCTGGTTGAAAAATGAGTGAAAGAAGATTTGAGTACCTGGAGCATACGGCTGACGCTTACATTGCTGCCTATGGAAAAGACTTGGCTGAAGCCTTTGAAAGTGCAGCCGTCGCGATGTTTGATGTCATGACTGAGGTTGAAAAGGTCAGGGAAGAAGTTGAGGATTACGTTGAAGTTAAGGCAGAGGACGAGTATGCCTTGCTTTATAGCTGGCTTGAAGATCTACTTGTAAAATCTGACATAAAAGAAATGCTTTATTCCAAATTCAGAATTTCCACCATAGACAAGACTTCAGACAGTTTCAGGCTCAAAGCCAGAATATGGGGAGAAAAGTTTAATCCAGAAAAGCATCCTCAGAAGGTTGGTGTAAAAGCCGTTACATATCACTGTATGGAAATCCTGAAAGAACCAAATAAGGTAACGTTGAAGTTTATTCTTGACATATAGAGGGGTCAATGTTCCTTTTTATCTAATTAGAAAGGCGATTTCCTTGATTAGAGTTTCTGGAATGACAGCTCTTCCCTTCTGCTTGTTCAACTTCACAAAGCCAAGCCTGCTTAAGACTTGCAAATCCTGGTACACGTTCTTTACATTTCTCCGTGCCTTTTTAGCCAAATCGCTTATGGATTCAACACGCGTAATTGCAAGCTGATACAACAACTGTATTCTCTTAGGAGTCAGCAAAGCAGCTTGCTCAGGTCTAAGATCTTTAATCTCTTCAACAGCGTAATCAAGCTGTCCATCTTCAAAATAGCCTTTATAGCTGTCCATAAGTTCAGCCCACTCAAAATAGGTTCTTACAAACTTAGAATCAAGCTTGTCGCCTACGAAAAGTTCTTCAAACTTTTCGAAACTCATAGCGAATTCCTTTTCAAACTTGCGGATTTTCTTAGTAACTTCTTCAGGAGTCAAATCTCGAACAATTCTGAGAAGCATAGATTTCACTGTAAAAGTTCTTTTCAACTTGCTTAAAATTCTTAGCGATGAAAATGTTTAAAGCATTTGTCAACTGTTTTAACGTTCTACCTAAATGTCATAGGGTGCAAAGAATGCACGTCACAGAAATTAACGATCACATCCACCTGATCGACCTTGAAGTAGCTGGAATAGAGAACACCATAGCTAGCTACGTTATAAAGGGAAAGAACACGACAATAATTGAAACGGGTCCTGCATCAACAGCCCAGAACTTGCTATCCGGCCTACAACAACTAAATGTTAAACTAGAGCAAGTGGCCTATGTTACAGTTTCACACATTCACCTGGACCATGCTGGAGCCGCTGGAACACTATTGAAGCATTTGCCTAAAGCTAAGCTCATCGTCCACCCTAGAGGAGCACCACATGTGGCGAATCCTGAAAAACTTTGGACTGAAGCAAGGGAAGTTCTTGGAAACAAGGCTGAGATATACGATAAACCTGAACCAGTTCCGGAGAAAAGGATTGTCGCGGCAGCAGATGGTATGACCCTTAATGTCGGAAACGGTGTTAGCTTGAAGGTTGTTGAGACTCTTGGACATGCTTCGCATCATTTGAGCTATTACGAAACATTAAACGAAGGGATTTTCACGGGAGACGCTGCGGGCATTTATCTGAATAGATTTGATGTAGTTGTGCCGACAACGCCTCCACCTTTCCGTTTGGACATCGCTCTGGCATCCCTGAAGAAGTTGATCAGCCTCAAACCAAGATTTCTGTACTACAGCCACTTCGGCAAAGCAGAAAATGGTGTGGAAAAACTTCAAGCTTATGCAAAACAGCTCGAACTCTGGGCACAGATTGCAAGGCAAGGAGTAGAAGAAGGTGAGAGCTTAGATGCGATAAGTAGAAGATTATTGGAAAGCGACGCGGCTGTCCGAAAAGCTGCAAGACACATTGAAAACCATCCGATTTTTGGCACAACTGTATTGAATCAGAGTGTGGAAGGCGTTGTGAGATTTGTGGAGAAATTCGGAAATGTTGTAGAATGATTAGGGGCAATGGCGTATCTATTATGGTTTAGACGCCAAAATCGTTTATATTTGAGGCAACTCTCCTATTTGATAGGTGGAAAAGATGGATGGAAACAAGGTTCCAGTTGAAAAGATTGACAATTACACTTGGCGCATTCCAAAGTACAAGCCTGGCATGCGGGTTCCTGGAATCGTTTTTGCAGACAAAACCTTATTGGAAAAAATTCGGACAGATAGAACCCTTGAACAATGTGTAAACGTGTCTCATTTACCAGGAATCTACAAATATGCTATAACATTGCCTGACGGCCATGAAGGTTATGGTTTTCCAATAGGCGGTGTGGCAGCAACAGACTTTGATGAGGGTGTAATTAGCCCAGGCGGAGTGGGCTATGACATAAACTGTGGAGTCCGCCTAATAACAACCAACCTCTCAGAACAAGATATCAGGCCAAAACTCGCTGAATTGACAAATAGCATTTTTAGCAATGTTCCGTGCGGACTTGGAAGCCGACGAAAAGATTTCAAAGTCACAACACATGATTTAGACAGATTACTCGTGGATGGAGTCCACTGGGCCATTGACCAAGGATTAGGGTGGGCCGAAGACGCACAATACCATGAAGAACAAGGATGCATGAAAAACGCGAATCCAGACAAGGTTTCAACAACAGCGAAAAACAGAGGACTGCGGCAAGTCGGCACTTTGGGCTCCGGAAACCATTTCTTGGAAATCCAGAAAGTGGACAAGATTCATGATGGAAAAACAGCTAAAACCCTTGGAATTGGACATGAAGGACAAGTAACAGCCATGGTACATTGTGGTTCAAGAGGCTTCGGCCATCAAGTGTGTTCAGACTACTTAAGGGTCATGGAAAGGGCTGTCCACAAATACAAGATCCTGTTGCCAGACAGGGAACTTGCGTGTGCACCTGGAAACAGCAAGGAAGCTGAAGATTATTATCAAGCAATGGCATGCGCTGTCAACTATGCGTTTGTAAACCGCCAAACAATAATGCACTGGGTTAGACAGAGCTTTCGGCAAGTCTTCAAAGTGGACCCCGAGAGATTCGGGCTGAATCTTGTGTATGATGTTGCCCATAACATTGCGAAGATAGAGAACCACAAAGTCGATGGAGAGCGTCAGAAAAAAGTCTGGGTGCACAGAAAGGGCGCAACACGGGCCTTTCCACCCGGGCATTCAGATGTTCCACCGGACTACAAGGCTGTGGGGCAGCCGGTGCTTATACCTGGAAGTATGGGGACTAGTTCGTGGCTTCTTGTTGGCACGGAGAAAGCTATGCAGTTAAGTTTTGGGTCTACTGCTCATGGAGCGGGAAGGATGATGAGTCGACATGCTGCGAAGCAAAGATTTCGGGGTGGAGACGTGAAAAAGGCTTTAGAACAACGCGGAATTCATGTTAAAGCCGCAAGCGGGATCGTCTTGGCCGAGGAGGCAGATCCAGTCTACAAGAATGTAGACCTAGTAGTAGATGTAAGTGATAAACTTGGAATAGCGACGAAAGTTGCCAGATTTGTTCCTTTGGCGGTTGTAAAAGGCTGAATTCACCCCGTCATCTCTTCTTTCCTTCTTTTTATCGTTCTTATAAGCTTCCACTCTTCCATGGTTTGCGCCCTCTGCAACTCCTTCATGTACCATGATCTCTGTCTTGCATAGTGAATGCTTAACGCTATCCCCAAACAGATCAGCACAAGCCCAACGGTTGTTAAGGATAAGCCTAAAAGACTGTAGGGATGATGTGTTACATGATAAGGGATTATTAGAAACCATTCTGGATTCTCAACCACTACAACAGTTTCAAGTAAGCCTCCCACAAGAAATATGGAGCCTATCACAGTCAGAAAATACCCGACTGTTTCATTATGCCTTGACTCTTCCGCTTTTTCATGAAGGTACTCGCTAAAAAACATCAGGTTCACGATTCGACACGGAGAAAAGTTGTGTATAAGTCTTATCGCAGATTTCGGACATTCATTGCGATTTCTAGATCATGAAACGACATTTATATCACGATACCGGAAATATTCTAGTGAAGCCCTCGCATTTGCCAGTGGTTTAAATGACCATTAAAGATGAATGTGGGATATGTGGCAGAGTTTTTCCGTACAGGTATCTTAGGCGATGCCAGAGATGCGGACGCTTGTACTGCAGAGACTGCATGGTGACAGAGGTTTCAACAGGTGATCCTACAAAAATGCTCTGCTTAAATTGTGCAAGAAGAGTTGTTTCACCACGCTCCATTGACAGATGTGAGAAACTTAAACGCTACTTAAACTATAGAGCTGCCTTCACAAACCTCGTCAAGCTCTCTTTTGCCAAGGTGGATGGGATAATGGGCGACAATCTGCCTATGAGTGCTTATCGCAACGAAAGATGGTGGAGTAACTCACCGAGTAGCATCCATGCTAAGGCATGGTTGGATGCTGGATGGAAAATGCAAGAGGTGAACTTGCAAGAAGCATACGTTGTTTTCCAAAAAGTGAAGAGACTGCAAGCTAAAAGTCCTAGAAAGAGGAAGCTGAGAGAGAAGGTTAAGAAGCCCTTTACGCCAGCGCCTTATCGTGTTCCAAGAAAGGAAAAACCTTCGAAAACTAAAGCAGCCAAGCTTATTGCAAGACTTAAAAACCTAGAACGAAAAAAAGCATCTGTGCCCAAATATCGAGGCAGTTTTAAGCCGAAGCCAGCGTATGAGAAAAGGTTGTACAAGCCAGAAGAAAAACCGAAATAGCTGAAAAGAAATTTTATCTAGCTCACTTCGATAGATAACTTGCGAAGGGCGGTCGTCGTCTAGTCTGGT
>Ga0209636_10005844_pt1 | contig 12566 bp, 11 predicted proteins | sample DeeMarSWOR152_54_FD_187464 | JGI IMG/M metagenome (GOLD analysis project Ga0209636, IMG submission 187464) | Marine sediment microbial communities from White Oak River estuary, North Carolina - WOR-1-52-54 (SPAdes) (version 2) | ecosystem: Environmental > Aquatic > Marine > Intertidal zone >...
TTCAGGACTTGTGGGCGTCCATTTAAGGTCTGAGATTATCAGGTCTGAAGGTTCTACGTATAAGTGTTTGGTCAGCGTGTTGTTAGTTTCGTCGGATTCGGTTATGTGGTTGTCACGGTCTGCCATTGCCATAATATCATGGTCATATGGGGTTACTGTCCAGGTCGTTTGGATGGAAGATGGGTAGGTTGATTCGCCAGGAGCTAAGTCTTGGGTTACCAATATCTTTGTGTAATAACTCCCATCAATATAGAAACCCACATAGAAGTCTCGGATTGTTTTTCCTGCTCCAATGTTCTTCACCGTGGTGTCAATAGTTATAGTCTCACCATCATCAGGGTCTGTGGGCGTCCATTTAAGGTCTGTGATTATCAGATCTGAAGGTTCTACATGTAGGTTTTTGGTCAGTGTGTTGTTAGTTTCGTCGGATTCGGTTACGCGATTGTCATAGTCTGCGTAGGCCTTAATTTCATGGTCATAAGGGGTGACAGTCCAACTTGTTAGGATAGCAGAGGGATTGGTGGATTCACCAGGTGCCAAGTCTTGGGTTACCAACACCCTGGTGTAATAACTCTTATCAATGTAGAAACCCACATAGAAATCTGTAGTTACAGTTGCAGTTCCAATGTTCTTTACGATTGTCTCTATAGTAATGGTCTCTCCATCCACTGGATTTGAAGGTGTCCATTTTAATTCAGTGATTATTAAATCAGGTTGTTCTACTTGTGCTATTACCGACCCACCCGCAAACACCACTATCGCCACCATCGCCGTAAGCACAATTGGCAATACTTTTTTCGTTTTTCTTCTTTCCATTTTTTTTTCTTTCACCTCCTCCTGTCTGTTTTTAATCCGCCATAACCGGCAGGCATTACGGCATCATTTTTAAAAAATAAAGAAAGAGTAGAGCTTTTTAACTTGGCAACTCTGCCCTTTCAATTGTTTTCTTTATTTGCTCTGTGATATCTACTTTTATTGCCGGCATCACTTTTCCACTTGGACTGTATATCCAATACGCACAATCGGCATCCAAGACTTCACCACTTGCATCGAGTAACTGTACGTAGAATACATTGCCGAAAGACGTTGAACCCCAGTCTGGAATTGTAAAGCTGAAATCGTGTGTATCATCGTAGCCCGCTGGTATAGGAACGGACATTACAGGAACACAAACGCTGAACTGAGGAACTACCCAGTACCATTGGAACTTCACGCTTTCCTCTGTTGGATTTGCTATGTTTATAGTAATTGTCATCTTGTCGCCAGAAGAATACCTTGTTTTATCTGTTATAATTGAAACCGAAATGGGAACACCCTCCAATGGACAATTACTTGATACTGAAACTGTGCGTGTTCCGCCACCAAAAGCATCGCCTAGACAAGCTTTGACTGTATAAGTGCCAGCAGTTGGAGCAACGTAATCAATGGAAGCATCGTCATCATAACCATAATCACTGGCTACTAGATCTCCTGTTTGATTGTAGAGATACAGCCCAATCTCATCATGACCGCTGCCGTTAGTCCACGCATTTACAAAGACCAATTCCTCTCTGTCTACCCTCAGATCATACCAAATAGCCTGTCCTTCCTTAACGTCCGGAACTGATTCCTTATACTTTGGCATTAATGATAATGGACGGTTACTTGACACTGAAACTGTGCGTGTTCCGCCACCAAAAGCATCGCCTAGATAAGCTTTGATTGTATAAGTGCCAGCAGTTGGAGCAACATAATCAATGGAAGCATCGCCATCATAACCATAATCACTGGCTACTAGATCTCCTGTTTGATTGTAGAGATACAGCCCAATCTCATCATGACCGCTGCCGTTAGTCCACGCATGAGCACTAACTAACCCTGCTGTTTCCACATCTAAAGTGCACCAAATACCGTCTCCCTCTTCGATGTCGGGCACTTCTATCGTTGCGGAACTTACAGCGATGCAGATGCTGAACAGCAGCCCGAAAGAGAGTAGGGCTGTTAAAATAGATATCCATTTGTTTTTAATGCTTTTTTTCTCGCTCATTTTTCACCTCCTTTCTTTTTCCATTATTTTCCTTTAACCTCCTACCATTTAAAGTATTCACCCCGGAATAAATTCCGAGGCATCCTTTTCGACTCATACTCGCTGAGATTATAATAAAAGGATGAATAGACTCAGCAAGCATGAGAGTATAAAAGAGTCACTATAACCCCGTACTTAAGTACGAGGCCTGCACTTGAGCACAAGGGCGTATGACTCAAACTACGGATACTTTTTTGGTATATTATAAGCTTTTCGATTTTTTTCGTCATCTCATTTTCGAGATGTACTCATCACCCCCTTAAAAAGTTTAGCATAAAGCGTTATATAACCTGTTTTGTGCGCCTTTTCTTTTTCCTCATCTATTACAATTTCTTCTGCCGCTTCTGCTACTTCCCCCTCCAATACCTTCCCGCGATATTTCGGCGAAAACACTAAATGGTCCGTTAGTAGAGAGACCGTATGTCTGTCATGCCTGAGGTCATGCCTTGTTACCCTATCCCTCTTCGCTTCCACTTCTCGCATCTCTTTTTGACTAACTATTACGTACGTCAGATCACTATAAAAGCTTTTCTGGTGCTTTTCTTCTCGAAAATATTTGATATAATGGTTCTATTCATGAAATTAATTTCCAAAAGAGAGCAGGAGGTTTCTTTGATCAAACTTTCTTTCTAAGAAAGTTTGTTGGTAAAGCTTTCTTTTCAAAAGAAAGGTTTGAAATAAGAACCACCCGGCTTATCTCCGACTCATCTACAATCTTATAGTTGGATGCAGATGCCAAAAGTTCTGCAATTTCACTTGCAAATTCTTTTACTCGTAAATGCGCAGGCATAGCTTCTCTACTTAACCGTTTTCTTGAATACCCGATGTGCATATACGCCTTCACCTCGACAAAATCGGGTTTTGCTATTTCTAACAATTCTGCATATCCTCCAGGATTTACCATATTCCGCCCTTCTATACAGGTGATTCTTATGACTGTTCTCGTTTTTCCTTTCTTCCTTCTCATCTCTTCCAACGATTCTTTTATTTGAGACCAGTAATTAGCATGAGCAACTTTTTTGTAAATGGCTTCATTTGGTGCATTCAAGGATAAATATAACTGAGAAGGGCTTATTCCACGCAGCATGGCCGGATTCGTGCCGTTTGTCACCACAAACGTGGTCATCCCATGCGAATGGAATTCCTGTATTAGCTCCTTTAAATATGGATACAGTGTAGGCTCGCCTATAAGTGAAATAGCGGCATGTTTTGGAACCTCAGCCTCCGCAAAGGCATCCTTGTTTGTCTTAGGTGAGCCTTTAAACCCGGAAATAAGCCTTTTTTGCTCTCTTATACAGCCTTCTACTATCTCCGCAGGAGAATCCCATTCGATTGGCTGCTTCCTTAGCTCGGTCTCTGTTCCTATAGTGAATGCCTCAAGAGGGCGCCAACAATGAACACATCTCTGGTTGCAGAATATAGAAGGTGTCATCTGGACGCATCTATGCGCGGAAATGCCGTAAAATTTACCCTTATAGCAATTTCCTTCCCCTCTAATAGATTTCCGTAACCATAAACACGTTTTCACTGCACTGTGCTTATGCGTGCCTACGAAGTGGTATCCTTGCTTTTCCAGTGTTTTCCTCGTTTCATTTTCTTCATCGTAATTCAATGTAGCCCTCGGTTCCATTCACAAGCACCTCCTCTCCGTCCCGTATCAGTTCGCCTTCAACCGGGTCAACCTCAAGCGAATCAACAACAGGTATCTCCGCTATAATCGCTCCCGCTGCTACTATTGTATCTGCACGGCGATTAATCATGGCATACGGGCTTTTCCCACGCTTCTTAAGCTGGTATATTACGTAAGAGCCAACAGTTGAGCCTTTCCCACCAGGGAATATCAAAATGCGGTTTGTTATGCTTTTTCCATAGATGTCAAGTGATTTATCTATGATGATGCCCGTGGCAGGGTCTACTGCACCGAGGAATGAAATTTTTTGCTTTGAAATTAATGCTTTTCCGGTGGCTACTCCCTTTGAGATACTCCTGCCTTTTATTTTCATTATTTATTTTATAAGGTAAAAGAAGTAATAAATCTTGAAGGCGATAAAAATGGAGGAGAGAGAGAAAGGGGTAACTGAGATGGATAGAGAGCAGGCGGAAGTGCAATCTTTGCTTTTAAGATTGCGGCAATACCAGGCGCAGGGGGAGGCAACGTCTCAAGAATTGCTTTTTGTCAGACAGGCAATAGGTGAGCATGAGAAGGCAATAGAGACGATAAAACAGTTGAAGAAGATGAAAGCAGGGGACGAGCTGATAGTGCCAATAGGAGCTAACTCATCGGTTTATGTCACACTCAGCACTACTGATAAAATAATAGTCAGATTAGGTGGAGGAGTAAGTGCAGAAAAAGACCAGGATTCTTCGATAGCGTATCTTACTGAAAAGAGGGGTGAGTTAGAGAATTCACAGCGTGAGATGACCGGGGTATTGCAAAAGATGGAGCAGGAAGCGCAGAAATTACAGGCACGATTGCAAGAGCTCGCTTCCGCGGCTGGCACTGGAAGGCAAAGTCAGACCTGAACTAACTAAAACAGAAATATAAAGAGAAAAGAAAAAGCGAAAATGTTTGACAAGTTAAGGAAGAAGCTCAGCGAATTTCGAGAAACCGTAGGGAAGGAGATAAAGGGGAAGGGTAAGGCAATATTAGAGGGAGAGACGATTTTAGATGTTAAAGATTTGGAAAAGCCTTTGGAAGAGCTGGAGATAGCGTTATTGGAGAGTGATGTTGCACTGTCGGTGGCTGAGGGGATTATATCAAGTGTGAAAAAAGAATTGGTAGGGAAGAAGAAGAAATGGGGTGTGGATACCGGAGGATTAGTGAAAGGAGCGATAAGGGATGCGTTGTTGGAGGTTTTTTCTGCTGATGCAGAACTCGATTTTGAGAAGTTTATGGATAAGAGCGAAAAGCCCGTAAATATCGTTTTTGTCGGCGTGAACGGGACTGGTAAGACAACGAGTATTGCAAAGGTAGCGAAGAAGTTACTTGGGGGTGGGTATTCGGTGGTGCTCGCATCTGCGGATACTTACAGGGCTGGTGCAACTGAACAGATAGAGACGCATGCATCTAACTTAGGAATAAAAGTGATAAAGCATCAATATGGTGCAGACCCCGCAGCGGTTGTATATGATGCGATGAAATATGCGAAGGCGAATAGAAAAGACGTGGTTCTGGCAGATACCGCAGGAAGAATGCACACTTCTATAAATCTTATGGAACAGTTGAAGAAAATATGCCGTGTGACAAAGCCCGACCTGGTGATATTCGTGGATGAAGCGGTTGCGGGGAACGATGCAGTGGAAAGAGCGAAGAAATTCGACGAGGTCGTAGGGATAGATGCTTCGATACTAACTAAGGTTGATATAGATGCGAAAGGAGGAGCTGCTATTTCCATCGCTCATTCTACCTCTAAACCCATTTTATTCTTAGGCACAGGTCAAGGATATGATAATTTAGAGCCTTTCGATGCAGAATGGCTCGTGGACCGGTTGTTGGGTGAAAACGGAAGTGGAGGGGCTGGAAAAAATGTTTCCTGAGGAATATAGAAGCACAATTTTAAGTTTGGCAGAGGCGAATGAGGATGTGAAAACACTGTTGGGGATATTTTATCTATTGGAAGGTTATACGGCAGAGGAAGCACTTGTGAAAAACTTCCGCGCGATGACAGGAAAGGACTGCAAGGATTTGTTAAAAATGCTCAGAAAGAACGGTATTATAAAAATAGGTGCTTATAACGAATATCTTTGCCTTTCGGGCTATGAAGAGGTTTTCAATGAAATCGCAGCCGGATTTTCACCTCAGCCAGGGGATTTATCGGAATATTTTGAAAAAACGGTGGAAGAAGGGGATAAAGCGGCACTAAAAATGATAGAATCACTTTTGAAAATGGACATACATGGAATCGGCGAGTTCACGCAATATGACCTTATAAAAAATGACATGTCTGAAATGTTTTCTCCTGCGGTCTTCCATTCATTGGAAGAGGAGTTTATCAAGGAGAATCTGTGCGTGTATGGAAAAAGGCATAGAAGGGAATTCTTGAAGTTATATCAAAGTGAGGATAAAATAGGGGCTGCAAAAGAAACGGTAAGAGAGTGGAGAGCGAAAAAACTTGGTGCGATGCCCGTGACCAAAATGCTTGAAAAAGGGATGGAAGAACTTGTAAAGGCTGCGAAAAAAGGTGCGAAAGAGCGGGAAGCGCAATTTGCTGAGTGGAGTCAATTTTCACAAGAAGAATTAGATAAAGTCGAGGGGTATTTCAGCGGGTTCACAATGGATGATAACTTCCTATTTCTTACTGGGGACATGCTTGTAGGCAACGATACGCTTCATCTGGTAGTTACTGATAGCATATCGAGATATGATGTTAGAGAATGGAGGGACCATCCGGTGGTTTTTATAACTGAGGAGATACCGAGATGGATAAGAAAAATTGAGGTCGTGTTCAGGGGAGCATACCCAGAGTTATCAGAGCGAAAAGTGTCCATAGCAGTTCCAAATAAGGTTGCATACTCAAATTTCAAGCAGGAGCTTCTTTTTGAGCTCGTAAACCGGTTGGGGATTCGTGAGGTTATGGAATTATAATAGAGCCGAGGTAAGAAACCACGAGATTTCACAAAAAGCACAGGTTTTCTTTTTGTAAAAAAGAAAAAGTGTTATTTTTATTTTAATGCTGTATTATTCGTTTATCCACAACGCCCTCCGGAATAATCTTTTCCACACCCGTTGTAAACGTTTTTATCTTCTCTATGAACTTCTTCTTCAATTTACCCACTAAAACATGCTCAAGCACATCCTCTATTGTCACCACAGGTGTTATCTTCACCTTATCCTTATACCTATCTTCGATAAGCACGTCATTCAGGTTTGACTGGGGAATCAATACTTCTTTGATGCCTGCTTGCGCCGCAGCCTCTACCTTCGGCGTTATTCCTCCTACTGGCAGCACGTCACCTCGCACAGACAAAGAGCCTGTCATCGCCATACTCTGGTCCACCGGGATATTCTCCAAAGAGGAAATAACAGCGGTAGCAACGGAAATAGAGGCTGAATCTCCCTCTACTCCTTCATGCGTGCCCACAAACTGAATATGAATATCTTTTGTGGATATATCCTTCCCGGTGAATTTTTTGAATACCGCAGAAACGTTTTGCACTGCTTCCTGTGCTATTTCCTGCAATCTACCGGTTGCTATTACCCTACCCTCCTCCTTTGATTGTGCTGGCGTAACCTCTGCAATTATGGGAAGCATCACACCAGAATCTCCTACTACCGCGAGTCCGTTCACCTTGCCTATCTCATACCCCTCGGTTTTGAACAATTTATAATCCTTCTTGTGCTCCAGGTATTCATCAGCCACTTGCTGCTCCACGGATTTTGCCATCGCCTTTGCATTTATCACCTGCTCGCCAGTTACATATTTAGCACCTTCTGCGCGAGCAATATCCCCTGCTACACGCACCAAACCGCCAAGGTCCCTCAGTATCAAAGTAAGGTGACCTTTTCTGCCTGACCTTCTCCTTGCTTCTCTTATTATTTCTTCCACACCACTTCTATCGAAATGAGGAATCTTTTTGTCCCGCTTCACCTCTTGTGCAATGAACCTGATAAGCTTATTTCTGTTCTCCACTGTGTCGTCCATCGTATCTTTCATGTAAATCTCGTATCCATAGCCCTTTATTCGAGAACGAAGAGCGGGATGCATACCTGCTACGGCATCCAGATTGCCAGCAGCGATCATGATGAAATCACAAGGAACCGGGTCAGTTTTTACCATAGCTCCTGCACTTCTCTCTGATTGCCCTGTTATCGGATACTCCTTCTCCTGCAATGCAGTGAGCAGGTTCTGCTGCGCTTCTATCCTCAGCGTGTTTATCTCATCTATGAAAAGAACGCCTTTATGCGCCTTGTGGATAGCACCCGCTTCTACTCTATCGTGTGCTGGCGTCTCCAATCCTCCTGACTGGTATGGGTCATGCCTGACATCGCCAAGCAAAGCTCCAGAATGTGCCCCAGTTGCATCTACGTAGGGCGCAGTCTCATGTCCAAAATTAGAAACAAGCAACTTCGGCATCATCGCCTCCTCCTTCGGCATTATCCATCTGAACACTAAAAGCATAACGGCAGCGGCAATTATCGCCCAAAAAACGTACTCAAATTTCCCTGTTTGTACTGCGTAAATCAAACCCATACCCATGATGAGGAAAAAAGTGAACATAAGAAAAGTACTTCGCATCTGAATGCGCTTTCTCACTTCTTGCTTCTGTGCATCTACTATTTCTTTCCCTTTACCAAAAGGAACAACCCTTATCTTTGGCGTGTTTTTATCTTCTGCGTTAGGGTACACCAGTATATCCTGTAACTCCTCCTTCGGCAGCAATTCCGCCATGCTGCTCCCAAGCATTGACTTCCCAGTGCCGGGAGTGCCTATCAGCATCACGTGTCTTCTCTGCTTAGCAGCCTTCTTTATCACTTCCACGGCATGTTCCTGCCCTATCACCTGGTCTATCAGCAACTTTGGAACTTCTACTTCCTCAGTTGTTTTTATTTCAGCACCTGCTAACAGGTCGGTTTCCACTTGCTCTACCTGCTCATTCTTGGTACTTGCCTTATTTGACTCTGTCATCATCCATCACTTTCCTCTTTTTCTTTCACCCTCCCATTAAATTTAGTGTTCTTATAAATAAATAGATTACACTTTTACTTTATCTTTGTTAGTACATTTGCCTTTACATCCCCATTTCAAACACATCGTGTATCGCTTGTGCTGCCTTATAAGCATCTTCTTTTTTTACCACAAAAGAGATATTAAACTCTGAACTGCCCTGTGAGATCATTATCACGCTTATTCCTTCTTTACCAAGAGCGGAAAAGACTTTACCGGCAACTCCCGGCGTCCCTGCCATTTCTGCTCCAACAACACCCATTGCGCAAACGTTGCTATTTGAAGTGAAGTCTCGTATCACGGTACCACCTGCGTTTATGCTCTGTATCGCACCAATAGCTCTTTCCAGTTGTGCACTATCAATAACAATGGATATGGTCCTCTCAGAGGAGCCCTGGCTTATCATGATGATGTCCACATTTCCAGCAGCTAAGACAGAGAATATACGTGCTGCAACGTCCGATATGCTCCTCACACCAGTCCCAGCGATATTGATAATGGAAGTGTTTTCAATGAGCGTAATGGCTTTAGCAGCCTTTTTTGTTACCTCTGGCTCCTTGCCAATAAGCGTGCCCTCATCTTCAGGCTTGAGCAAATTCTTCACCCGTATCGGTATTCTTTTTCTCATCACAGGTTCTATCGCCCTCGGATGGAGAACAGAAGCGCCGAAATAAGATAATTCCATCGCCTCTGCGTATGAGATATAAGGTATCTTTCTTGCATTCCGTATTATCTTGGGGTCCGCACTCATTATCCCTTCAGTTTCCTTCCAGAGCCACACTTCGTCGGCATCTATCGCTGCTCCAATTATAGTGGCGGTATAGTCCGAGCCGCCTCTACCCAGCGTTGTTATTATCCCTTTCTTCGTTTCCCCGGTGTATCCGCTAACGACGGGTATTTTATTATCACCCAATAGAGTCATAATTCTCTCTCTTATCGTTTCTTCTGCGGTTCTCGTTAACTGTGCATTGCCATAGTCCTCATTCGTTATTATCCCGGCGTCACCACCGGTAAGATGCACAGCGTCCATTCCTATTGATTGTAACGTGCCAGCCAATATGGGTGCTGCCAATCTTTCGCCGAACGAGACGATATAGTCAAGCGACCTCGCTGTCAATTCGCCCAAGAGACATATTCCAATCAAAGCCTTCTCCATCTCTCTCATTCTTTCTCTTATTTCTTTCTTTACCACATTCAATACACGCTTATCGCCTATCGCTTCAGACGCCGCTACTTCATGCTTCGTTTTTAAATCCCCCACGAATTCTTTTACCTTTTCCACGTTTCCTTCATTTGCTACCTTGGTTGCGTTTTCGTGTAATATATCAGTGACTTCGAAAATTGCAGAGGTCACCACGACCATTTCATTGCTTTCCTTTCCTTCTCCTCCTTCTTCTTTGCACCTCCCTATCAAATCTGCTACGGTCTTTATCTTTTCACCATCGGCAACTGCTCCTCCTCCAAACTTCATCACCAGTCTCATACTCTTCTCCCTCACTCTCCGCTTTTGCGTCTCCCAACTTTTCAATCGTTTCAAAATGTTTATATTAATATGGTTAAATGGTAATTGAAATGTTACGTAGAGTTAGCTTATAGTTCAAGGTGGAGGGTATATATAGTTAGTTAGAGAGGGAAATATAAAAATGGCAGGACAGTTAGGTGGAATACCTGTGTTGGTGTTGAGAGAAGGGAGTGAGAGAACCCGAGGGAGAGAGGCGCAGAGCACGAACATAAATGCGGCGAAGGCAGTTGCTTCTGCAGTTCGCACTACTTTGGGTCCAAAGGGAATGGATAAGATGCTTGTGGATTCCCTTGGCGACGTGGTTATAACAAATGACGGCGTGACCATTCTCAAGGAGATGGACATAGATAGCCCAGCGGCGAAGATGATGGTGGAAGTTGCGAAAACGGTAGACGAGGTAGCAGGCGACGGTACGACAACTTCTGTTGTAATTGGAGGAGAACTGCTAAAGAAGGCTGAGGAGCTATTGGAGCAGAAATTGCATCCATCGGTAATCACGTCAGGCTATAGACTTGCGGCGGAAAGGGCGAGAAAGGTGCTGGAGGAAATTGCTGTGGATATAGATATAGACAATGACGAAGAGTTGAAGAAAATAGCACGAACCGCAATAACCGGGAAATTCTCGGAGGCTTATCGTAATTTCCTCTCGAGAATTGCAATAAAGGCGGTTAAGGCAATAACGGAAACTGGCCACGGTGGGAAGAGAGTGGTTGACACGGATAATATAAACGTGGAGAAGAAAGTTGGAGGGAGAATAGGAGAGACCGAGTTAGTGCAGGGAATGGCAATAGACAAAGAAGTGGTGCATCCCGGGATGCCGAGAAAAGTAGAGGATGCGAAAATAGCGTTGATTAACGCAGCGCTGGAGGTGAAGAAGACAGAGACGAGTGCAGAAGTAAAGATAACGTCATCAGACCAGTTAAAGGGTTTCCTTGAGGAAGAGGAGAGAACGATGCGAAGGATGGCGGAGCGCATAAAAGAAAGCGGTGCGAATGTTGTGATCTGCCAGAAGGGGATAGATGATGTCGTGCAGCATTATCTTGCGAAGGAGGGCATTGTTGCGGTACGAAGGGCGAAGAAAAGCGATATGGAGAAATTGGAAAAAGCTACCGGGGGTAAAATAGTAACTGCAGTGGAAGAGATAAGTGGAAGCGATTTAGGGCATGCTGGCTTGGTAGAGGAGAGAAAAATAGCGGGGGATAAGATGCTGTTTATACAGGAGTGCGAGAATCCTCATGCGGTGTCCATTGTGCTAAGGGGCGGGACAGAACACGTAGTGGATGAAGTTGAGCGCGCTTTACATGATATGCTGCGGGTAGTAGGATGCATAATCGAGGATGGAAAAGCAGTTGCAGGCGGTGGTGCAGTGGAAACGGAATTGGCATTGAGGGTGCGAGAATACAGTGCGTCACTAAAAGGAAGAGAGCAATTGGCGGTGGAGAATTTCGCAGCGGCGGTGGAGATAATACCTCGAACTCTGGCGGAAAATTCCGGTTTCGATCCGATAGACAAGCTGGTGGAGTTGAAAGCAGCGCATGAACGAGGCGAGAAGAATGCGGGTTTGGACGCTTATACCGGCAAAATCGTTGATATGTGGCAAGGAGGAGTGATAGAGCCGTTGAGGACAAAGAAACAATCAGTGGAATCAGCAGTAGAAGCTGCAGTGATGATACTCCGGATAGACGATGTGATTGCGTCAAGGAGGGAGGCAATGCCGCCTGCGGGAGCACCTCCAGGTGGGATGGGTATGGGTGGAATGCCGCCAGGCGGGATGCCACCATATTAAATTTTTAAAAATTCCCATTTTCTTCTTTTTTATTTCTTTGATTTAGATTATTTATATCTTTGTCCAGAGCATAAATGCTATCAAAAGCCCAAACACAACAATTATTCCTGCAAAAACAACGAGTATCAAAACACGACCAAGCACTTCGGGCTTTTCCGCTATGGTTCTAATAGCTACTATTATTACCCAACCTCCCGCCAATACCGAAGCTGCCATTACAATACCTGCAGATATTGCAATCCATGCACTATCTGTAACTCCTCCTTCTACTGATTCTTCTTGCGCAAACGCAACTCCTATTCCTGTGAGTAATAAGAACAAACAAAGCGTTACAAACATTAAGTTTACTTTTATATCCTTTATTTCCATCTTACATTGCCTCTCCTTTCTCTTTTTACTTTAACTCTTCTTAAGTCAGCAGAGTAGGAGGAGGTCTTTCGACCTCCGTCCCCTCATCGAACCGCACGTACGGATTTCCCGTATACGGCTCTCCGATGGCGTTGCCCCATTACAGGGAGTGAGAGCAAC
>Ga0209636_10005846_pt1 | contig 12564 bp, 9 predicted proteins | sample DeeMarSWOR152_54_FD_187464 | JGI IMG/M metagenome (GOLD analysis project Ga0209636, IMG submission 187464) | Marine sediment microbial communities from White Oak River estuary, North Carolina - WOR-1-52-54 (SPAdes) (version 2) | ecosystem: Environmental > Aquatic > Marine > Intertidal zone >...
ATACCTACTTCTGCCATCACCTCATATATACTTCTTAGTTTATAGTGAGGCGCCACCCGCTTAATGGTGTCATAGCATTCAGGGCAACCAGTAATCAGCTCGGATGCCCCTAATTTATGAACCTCGTTCTCCAATTCCTGTGATATCTGTTGGAACTGGGGGTACAGTCCCAGGTCATAGGAAAGGGCCCCACAGCATCTCAGGATAATTCCTGTGCCTGGCAGCTTTGCTCTCAGATAGTCCCAGGTAGCGATAACATCGAAAGGAGAATATGCCGATAAGTTACAGCCAGGGAAGAAGACTCTCTTACATTCAGTGCTATCGGGATCGGGAAGAGATAAGGTGAAAGAGGGGGTGAGGACAAACTCCTGCTCCTCTTTCATAAATTGATGTTTGTCGAGTGGACCTATCCCATCCTCTACCAATTGCGCGCGAAGCGCCATACACAGATCACCGATATTCAGTCCATAAGGGCAAGTTTGTTGACATAATCCACAAAGGTTGCATAGATAGGGAATTTCCGGGTTTTCCTTGAAGTAGTCTTTTGCTCCCAACAAAACCATGTGCCCTATCTTCCGGGGATTAAATCTTTTATCAATCTCTCTAACGAAGCAGCCAGCACTGCATGTTCCACACCCCAGGCAATGCTTTAAATTTTCTCCTTCGACTTGCCCTATAATCTTGTCCCTAAACTTGAAATCTAATTGGTTTACCGGTATTGGACTCAATTTCAATCACCGCCTTTAAAAATTTCCGTCACTTTTAGTACTCGCTGGGTAGTGCATTTAGCTGGGCCAAGGTAAATATGGGACCGTCTTTACACACATACTGGTTTCCTATATTGCACCTTCCACACATTCCTATCCCGCATTTCATTTTCATCTCCAGCGACAGGACAATCCTTTCCGGTGGGAAACCAAGCTCCCTAAGGACTGGCAGGGTAAACTTTATCATGATTGGTGGTCCGCAAACTACCGCATAGGCATTCTCCGGGCTAGGAGCAATCTCCTTGACAATATCGGGGACGACTCCTACCCTTTTTTGCCAGTCCTCCTCTGCTCTATCAACGGTAAGATGTAAGTCAAGGTCAGTCCTTCCTTCCCACTTCTCAAGTTCATCCCTGTAAAGCAATAAGCCGGGGCTTCTGGCCCCATAAATTACTATAACATTGCCGAAGCGGCTCCTATTCTCTTTGTCTAAAATGTAGTTGGTAAGGGAGCGTAAGGTGGTAAAGGCAAAACCGCCCCCGATAATAAACGTATCCTTGCCTTCAAACGCCTCTAGTGGGAAGCAATTTCCGAGGGGACCCCTTACCCCGATTATTTCCCCTTCTTCCAAGTTGTGTAGTGCTGTGGTTAACACCCCCGCCTTGTTCACGGTAAACTGAAGCTCCCCTGACTGTGTTGGGGATGAGGCTATTCCGAATGGAGCTTCCCCTTCGCCTAGAACAGATAGCTGGGCGAATTGCCCCGGCAGATAGTTGAAATTAGCTGCATCCTCATCATTGAGGAACTTCACGCTGAACGTCTTTATATTCTTGTCCTCGGTTTCGATGAAAATCTTTTCTACCCTCGTCGGTAATGGTAAATATGGGTTCTTCATCTTTACTCTATATCCTAACTATCTAATATGCTATTTAGTACTCCCCGAATATCCAGATTCACGGGGCATTCTTTAATGCACCGGCCACATCCCACGCAGGCCGCCATACCATGATTAGCTACAAAATAGTCGAACTTGTGCATTATCCTTTGCCTGAGTCTTTCCTTGCTGCTGGGTCTGGGATTAATCCCTGATGCCTGCAGGGTGAAATTGGGAAAGGCACAAGAATCCCAGGTGCGGACCCTTTCCCCCCTTTGGCCTGTAACCTCATCAGTTATATCGAAGCAATAGCAGGTAGGGCAAAGATAAGTACAAACGGCACAACCGAGGCACTTCTTAGACATCAGGTCCCAGAAGGGGTCATCAAACATACTATCCAATTTCTCCGTTACCTTCTGTACCTCTATCTTGGATTTTATCAAAGCATCTGCCTTCTCCATTGTGTCTCGCATTAAGGACAAACTATGGTCTTCTGCTTCCTTAAATTCATTATGTTTTTTGGCAAGCTTCTCGCCTTTCTCAGTAACTACCTGAAGGATATATTTCTGACCGATATCTACCAGAAATAGGTCTGAGCTGTCCTGGGAAAAAGGGCCCCCTCCTAGCGAAGTGCAAAAACAGGTGCTGCCTGGCTGGTTACAACCTACGGCAATAATGGTTGTGTTTTTTCTCTTATCTGCATAGTACAGGTCTTTGTATAGTTTCCCATCAAATACATTATCCAGAAGAGCAAGACTTCTGGCGTCGCAAGGGCGGATGCCAAAGATTATCTTTTGCTTCTTTTCCGATACAGGTTCCTCTACACTCCAACCTTCTCCTTTGCTCAAATCGTAGCTGAACAATCTTTCTGACTGAGGGAAAAATATCTCCTTGGGAGGTTTCTTGGAGTTGAAATAATCGAGGAACGCCTCGCCGCCTGAGTGAATTTCCTGGAATGTAATAAAGCCGTTTTGCTCTACTGGGGCAAACACCTTGTACTCCTTGATTAAGGTGTCCAGTAGATTAACTACCGCAGTTTTAGCAATTTCCAATTCTTGCATCAGCTACCTTAAGTAGTTCACCATGCTTACACCATTATGAATTCTTGAGGGTCATCTGGATTAAAGGTTGCCAGGGGCGGCACATCCTCAAGATTTATTCCAGCTTCGTAATGGAATAGCTCTTTAACATCCATTTCCATCTTTTTGGTCAGCCTCCTGAGGTCAATCCCCATCGGACAGGCTCTGTCACAGGCACCGCAATCAACGCAACGCCCGGCAATGTGGAAGGCGCGAACGATATGAAAGATCGCAGTATCGCTAAGGTTAGTGGTTTTTCCAATCCATTGAGGTTGGGAGCTATCCACAAAGCACTCCTGGCAATAGCAGAAAGGGCAGGCATTCCTACAGGCATAGCATCTAATACATTTACTAACTTCATCGCTGAAACTCTGCCATCTCTCATCATGAGATTTAGCTTCAAACTCCTTCACCTCTCTATATTCATCAACTGCTTGGTCTTCTCCTACCTTGTCTCCTATTAGGACATCGTAGATTGCTGGATTCCTGTGGGTACAGGTCTTGCAGGAGTCGTGAAGAAATTCCTCCTTTTTGATAGTCTCCTTGAGGTTGTGACTTTTAAGGATAATCGTGTCATCCTCCTCCTCAGCCTCTAGTATTTCCTTCCCGTTTAGTTTGGCTTCTATCTTTCTTCTATCAATCATCCCTTCACAGGGAATACCGATGATAAACACTTGTTCCCTGGTAACCTGTTTTTCCTTAATTAGGTTAATGATTGAGCGGACATCGCAGCCTTTGGCAACGATGGCAAATCTTTCTTTTATCTTCGGTAGATACTTGGCGAGATTATTCTCACAATTTGCATTCCAGATAAGCCTGTCTGCTTCTGAGGTGCTCCTGACAAAACAAGGAGTGCTCCGCAGAGGAACGCTGCCTTTTTCAAATCCAATTATAAGGTCAACCTTCTCCTCATCAAGCAGTTTCTTGGCTATATCTCTTATAGCAACGGATGTATCCAACATGCACCTGCTTTAACCCTGTTTTCTAACCAATTTCGTTGCTGGTCCCAAGTTCCTTACCTCTTCAGTAACCTTTTGGACAAGCTCGGCAAACCTTTTCCCTTCGGCTGCCGATACCCAGGCGAATTGCACTCGCCCTTTCTCTATACCTAAATAGTCAAGAAGATTATTTAGAATAGCGAACTTTCTTCTAGCTACGTAGTTACCGCTGATATAATGACAATCGCCAGGGTGACACCCTGAAACAAGAACACCGTCAGCCCCATGCTGCAGGCATCTTAGAATCAGTAACGGGCTGATCCTGCCTGAACAGGGAACACGGATAATCCGGGTGTTTGGGGGATATTGAAGTCGGCTTACCCCGGCCAGGTCTGCACCGGCATAACTACACCAGTTACAAAGAAAGGCGATTATCTTGGGTTCCCATTTGTCTGCTTTTTCCGTAGGTTGTTGGATTTGATTTTCTATTATAGCGGGTTCCATTTCATAAGCTCATTGTAAGTACTAGGCGGCATCAATCGCAGCCAAAATTTGAGTATTGCTAAATCCCTTTATGTTTATAGCACCGCATATACAGGAGGAAACACATGCTCCGCATCCCTTGCATAGAGCCTCATTAATAACCGCTACCTTCTCCTCATCATCGATCTCTATTGCCTGGAAGGGACAAATCAATTGGCAGACGCCGCAGCCACTGCACTTGTTCTTATTGACAAACGCGACTAATCCGCCTGCTTCAATTACGTCTTTAGATAAGATAGTACCAGCTCTGGATGCCGCAGCTTTAGCCTGGGCAATACTCTCTTCAATAAACTTGGGGCTGTGAGCGAGACCGCACATAAACACACCTTCGGTAGCGAAGTCCACCGGGCGTAGTTTCACATGGGCTTCTAACAAAAAGCCATCCTCGTTTAACGGCACTTTAAATAACTGGGATAGTCTTTTGTTGTCGGCAGCAGGGATATTAGCCACCCCCAGGGCCAGTATATCTGTATCTATAATCAAATCCTCGCCTGATAATGGGTCTTTCGCGGTAACCCTCAGCAAATTCTGATTGTCTTCTGTTATAGTTTCTATCCTGGGCTTATCATCTACTTCATAGCGAATGAATATCACCCCACGCTCCCTGGCTTCCCGGTAGTAATCTTCCTTAAATCCGTAGGTTCTGATGTCCCGATACAGGATATAGATATTCGTCTCCGGTTTCACATCTTTTATTTTCAAGACACATTTTATCGACTCACTGCAGCACACCCTGCTGCAATAGGGTCGTCCATCTTCCCTGGAACCCACGCATTGAATGAACACTAGGTTATTACAGTCCGTAATCCTACCGTTGCCTTCAGCGATCTCAGCCTCCAATTCCAACGAGGTCATTACCCTGGGGTCTTTGCCATAAAGGTATTCACTGGGTTTATACTCCTCGCCACCACTGGCAATAATGACTACTCCATGCTTGAGTTCGTGGGAATCCTGGTTGGGACCGACTGCTATCTTGGTGGTGAAATTCCCTACATAGCCGGTGGCTTCGACGATATCTGCATTGGTATATACCTGGACTAAGCGATTTTCAGAAACCCTCGTGATAAGATCCTGAAGATAGGCCTGGACATCGTCACCCTCAAGAGTATGTTGTATTCTTCTGGCTATCCCACCCAGTTGGTCGCTTTTCTCAACCAGGTAGACCTCAAATCCCTGTTCAGCCAGGTTCAAGGCAGCCACCATCCCGGCTATTCCACCGCCAATGACCAGGCCACTGTGAATTACCTTCAGAGGTGTCTGCTCGACAGGCTGGAGCAGTCTGGCTTTGGCTATCGCCATACTTACTAATTCCTTAGCTTTCTCAGTAGCCTCCGCCGGATACTCTTTATGCACCCATGAGCATTGGTCTCGAATATTAGCCATCTCAAATAAATATCGGTTTAACCCCGCCTCCCTGATTGTCTCTTGAAATAGAGGTTCGTGTGTCCGGGGAGTGCAAGAAGCAACCACTACTCGATTGAGGTTATGCTCTTTGATCTTCTCCTTTATCCTTTCTTGTGTGTCCTCGGAGCAAGAGTATAGATTGTCCTCGGCATAGACTACGTTGGGAAGCGAACTCGCATAATCTGTAACCTGGGGTACATCCACTACCCCACCAATGTTGATGCCGCAGTGGCAAATAAAAACGCCAATTCTTGGTGGCTCTCCTCTCGTATCTCTTTCTGGGGGGTATTCCTTTCCTTTTATCAAGCTATCACGCACTAAAGAAAGCGAAGCAGCGGCAGAAGCTGCGGCGGCACTCGCCTGCGTCACTGTCTCAGGAATGTCCTTGGGACCCTGAAAAACTCCGCAAGCAAATATGCCTGGTTTAGAGCTATCAACTGGAGAAAAATTGTCAGTTTGGCAGAATCCATAATTATTAAGCTCAATTCCCAGTATATTCGCCAGCTTCTCAGCCTCTTTGGGCGGCTCAAGCCCGACTGAGAGGACAACCAGGTCAAACTCCTCCTTGACTATCTTGTCATCCTCAGTTTCGTACTTTATTATCAGATTCTTGGTCTCTGCTACCTCCTCTATTACTGACGGCCTACACCTGATAAACCTCACCCCGTATTCGGTCATGGCCTTGTCATAATAGGCCTCAAATCCTTTGCCGAAAGTCCGTATATCTATGGAGAAGATAGTGGCTTCGACTGAACTATTATGCTCCTTAGCCACTATTGCTTCTTTGATAGCGTAGGTGCAACAGATTGAAGAGCAATAGCCATTCTGCGGAGCTATGCCCCGCGAGCCGACACATTGAATCCAGGCAATCTTTTTTGGCTTTTGCCTGTCAGAAGGTCTTAGTAACTCACCCTCATACGGTCCAGAAGCACTTAGAATCCTCTCAAACTCAATACTGGTGAGGACGTTAGGGAAATTGCCATACCCATATTGCGGGACAAGGCGAGGATCAAATTCATTAAAACCGGGGCATGCGACAATAGCTCCTACTTTCAGCTCAATGACCTGATCGGTCTGCCTGAAATCGATAGCGCCTATTGGGCAGAACTTCTCGCAAGCCCGGCATTTACCTTGTTGGAAGTAGACGCAAAGCTCTTTGTCGATAACGGGCACATTCGGTACTGCCTGGGGATAGAGGAAGTAGATGGCTTTTCTCTGGGCTAGAGCCTTATCAAACTCACTATCTGTCTTCCGCGGGCATTTCTCCTGGCAGATTCCGCAACCATTACAAAGTGCCTCGTCTACAAACCTTGCCTGCTTTCTTATCGATACTCTGAAGTTCCCTGGCTCCCCCTTGACATCTAAAACGTCGGCATAGGTTATGGTCTCGATATTGCGATGCCTGCCATACTCAACTAATTTCGGGGAAAGGATGCACATAGAACAATCATTGGTAGGGAAAGTCTTGTCCAGTTGAGCCATCACCCCACCAATAGCCGGGGATTGTTCCACTAAATAGACATGGTATCCAGACTCTGCCAAGTCCAGTGCTGCCTGTATGCCACCTATGCCCCCGCCAATAACGAGTACCGCCCCTGTTTTCTGGCTGGCAGCCTCCTGAATACTTGATACCGTGATTATCTCTCCTTTACTATAGCAAGAAGAGAGACACGCTCTCTCTGCTTTGAACCGCTAGCTATGAAGTACCGAAGATATTGGTCGACTTTCAGTGGATTATAACACAAATGTCTCTTTGAGAAAAATGACTACCTGATGAATTCACAGCCAGCGGTCGGATTCGAACCGACGACCGGCGGTTTACGAAACCACTGCTCTACCCCTGAGCTACGCTGGCATGGAAGCTAAATTTTAGTTATTGCTCAAGCTTATGTCTACATTTTGGCTTTTCAAAGGTAAGTTTTGGCTTAGCACCACGTAGTAATATAAGGCTGGCGAAGGTATTCCTCAAATCGAATAGGGTCGAGGTTAATTCCTCGACCCTAGAGCATAATAGAACTGAGGCATCAGCCTGAAATACCCTTAAGGGATGTTCTAGCCGGTTGTGTTAATGGGATCCCATTGCCATGTATCCCGACTCGGACTAACGTGACCGAGTCCCGGGAACGGGAAGTGAAATGCAAGCACCAGGGCTTTCTCATCTATAGCCCTCTTTAAAATCCTGCGTCTGGTGGCCTGAACTTGTTTAGGATCAAATTCGACTGCCGCATGCCATTCTGGCCTTTCCAGATGGATGGGATGGAGTATCGCATCGGAAACATATAGCAACTGCTCACCCCTAGAGGAAACGGCAAGCGCCATGTGCCCCGGCGTGTGCCCTACCGCATCAATGACCTTTATGCCAGGCAAGATTTCCATTTCGTGGTTCACGAGATGAAGTTGACCTTTGATCGGTGGGAGGTTCTTACGTGCGCAGCGTAGAAAAACGTCCCTGACATGTTCGTCAAGCTTTGTTTCTGCCTGTTCCGAAGTCCAAAAATCCCACTCATCTTGCCACATTACATACTTGGCGTTGAGGAAATTTAGCCTGCCTTTATCATCAGTAATCCCACCGATGTGGTCTGGATGTCCGTGAGTGATGATGATCGTGTCAATATCTTCAGGCGCGATTCCCACGGCCTGCAGATTCTGAACAAGCTTCCCTGTAGTTAGGGCAAGACTACCTGCGCCTGTATCTACCAGTATTTGGTGTTGACCTGTGTTGACAAGCAGACAGATGTATGGACTGATCCATTCTGTCCACTGTTCTAGGTTTAAGTTGTGTTCAGCAAGCGTCTGTTCAAGGTGTTCTCTCGGCGCGTTGGCGAAAAGAAATACGGCAGGTGGCGGGAAAGTTGGAGGTGCATATGTGTGGGTGCCATCGCTGACGGCTATACACTGAAAATCCCCTACGTGGAAGCGATAAATCTCGGTGGCCATGGTTATCCTTCTATATGATGACTTAGAGAACCAGCTTAAGCATACCACAAACAGGACCTAGAAAAACATGACTCAAGATTCTGATTTTTGGTTCGACTGAGCCACATTGAACATTTCCGAGCATTGTGCAATACCATTTCGGAGATTAGGGCTTCAGAGATGAACCTTGTGGAATTCTGGGGACACCATACTTTAATATTCCCGCCAATTCCAATCGAATCCGCCTTTGAACACGTTTGCGTTCATTTCATTACTGATAAAGAGGTTGGCCTCGGGGAAGCGTTTAACCATAGCGTAATAAAAACCGGCAACATCGTTTGTTCTAGCCAGCTCCTCCTCAGTAGCGACAATATATTCCTTGGTGAAATCGTAGGAACTGGAATCGAAAGGCATTCCTGGTTTCTGATGGCCGGGAATAATCACCTCGGCGTCCATTTTCTCCAAGCGCTCAATATCCCGTATCCACTGCTGGCGTTCTTCCGCGGTAAGCTCGCAGGTAAAGGGATGTGCCTGGTTAAAAAGAACGTCGCTGCCATACAGAGTCCGTATTGAAGGGATCCAGACCACTGTGTTGTATTTCATGTCCCCCATCACTTCCGGGATAATCTCGATAGGTTGCCCTTCCAGTTCAAAGTAGTTCTCGGTAAGAGGCTCAATATTGGCTGTTTTTCTGGGTACGTTTATAGCTCCTATCACTTTTTCCCAGTGCTCGATTTTGCCGAAAAATTGTTTGTTGATGATGCGGGCTTCTGAAGGGAGCGCTATAACCCAGGCTTCAGGGAAAGCTTCTGCGATGGTGCCAAGTCCAAAGTAATGGTCGGGATGCGCATGAGTAATATAAATCGTTTTAAGATATTTGCCTGTTTCCAGTATTTCTGCGATTACTCGATGGGCATTTGATAACGTCCACTGTGCGTCAATAAGAACGGCATCGGTCTTGCCTGTCACGATTACAGAGGCAACTTCAAAACCACTTTCGTCGCTGAAAAATACTTTCGTCGCCAGTGAGTTCCGCCCGTGTGTGTTTAATCTAATCTCCATGATATATCTCCCTCATAACAAAGTTTATTCAATTTAACAAGCAATGTTCAAGATTGCAATAAGGCCTCAAGACCTTAAGACTGGCAAAGGTATTCCTCAAATCGAGTAGGTCGAGGTTAACTTCTCGACCCTATATTTTTGCCCTGGAATAACAATGCAAGCTAATGTGACCAACTAGTAACGAAGCTGAAGTGCATACAGGTGATAGCTACCCGTTCCGAACGCTGACTGGTCGGTATAGCTGCTAATCGTCCGGTTCCTCAAGTTCTTCTTCGGCGAAGCGCGCCGTCAAGACTTTGGACTCTATTCTCACCATATACCAGAAGCGAAAGGTATCCTTAACAGGTTCTTTATCTACGACCCCGGTGTAGCCACTATATGGTGAAGGGTAATTGACACTGATTTTCACCTTACTGTCTTTCTGGAACTTCGGCGCTCTGCTACCATACCCCCGGGGAAGGTCATATTCCCTTCGCGTAATCGGGTCAGACAGGATCGCATAAGCCTCGTTTAGCTCTTGCATTTTTTTATGGGCATCCTTGCCTTTATGATTCCTGTCTGGGTGGCATTGAAAAGCTCGCTTGTGATACGCCCTTCTTATTTCCTCTACGCTGGCACTTGGCGTAATGCCCAAGACTTCGTAGTAGTCCTGTTCATTTGTCCTGTAATAGGTCCGTTCATTAATAACAACAGGCATATCTTCCTCTCCTGAAACTACTCAACTATGCCACACTATACTACTAATATACTATGGCTCATGTTATGGAAGGTGTCAATAACCCATTAGTACGGCGTATTCCGTTACTTTAGTTCGGGCCTGTTCAGTGGCTCCTGTTGGCCAGATATCTGATGCCAAGCACTGGTACTGTGTCTACAGTCATCTATTCCGACTGGACACCAGTGGAATCGGGTCGTCAAAACCTGGGAGAGAGCCTGGAGTGAGTGTCAATAGTTAGGACAAAGGGGTGGCCTCAAGTATATCCAACTCCTGGTGAATGGCTGCCCAGATTATCGTGTTATCATGGGCGAAACTAGTTCCTCGTCTTTTCTCAGTTTGATAATGCGGTCGCGGATCACAGCAGCCTTTTCAAATTGCATTCTGCATATCCTGATTTTCTAAGGTTCGTTTCATATTTTGGCACTTCATAATCTTTAAGGAAATAGGTGGTAAAATAATTCATGAACATCGTTTTATATTAAGCAGCGGACTGCCAGCTCAGGAAGGGATAGGTCTCGTCGTCAATGATATTCCAGGTGCAGGTGGGGTTGGTCTCGCCAGGAGTGACTGCTATTATGTCCCACGCAGCACCTGAGAAGGTGGCGATGTCCTGCATTTCCGTCGTAGTCTTGGCGGTCCCCCCGTCGCTTTCTTCAATCCCGGAAGTTACCCTATCCCAGAAGGAGTTGCTCACAGTGGCCTTGTTGTATCCCACCAGACCACCAACCTGAGAGGAGCCAGTCACGCTGCCGGTGGAATAAGAGTGGGTCACGTTGCCATAAAAATTCACTCCCACCAGACCACCAACCTGAGAGGAGCCAGTCACGCTGCCGGTGGAATAAGAGTTGCTCAGAATGCCCCTATAATACCAATTATCCCCCACCAGACCGCCGACACTCGAATCGCCAGTCACGGTGCAGCTGGAATAGGAGTTGCTAAGAGTAGCCTGATTCCATCCCACCAGACCGCCGACACGTGAATCGCCAGTCACGCTGCCGCTGGAATATGAATTGTTCACAAGGCCCTCATTATGTCCCACCAGAACACCAACCTGAGCGAAGCCAGTAACGTCGGCGTTGACCACCCTGACATTCTCGACGACCCCGACATTATCGATGTAACGTGTCCAGGAAATATGAGTGAAAAGCCCCACATAATTTTCGTCAGGGCGGTTGATAAACAAGTCTTTTATTTCATATCCCTGACCATTGAAACTCCCGATAAACTGGTCATCAGATGTTTCATCAGGGGTTCCAATTGGCTCCCACCCCCTTCCCCCATTGGCTGTCTCACTAGCCAGTTCCACATAACCGGCAGTAGTAGAATCGAGGTCGTTCATCATGATATAATCGCCGCCCAGGTTATTTCTGACGGCATGCAAATCATACCAATCCCATATTTCAATATGAGTAGGCGCACAGCCTACTATCCCGGCAATTAAGGCTACCATAATCAAAAAGATGCTAAGTCTTTTCACGCATATAAGCCTCGAAGTGCTATTGTATCACTAGCGAAGGAAGAGTCAATAGGTTGCGGTATCCAAGACGTACTAAGATTTAAGTAGTCACAATACGCTATATTGTTACGCCAGAGGTAACAAGACAAGCTTCTGTTGCCCGAGCTGTACAATCTGGGCCAATGTTCATCTCCTAAGCCTGCTTTGGATAGCGCTCACATTACAACAATCATTTGCGGTCGAGATATCTATATGCCTCTTCTTCTATACCAGCAATTCTATTTAGTAATTCTGAGCAGGCACCTCCTTTATATTCCAGCGCTTTTTCACACAGTTTTATTATCAACTCCCCCGACTGCGTAAACAGATTGGATGCCTTGCTCCATTCTGTATTGTGATATTTTTGACCCAGTGCCTTCAATACTCGTGCTTGCTCAAATCGTAGGCCATCGTTGTGGGATAGGTCTTCTGCAATAAGTGGAGGCGTTAGTCCAGCATAGGCTACCATATGGTTATAACAAGCTTTATCTACCCAAGTTGTGATCTCCTTTGCCAGCTTGCGCATAGCAGGGATACCGAACATACTCACAGGTGGTTTGAGCATTCGCCCAGCTTTATAGTCAAGACCCTTTCCTGTCACTTCTAACTCTGATGGCATCTTCTGAGGCAACTTAAAGATTCTATAGGTGTTCTTTCTACTCATACCGGGGACGTTTACATTAAGGGAGGCCTCGAACTCCGCGAAAGGAATTTGCTGCAGGCCATCGAAGCTACAGTCATGTACATAGACCACCTGTTTTTCGTCATCATAGCCAGTCACCAGGAGATAATGAATAGGGATATGTTCCCTTTTGTAAAGTTCAGGGT
>Ga0209636_10005847_pt1 | contig 12564 bp, 9 predicted proteins | sample DeeMarSWOR152_54_FD_187464 | JGI IMG/M metagenome (GOLD analysis project Ga0209636, IMG submission 187464) | Marine sediment microbial communities from White Oak River estuary, North Carolina - WOR-1-52-54 (SPAdes) (version 2) | ecosystem: Environmental > Aquatic > Marine > Intertidal zone >...
ATTAAGTCACCAAAACGTTCATGCGGCTTCCGCGAACCAATTCTCCTCAACATCCCTTGATTGTAGTAACCCACCAAGGTGCCATGTTCATCGATGCGGCCGGTCTTAGAGTGACACAAGACGATGGAGGGGTCCTTATCAAGTACACTTACACACTTCTGTAAATACTCAGGAGCAAGCACATCATCATATGCAGCCCATTTAAAGTATTCGCCCGAGGACAACTCAAAGACGCGGTTATAATTTTTGGGAGCTCCGAGATTTTTTTCGTTACAATAGTAACGAATGCGGCTGTCTTTCACTGCGTACTCTCGGCAAATCTGCTGGGTGCGGTCGGTGGACGCATTATCAGAGATGATTATCTCGAAATCTTGATATGACTGAGCTAAAATAGAGTCTAATGCCTGTTTGAGGTATTTCTCACCGTTAAATACAGGCAGACCAATGCTTACACGGGGTTTCTCGCACATGTGAGATCTCCTTCAATTATTAAGAACTTAATCATGCGCCCGCTATACAATGGTGTACTATCCGTCTAGGTGGTTAGCTGAACTTCTTATTTTTTATCCTGCTAAATCAGGAAGACTCTTTCTTTTATGCACATGTCCCAAAGGTTTAGGCGCTCATAGATCAGCTTAAGGTAAATAAATGGGAATAGAACGAAGTCCTCTTTATTTTTGTATCTGTTGCGAAAAAGGCTTACAAAAATTAACGGTGGAAAAATGATTGCCATTAGATTGAATGGACGAACGATCCTCCAAAGAAAGGAAGTTTTTTCTCCAAATTTCTTATAAAGCAAAACCCAGTTTCTAATCCTTTTGCCCACCTGAACAAATTGCCTTGGCTTCAACGTATTTTTCGGATGGTATACTATCATCTCAGGATTGAAAACTATTTTACCAAATTTCATTGCTCTTAAAGCAAGATCTCTGTCTTCCAAATAAGTATATCTCTCATCAAAACCTCCAACGCATTCAATAACGCTCTTCTTGTAGGCAACATTACCAGTCATGAAATGGCCTCCATATCTATTCTCCGTAACATGATCGGAAAAGCTTGGTTCATAATCATCAGAAACATAATAGATCCTGCCCTCTACACCGACACAGTTCGAGTCTTTCAAATACTTAAGGCCCTCCTCAATCCAATTTTTGGATACTATACAATCACCATCAGTGAAGAAAATATACTCCCCAGTTGCATAATTCAAACCCTTGTTCCTACTACTGGGAATTCCAAGCCATTTTATGTTTTTGAAATACTTTATTCGTTTGTCATCAAATTTTTCGATTATGTTTTTGGTGTTATCATCACTCATATCGTCGATTATAACAATCTCAAAGTTGTTAAATGTTTGATCTAGGATTGACATCATACAATCAGCAATGTACTTCTCGACATTCCTAACAGTCATAACAATACTAACACTAGGTACCATTTCTTTCAAACTTTCGAAATCAAATTCTTCTGGGATGGCACATTCTTCAATCTGGAATAATGCCCTTTTCATTATTTCACTTGCACAATTCAATATTTGTATCCCACCAAGTTGGGCGCGACTGCCCAACCATATTTTGGCATGCATGCACCTAAATTATGAGTAACAAACGCCGTCGTGCCTCTTGACATAATAGTGACTGTTAGGCTTGCCAATGTAGGCTCGCATGTGAGAGTGGTCCGTTATCCAAGTCTTTTGGGAACGAAGCAGATACTACCATTTCTGTGGCCACGTGAAGTCTGAAGTTTCAACTTTTTGTTATCACCATGGAAAAACCATTGTTGTACATCACGTTTAGTCTTTCCTCATAAATTATTCTCTCTACAGTATAATTGTACTTCGATAGGTATAGCCCCAGCCCTACTGTATAAAATATTGTGTCGGCTTCCTTAATCGTCTGGAATTTCGAGCTAAAATATGCGTTGCCAGTCAGTTTCGACTCAAAGTAGGTTACTACTCTAAAGTTCGCAAGAACGACGTGGTAGTTCGCCCAATCGTAATGGTCGATAAAGAAGTTTTCAGCTATGTAGGCTTCTCTTGTTTGGAACATTACATCACCTTTAGAAAATGTCGCGTGAAGTGGAATAGATAAGAATAGTATTAGCAAAACCAAAAAAAAGGATTTCAAATACGGTCTAAATCGGCTTTCGAACAGATACGCTCCTCCCAAAGAGGTTGGAATGAAAGCTATTGGAATCGAACGTGAGCCAAGAACCCAAAGAATGATGCCTAAACCAAAATAACCTGCCCCAGTAAGGAAAATGGCTTTGTCTAAACCCCTCATTTTTCGTTTAATCAACAAGATGATAAAACCGGCAACGCAAACCATAACACTTGTGATTAATACGGCTGCGGAAAACTTTTGGGCTATTACGTCAATAGGGACAGATACAGGTTTAACTTCGGCCATACCAGGGATTTCCGAGGGGAAATTCATTATGGCCCAAATTTTCCTTGCGAAAGTGGCCCCGGCGAAAGTGATTTGGAATAGGAGCCAAAGGATCAAAGTCAGCAAAAAAAGATCTCTATATTGTTTGCTTCTGTTGATAATCCACTGTATTAGTAGAAAAATAACAAAAAACAGAGGTACAAAAGCGTGTGTGAGTGTCATGCCCACAAATAAAACTAGCACCGTTAGTACCATGCTAGAGCTCCTTCGTCGGGTATCCAGCATGAACAGAAGAAAAAGAAGGATAAGAGCAATTGTAAAGGGAACAAATTGGTAGTTCAGATAATGGAACATTGCAATGAAAAAGGCCACTGCTGCTAGGAAGCCGCCATTCCTGTAGGCTTTGGAAGCGTAGACATACAAAGTTGTAGCCAGCAGAAAACCCATGATTGCATACATTAGAAATTCGAAATTCGCTAACTCTAAGCCGCTCACAGAAGTTGCAATTTCGGACAAAATGAAAACAGAGGGCCACTGAAAATACGACTTACCTGGTTGTAGAAAATCCAGATTTTTGGTCTCAGTGAAATATTCTATCATCCCTCTAACAAAACGTGAATCGGAGCCAGGTAACATGGCGTAGAAATAGGATAGTGAAAACATGGTCATAACAATGCCCACAGTCATTATCCACTTCAAATAGATATTTTTAGAAGTAGCAGCTATCAGGTACATTGATGCTAACAATAACGGTATGCTAACCCAATATAGAACTGACACATGGTTAAAAACAAAGTCGTCTACAGAGTCAATTGATAAAGGATAACTTAAGTACCAAGAATAGACCATGAGTATTAGGCCAGCGAAAAATGGGAAAAGTAGCAGTTTATTTTTTTCCAAACTTTACACCCAATTAATTCTATCATTAATCGATAACAGATAATCTTCCAAATCTCTTGCGCTTTTCCGTAACATTTTAGAATAACACGTGCCATCATTTTAGAAGCTTTTTCGGGTTAGAGAACATATATCAAATAGTGGATGATAAATTGTACCGATTTTCATTAGAGTGCATATAGCTATAACTATTGGCGGTAAGGTTTTTTATTGGCAGTAAAAAGGGTTATGTAAAGGAACTGAAATCAATTTGTGCTATAGCGATTTTGATGCTTTGCTTACAAAGGTTCAATTAATCCAAATTTGAAAAGGGATATTGGGAAAAAAGACGCCAGAAATACAGTTACCCAATCTATAGCTTCTTCATGCATGCATACCTTTTTACATTAATGTTGCATTCACTGTCCTGTTCGACTTTATCCTCATAGATACCCTTTAGTATATGTGTCGAACAATTCAGCAGAAGCCCTTATATAATAAATATTACGATATAATATACGTCTACTCGCAGGACCAATACGTAGGATAGCAACGTAAGCAAATTGAGATGTATCAATTGAAGAAGATAAAATATCTTTTCTTTTCGCTTCTTGTATTGTTATCTTTTGCTATACCGCCATTTTCTTCTTCGGGAATAATCGGCTCGCCCTCGACCATCTCGTCTGTGGGAGCGATCAGTTACCAAACAATCCCAAATTCAACAATAATCAAGCGGCAAATGTATTATAACTCGGAGTTTTCACCGGAATTACATGCAACAAAATCAGACATGTGGATTGGACACTATGACGCTTTAGCGCAGGTTCCACAAATTCACGCGTTAAACCCGGATCACATTTGTTTGCTCTACCGAAATGGAAGACTAATCTGGGCATCTGGCCCCGAATACATACCCGAAGAATATCAGCTATTCGTAAACAACAACTGGCTCCTAAAAGATTCCAAGGGTCAATATTGCACTATTGGCGCCACAGCCATTCTAATAGATGTAGGCAATCCCGATTTGCAACAGTGGATAGCCAACTGGTTCAAAAACTACATTGACAGTTTTGGAGCGGACGGAGCGTATTTGGATAGCTTTGTTCCAAACCTTGAATTTGCGTATGGCGCAAGTGCACATCCAATTAATCCGAGAACAGGGAAGTTGTGGACAGCTCAAGAATTTAAACAAGCATGCATGGATATGGTTGACAAAATAGCGGATATAACTGGGAAACCCGTTCTCAGCAATTCGTGCTATAGTGGAGAGCACTTCTACCGTTCAAGTTACCAAGACACGTTTATTGATTACTTAATGAACTCTAAAATTGCTGGTTTCCTCTGTGAAGGATGGATCAGCACATGGAATGACCCCGAATGGTATAGCGAAGAAAAATGGAAAAAAGGTATAGACATGGCTGTTTGGATAGATGATAACTTTCTTTCTAAAGGCAATAAAGTTTTTTGGACAAAATCTGACAACGCAGCGGTCATTTGGTACCCAGAAGGAGAAGCGGTTTTACCGGAGGGCGTCACCAAAGAACAATACGTAACCTACTGTTATGCTTCACGTCTACTCGCTGCAAAAAACGATGGAAATTACATGAACCTTGGTCTTTACATGCCTCAACATTATCCACAAAGCCTATTCGAAGTCAACATCGGAAGTCCTCTTGGTAACTATTACAAAAAAGGAAACTTGTACATCAGACAGTTCACTGATGGAATGGTGATTGTCAACCCAACTTACAGTTCACAACAATTCAGTGTGAACGAAGCATACAAAAACGGGGTAGATGGGGTTTCTGTTTCGTCTTCGCTAACAGTCCTTCCGCATACGGGAATAATACTGAAAAGAATGTAAGCATCATCGAAAATATCTTCGAGTTCAAGTAGTTAGATTGTAAATTGATTAAACTCTAATAATCATTCCATCTTGCATATCATTCCCATCTTTCATGCATGCATGCACAGGGTTTCCTGGATCATCGGGTGAAAACCAGAATCTATTAGGCATTGCTGATGTGGGTTGAACAATATTTAACGGCACCTGAAAAATCCGTTAACAGAAGATAACGCAGGTACCACGAAAAAGCCATGAGAAGCAAGTTCGTGAAGAAATGGAAAAAGAATGGTCTGTTTTTTTCTAAACATTGCACCTAATCAACTTTTTCATCAATAGACAGCAGATAATTTTCTAAATCCCTTGCGACTTTTTCCCAGGTATATTTTTGTTTGATAATTGTTCGACCGATTTTCCCCCATTCCCCAAGCTTTTCTTTGTTATGATAAGCATACGTTATCGATTTTGCGATTTCAATTGGTTTGACTGACGAAATATAGATGCCACACTTCTCCTTGCCAATGATTACCCGATGAGCTGGAATATCTGTCACAATGACTACTTTTTTCATAGCTAAGTATTCCAGTAGTTTCAATGGACATTGAAACCTCCAATAGGATAGATCTGGTAACGGAACAATGCCTACATCACCCATAGCGACATGCTTCGGGACCTCTGAATAATCCACTGGATCATGAATAATTACGTTATTTTGAAGCCCTTCTTTCTGAACGAGTTCTTTCAAACCAGGGACCATAGGTCCTCTTCCAAGAAGAAAGAGAACCACATCAGGGTATGCGCGTCTTACTATTAACATAGCCTCTATAGTTTCGATTAATCCTCGGTTCCCCAAAAGTGCACCATGATAAAAAACAACAAATTTCTTAGATAACCCAAGCTTTCCCCTCAACTCTGAGCTCGCAGAAACGCAATTTTCGGGCTTAAAGAGCGAGGTGGAAACGCCGCTTGACCAGACCCCTAATAGCTTTGGATCTAGATGGAATCTTCTGCAAACTTCTTCCTTCATTTGAGAAGTAATAATCGTCATACCATCAAAGAGCTTTCTAGCTATCAGAACACGCGTTGCGAACAAAAAAGTTTCTAGAAAGCCCCGAAACCCAACAGTCTCAACTGGCACGGTTCTAACATCTAAAATGAACTTCGCCCTCTTAGACTTACAAAAAGGAATTGTCGATATGAAACTTAAGATGGGGACGGTTGGTTGTGTAATAATGAAATCTGGTTTTGAGACAATTATGTAGAATGGCAGAAAAAAGAATATAATGACACCAAACATAAAGTTCGAAATCATAGGCACATACCTAAGCGGAATGGAGATTATGCGCACTTGTGAATTTCCAATTTGAAATACATTTTTTGATCGCACCGCTATGAGATTAGCACTATGACACCTTTTGGCTAGATGCCTCAAAATTTCCAACTGGGATGTTTTATGAAGATGAGTGTCTAGTATGAGAAAAGTCACCCAAACGATTTTTTTCCCTGGGAAATCGGTTGGCTTTCCTCTCTCCGCTGAAGCCATTACCATAGTCCTCTTGTCCTGTTTCTTTGGAAAATTCTTGAGGTGAAAAGAGCCTAATATGCTTCTTATACTCATGTTAAATGAACCTTTGCGCTTTCTCTTAGTATTTTCTTAATTGAACAAGCAAGATTCCAAAAGGCTACGTGGTATTCTATAAAAAGTTGTGAGAACTTTGAGGGGATTTGGCAAAACATATTCATAAATATGAAATGGAAAGCGTCTAATAGATCAAAAAATGTGGGTTTAGGTGCTGATTTATAGAAAGGAAACACACTCTTAAATAGAAGTTGCGAAATAAATCTCCTTGCAGCTACTTTTCGTATAGTTGTTACCATCGATTGAGACTTTATAACGCTTTTAATTGATATTTCTTGTAATACTACAACTTTTTGTTTCATTGCCTTTGTAATAAGTGCTTCTCCTCTCTTGCTCCTCACCATCACAAGAGAAGTTCCAATCTTGTCAGATGAGAACTCAGGCAACCATGCATCCATAAAAGTAATATCCGCAAGTTGACAAAGCTTGTCGTCACAAACCATACAATTTTTTGGCCAAAAGAATCGCTGAAAAACCATGCCCCAATAATGTGAAGAAGCGTAAGGAATGAATGCTTCAGAACCATCGTCTAATTTGATGTTCATACCTCCTGGCCAATCCTTACCCCGGTAGTTCAGTTTGACTATTTTCTCTTCGGGAATTTTGAACCTCCTCAATAAATACTTGGTTGCGTGGAATGAGGGAGTATGGTTGCAGACTAGCCCAAAACAATACGACACTCTGTTTCTCAACTTTTTGTTCAAAACTTGCGCTTTCCGCAACCCTTGAATGTGACAAGGCAAGCCGACTACGATATAGCGACCACTCTTTTCCAGTATCTCTTTGAGGGCAACATTTGCTGAAACAGGACAGTATTTTGAGCCTGCGGCTGACATAACTTCCTCTTTGGTTCTTGCAATGAATGGTTGGGGTTTTAAAGGTGTTTCAGAGCTCATCCGAGTTACTAGAACACCATCGACAGCGCCTGTTTCTAAGGCGAAACTAGAGAGTGCAGTCACTAATCCACCTGACGCTGATTTGTATCGCAATTTTCGATCCGTTGCATATCCTGTATAACAATTAAGATAATTTCCTATAAGAGCGCTCTGAAGTTCTCTATCGAACGCAGGTGAATTTAATTCCTTAAAGTTTGCCTCTGCTCCCGGACAAATTCTCAAACAAACTCCACATTGATCACATTTGATGTCATCTAACCGAGGCAGATATGTTCCCCTTTCCGAACATTTTACAATTGTCAACGCATTTTTGGGACAAATAGCAACACAAGTCCCACATCCGGTACAGAGACCTTTTTTAACTACTTCTTGAATTGTTTTGCCCTCTTTTTTCAATACGTCCATATGATTCCGTTTCCTCAACAATGTTAACGAGAAGACAGTAGGTTGCTTACTAGCTTGACTGCGCGCAAAGCCGAACTCTTTTCATCTTTTATTTTAAACTTTAGCTGATTCTGAATTTCCTCTCTAAGTGAGAACAGCATGTCGACTTTAACCTTAAGCTCTTCAAAACTCATAGTATCGAAATAGCAGACGTATTCTTCCATGCCGAGTCTTTTCATAATTCCATAGTATTTATGACTCCAACCTATTGCTATTGTTGGAATGCCTTGCGAAAGGGCCGCTATATCAGCATGCATTCTACAACCTATAAAAAGGTCGCATTGCCCAATGATTCCCTTTAATTCCCTCGGTCCATAATCATTTTCAATTATCGTGACCTTTCGCTTATTCTTCAGTAACCTATGAACTCTTCTGATTGCATACCTATCATCAGGCCCCCACTCTCGAGGAGCTATTACGTGAGGAATGAGCACAACGTATGCGTTCTTACTTTCGACTATGTAGTCCACCAGTCTGGACATAATTGAGAGATAAGCATTAACGGGGCTTGCACCCGCGTGTTCCATCATTAAAACACTTACAGAGATTCCAATCAGAGGAAGTTCTCTTCCTGAGACGCTATATTCCTGCGGTGTTTTGAGAACTCCTGTATATGGCGTTGGTTCCAGAAGAAAAGCACAGTCCGCGGCAAGACATAAGCGTCGCTCATTCACACCGATATGTTCCAGATAATGTTTCGTAACATCTTCTCTAGTCACTATAAAGCTTGAGTTGTTAAGGCAGAACCTAGCCATTGGGAGAGTCCAGTAATTAAATGGACCAATGGATTGAGAAAAGAAAACGACTGGCTTTTTCAGTAAAAGTGCAGGGAGCACAGCTAGCACATTAATTATAGCGTGATGACCTTTCCAGTTAGTAAAACTATCGCCGCTCAGATCTAAGACCAAATCGGCTTCAGCGTATGCCCTAGCGTATTTATCATATTTTGTTACATCCTTTGTGTTTAAGTCTATAACTCGCAAAAGTGAACATAAGGAGCAATATAACACCGTAAAAAATAAACGAATTGAATAGAGAAGCAGCAGTATCCTTTTTTTATGGTATCTCTTGCTAGCGTAACCAACGACGTTTATGTCATGTCTTGAACACCATTTCAAATCTAACTCGGGACAATAGGATAATAGAGTAAACATTGCTTCTGGAACGAACTTTCTCAGGCTACAAACAACGCTGACCACCTGCGCTGCGGATCCTTTATTCCACGAAATGGTGGTGTTTGTTATGAGGATCTTTGGCATTTCAAGAACCGCCATGCCTTTAGACTACACCTTTGCGCCCAGAAAAGTGCTTCGCGCGCGCGCTCATGGTTTGACTGTTTCAGAATACGTTGTAGACCTTTTCTAATTTTTGCATAACTATTTTCTCATCGTATTCTCTTCTGATTTTCTCCACATTTTTCTTTCCCATCATTTGTCTCAATCGTTTGTCTTTTGCTAACACCACTATTTTTTCAGCTAATTCGTGATAATCGCCTGGCTTGATAAGGTAACCGTTCACTCCTTGTTTGATTACCTCAGGTATTGATCCTACTGGCGTCGAAATTACGGGTAGTCCTGCGGCCATTGCTTCAAGCATCGCTATTGGCAACCCCTCTGAGTAACTCGGCAAAATATAGATATCTGACAAAGAAATGACTTTTCTCTTTTCTTTAGTTTCGAGGTAACCTATAATTTCCACGTAGTTGCTGACATTATTTTCCTTGCAGATTGTTTTTAGTTTTTCGACATCGCATTTCCCTATAAAGGCAAAGAGAATATTCGATCCATACTTCTCAGCGACAACAGGAATAGCTCTTAGAACATCATAGATACCTTTTCTTTTGGCTTCAGTTCCACCAATAAAAAGAACTTTAACTGCATTTGATTTGATATTTTTTTGCAGTTCATTGTCAAATATTGCACTTCTGACAGCATTTGGAATGACCGCCAGCTTATATTCGGGAACCAACTCTGCAAAAAAGCTTTTCGACCGAGATGACAAAACGATTATTTTATCAGCAATATTTAGAGTTTTCCTTGTCAAGTACTTTAGGAGCGAATTTCGATTTTTATAGAATGTATCGAATGATGTAGCATGAATATGAAGTACTATTTTTCTGTGGAACATCTTCGAGAAAAAAATATAAATTGAACTCTCCCAGAAAGGCCAGTAGTCTGTGGTGTGGATGTGTACTATTTTCGGATTTCTTTTGGCCAGTGAAATTGGAAATACTATTATATGATGTAATGTTGTTAGAGCAGCTCTGATTAGACATTTCAACCCCACATGAAATATAAGAGTGTGGTCGTAAACGTCTCTTACTAGATTTTCAGTTGGTCTGCTAGTCGTAAATGGAATAAACTCATATTGCTTGTTTAAATCGGACGTTAATATGTTCAACATACATGTAGTGATCCCCCCAACTGTAGGCGGAAGTGGACCGACCATTAGTATTTTATTCCTCAACATCTTTACGCACCGTCAGGTAGGCGAACAGGCAAATACAGCTTATTTTTCACTTAGCTCTTTAGTTCTTTTGTCTCATATCTTGGCTCTTTTTCATTTTTCATTCATTTGGAGTGCTCCTTTATCAAGAGGTTTCACACCCGCTCAAATTCTTATAATGTCAATTGCAAAGAAGGAAGTTTTTGATCAGTAGCATTATTTTCATTCCGAGCAATGGTGTGTACATCAACGCATCCTATCCGTAAGTCCCTCAACAAGAAAGGTGGTTACAGAATTCTTTCCACTACACATGGCATGCATGTATGCATTGCCTACCTGAGACTTGCTCATCCACTTTCTTTAAGATAGACAAGAAGAAATCAATTCGTTTTTTATAAGCGTTGATTCTCTCCAACAAAGATATCTCAGTCTGACGCGCTAACGTTCCAAAAGAAGGCGGCTCAAATTGGCTTTGACTTCTTCCGTTTTCTTGTTAGCAAAGTACCACTCCATAGTTTTGGTGAAGCCTTCTTCATAAGATACTTTAGGCTCCCATCTCAAGAGTTCTCTAGCCTTAGTTAAATCAGCTGCTCTCGAAGCAACTCCCTGAGGCTTTGACAGATCATGCTTAATTCGCTTGGGGCTCCATCCCGTAATATTAAAGATCAACTCAGCTGCCTGAGTAATCGTGATTCGGTCGTCTCTGCCAGCATTAACCGGAGAGCCGTCCTCTATTTTCTCCGCGGCAAGGATCATGGCATCCACTATATCTTGTACATACGTAAAGTTCCTATCCTGCTCTCCCGTCCCCCAGATCACGTAAGGATCCATCTTGATGAACGCCTTAGCGATCAAAGCGATAATTGCATGAGTCTCATTTTCTCTGGGACCATAAGCGGTGAATATCCTCACCGACGAAGTTTTCATCCCGTACTGCCTGTGATAAGCATGTAAGGCCATCTCCGCCATCAACTTTGCCCATCCATATTCCAAATCAGCGAAGGCTCGATCTCTGACAAACGGGTTGGCATCCTCTTCTTTAAGTAGGTACGAGGAACCCGTCTCTTCCTGAAGATAGGAGGGATAGACACAAGCTGAACTAGCGAAACAAATCCTATCCACCTCTGCTCTCTGAGCCTCCTCAAACACAAGTTGATCAAGTATCATGTTAGTGCAGCATTGGGCGGGGTGAGTGTGAATATATCCTCTTCCACCATGCAATGCAGCCAAATGAAACACGGTATCCACGCCTTTCATCATGGATCTTGTGAAGGATTTCTCTTTTAGGTCTCCTTGACAAACGGAAAGGTTGTTTGAAATCCAAGCACCTGAACCATCTTTTTGCAGATGGTAATCTAGATTAGCTAATCTTCCACTGGAGAAATCATCTGCTACCCTGACGATCATTCCCTTTCTAAGAAGGGAATCGACCAGATGACTACCTATGAAAGAGGCTCCTCCTGTTACTAGCACTACACTATTTCTGCGCATTTCACTTTCTCCTTGCCTATTCAAACGTTCTTCCAGAGCTCAACCAACAAGGGATAGATACAACAACTTGATTTTGGCCTGATTAATCTTTTCCTCCTGATGAAAAAAGCGCACTCATTTTCTTCTGTACGCTCATATCGTGGTTTTCTATGGCCTTTCTAGCCCTTTGCTTTATCCTTCTCGAAAGAGTATGATCTGTCAGGAGGGTAACTATAGCTTCGGCAAGATCTTGGGGATCCTCAGGCTCAACAAGCATCCCGGTCTCCCTGTGAGTTATGATTTCATTCATCGCCTCTAGTCTTGAAGCTACGGTAGGCACCCCTGCAGCCATATACTCGAATACCTTTCTTGGTATAATCAAGCTGTTAAGTAACTTATTCCGTGATGGACTAACCCCTACAGCGAAGGTTGGAAGCATCGAAACAAGTTGGCTGAATGGTATCCACCCAGTCATTCTTATGTTTTTCAATACATTCAACTTTTCAGCTTTTTTAAGAACCATTGGCAGCTGAGGCCCTCCCGCAGTAATATATAGTTTAACAT
>Ga0209636_10005848_pt1 | contig 12563 bp, 9 predicted proteins | sample DeeMarSWOR152_54_FD_187464 | JGI IMG/M metagenome (GOLD analysis project Ga0209636, IMG submission 187464) | Marine sediment microbial communities from White Oak River estuary, North Carolina - WOR-1-52-54 (SPAdes) (version 2) | ecosystem: Environmental > Aquatic > Marine > Intertidal zone >...
GGTTGTCGGTAAGAGAATTGCCATGGTCCCCACCGGACCAATTCCAGGCAGCACCCCGACCATGGTACCGATGAAAACTCCCACGAAACAGTAAAACAGGTTGCTGGGCTCGAATGCAACGCTCGCGCCCAGCCGCATGAAATCGATAAAGTCCACAGTGAATCCTTCGAAAAACCCCTGTTAGAATCCAAGTATGCCTCTGGGAAGGGCTGTTTTAAGCAGTATATTGAAAATCACGTGGGATGCGGTCGTCGCCAGGAATGAGATCACTAATGCCTTCTTCCAGGATTGCCCTTCCACCACCTTTAGCAGCATAAGCAAGAGGATAAACGCGGTCAGCACAAAGCCAATCCCCTCCAGAACCAGAATATACCCCAGCATGATCAGGGCAATACCAGTAGCCCGCTGCCACGAGACGCCTTTCCAAAGAGCCGAGACTTTGGTCGGAAGGCCCATTCCCCGGATAAACGACTGGATCAACACGATAATCGCCATAGACAATATGAAAGATGAGCACACGAAGGGAAAGAAACCCGATCCCGGTTGCCTCAGGCTTCCCAATCCCAGGCTATTGGAGCCGTACATGAAGTACAGCGCGAATATAACCCAAAATACCCCGCTAATCTGATCGGCCTTCATCGTATTTGAAAGTCCTCAAGGGTGATGTGGAACAGGCGCACGGGCCTAAAAAAGCTTGACACTCATAGATACAAATACCTATAAAGCAATTAATACTCTTTTGATGGGTAGTGTCAACTCTTTTGTGCAGAATTTTTCTCGGCCAATTGCTGACTTCCCGGAACCCACTATTCCCTGGCCAAGACCTGCCCTCTCTGCCTCCTCGATCTCGCAGTCCCGACAAGGTTGGGCAGGAGGCGCGAGGCTGAGTCATGAGCACAGCGAGCCAAGCTTTCCATCGCTATAGGTAAGAGGACAAAGGAGGCGTAATATGCACACGGACGTAATCGAGGCAATAGATTCACTGTTTCATCCCTCCTCAATCGCTGTTATCGGGGCATCGGAAAAGACTATGTATGGGAGGGGAATATTGGAATACCTTAGTCATTTTGGCTACAAGGGGAAGGTTTTTCCCATCAATCCGAAAAGGGATCACGTATTGGGATTGAAGGCCTATCCGAGTGTAACCACCATCTCCGAGCCCATTGATACGGCAATCATCATTGTCGGCAGAGACTATGCATTGAACGGCCTCAAGGAATGTGCTGAGAAGGGCATCAAGTCCTGCATCATTATTACCGCCGGTTTTCGAGAAGCAGATGAAACGGGAAAAGAGCTTGAGCAGAGCATGACGGAATTTGCTCGGGAGAGCGGTCTCAGAATCTGCGGGCCAAATTGTGCCGGATTGGCGAACATCAGTGACGCCATCGTAATGACTCTACTTCGCGAGGAAGGCCGGGAATTGTTGGGTGGTAAGGTTGGCTTTGTCTCTCAAAGCGGTGCCCTGATGATGGCATTGGCTGGTGTGGCCCGGGACAAGGGAATCGGGCTCAGTTATATTGCCTCAACCGGCAATGAATGCGACCTTGAGGTGAGCGATTTCATCAGATACATGGTTGAAGACCCCGCCACCAGGGTTATTACCGCCTTTGTAGAGGGATTCAAGGATGTTCACAAATTCATGGAGGTGGCTGATCTGTCGCGTGAAAAGAGGAAACCCATTATTGTCCTGAAGGTGGGGAGGAGCGATCTGGGAAAAGATGCTGCTGCCTCTCATACGGGCCACTTAACGGGATCCGATTCAGCGTATGATGCGGTATTCAAGCAGAAGGGGATCATAAGGGCGGTTGACCCCTATGAGCTTTTTGAAATGGCAAAGATCTTTTCCGCCGAGAAGTTTCCCAGGGGAAGGGGGGTCTTGATTCTAACCAGCTCGGGGGGAACCGGTTCGCTTTCCGCGGATCTATGTGGCGATTTGGGGATAGACCTTCCCAGTATAACAGGATCTACCTTGGATGAACTCCTGAGCCTCGAGGGGCTGCTTACCTTTGGTAAACTGGCCAATCCGGCCGACATCCGTGGCCAGGGTGCGCGGATAATCCATAAGGTATTACCTCCTCTACTCAGAGATGAAAAGTTCTCCGTCGTACTGATTTGCCTTGCCTTTTCCACTGTGGGGACTGGTACAGCCCAGGAAATCGTGCCACACATACTCCAATTGTCCAAGACAACCGATAAACCGATAGTTGTACTGTGGATCGGGAGAAGGAAAAAAGAGGGGATAACTGATCGTGAATCTGGATTTGATCTATTGGAGAAAAATGGCATCCCCGTATTTGAAAAGCCCCTTACCTGTTTGCGCGCTATCAAGGCACTCGTCGATTGGACACAGTTCCAGCGATCCACAGGGGAATCCATTGCCCTTCAAGAACCTGCTCCTCCCATCAGCATGAGAAATGCAAGGGAGGCCCTGACAGGCAAGAAGGGCCCGTTGAATGAGTATGAAAGCAAGAAGCTGGTTTCACTCTACGGGATTCCAGTCACCACCGAAAGGCTGGCTCTGTCAGTTGATGAGGCAAAAGACATGGCAAAAGAGATCGGCTACCCCGTAGCCCTGAAAGTTATGTCCCATGACATTACCCATAAGACCGATGCCGGCATAATCGCACTGGATATCCGTGACGAGCTTGAATTGGAAAAGGGGTACCAGGATATATGGGGGAAGGCTAGAAGCTATGACCCAAAGGCAGATATACAGGGAATTCTCGTACAAGAAATGATCAGGGAAGGAACTGAGGTTATCATAGGTATGTCACAAGATCCTCAGTTCGGTCCTGTCATCATGTTTGGCATGGGGGGAGTTTTGGTGGAGGTCTTCAAAGACGTTTCATTTGGAGTGCCTCCACTGACCCCCGGTGATGCCGAGAGAATGATCAGGGAGATCAAGGGATACCAAATACTGGAGGGGGTAAGGGGAAGGAAAAGGGCAGACATTGACTCCCTTATTGATGTTCTCGTGAAATTCTTCCATTTATGCATTGATCTGAAGGATCTGTTGGGTGAGATGGATATCAATCCCTTGATGGTATTTGAAGAGGGGAAAGGGGCCAAGGCCCTGGATGCCCTCGTCGTATCCAGGTAGAAAGACTATCACGTATTGAGATCTATTACGGGTGGAAAGGAGCCTTAATGGGTTACCCGCAATCAATGATGGAATCCATAGGGAGATTGGAAGCCAGCAGGGAAAAGAGACTGAAGCAGGAGATCCCCTTGCTAACACTAGAAGAGAAGACCCAACTGCTGGAGTCATTTCATCCGGATTACCGTCCCGAGGTAAGGAGACAAATCCCCGCCGGGGTCAACAAGGGTGAGCCTGGCACCAGTGAATTGGTCGATCTCCTGGAGGCGCGAAGCCTTATTGATCCCTTGACCTTTGATCTCGACGATCTATACGCTTCGGTAGATGTATTGGTGGTGGGAGGAGGAGGTGGTGGGGCAACGGCTGCCCTTTTTGCCGGTGAAACCGGCGCAAAGGTGCTCTTGGCCACCAAGCTTCGTTTTGGCGACTGCAACACGACCATGGCCGAAGGGGCAATTAATGCCTGCACCTATCCCGGTGATACCCCTGTCAGGCATTATATCGATACAATGGGAGCTGGTGGGTTTACGAACGTCCCTGCTGTGGTTCGTGCCTTGGTAGAAGATTCGCCCACGATTATCGAATGGCTGGAGGATCTGGGGGTACCCTTTTTTCGAAGGCCTGATGGTACCTATCTAAGGCGCCCCCTGGGGGGAGGGAGCACCCGCGCAAGGGGGCATTCGGTTGGGGACTATACCGGGATGGCAATCATGCACACACTGCGTGATGAAGTTCTAAACAAGGGAATCGAAGTAATGGAGTTTTCCCCAATCGCAGAACTCGTCTTGGATGAAAGTGGCCGTTGTGCAGGTGCTATCCTGCTCAATCTTGAAACGAATGGGTACCTGTTGATACAGTCAAGGGTAACGATTCTTGCTACCGGCGGTATTGGCCGCCTCCACGTACAGGATTTTCCCACCACGAATCACTACGGCGCGACGGCAGATGGTATTGTGGTCGCCTATAGGGCCGGAGCTGAATTAATCCATGTGGACTCAATCCAGTTTCATCCAACCGGAACGTGCTACCCTCCCCAGTTAATGGGACTTCTGGTATCGGAAACCAATCGTGCCCGAGGTGCCCAGTTGGTCAATGTGAAGGGAGAGAGATTCATTAATGAACTGGAGACCCGGGATATAGTGGCCTCTGCAATTATTAGAGAAGTCATGGATAGAAGAAATGGCGTCATGACCCCTGTTGGAAGCCAGGGCATCTGGTTGGACACGGCCGTCATCGATATCAAGAATGGCGAGGGATTTATCAAGAACTATTTCCGACATCTTTGCCATCGGTTTGAGAGATATGATATCGATTTTGCAAAAGGACCTGTCTTGGTCTATCCATCTCAGCACTATCAGAATGGCGGAGTGCTTATTGATAATATGGGGAAGACAAATATTCCCGGGCTGTATGCAGTGGGAGAAGTATCAGGTGGCGCCCATGGCAGAAACCGCCTGGGTGGAAATTCTCTGACCGACATCTTCGTTTTCGGCAAGAGAGCAGGTGTGCAGGCAGCGCGCACATTCAAGGACATTGAAGTGGGAGAGCTGACGTTGAGCCACGTGGTAGAGTACCACAAGGAATTAACCGATGCAGGGAGAGACAGTGGAAAGAGATCTCCTCTGTTTCTCCCTGATTATCGGTATGAAAAGGCACTGCCCAGATATCACCAGTAAATGGCTGGGAAAAGGCATATTGGAGAGCGAATGCAGAGGGGAGCCCTGGGGAGGAGAAATAGAGATGACGGACAGTCAAGCGGAATCCACCGACCTCATAACGGTGTATATTAACAACAAAGGCTATAGAGTCCCTGAAGATGTGACGATTATGCAGGCCTATGAGTATGCGGGATATCAATTTACTAGAGGATGCGGTTGTAGAGGCGGGGTCTGTGGGGCCTGCTCCGTTGTCTACAGGATACCGGGAAACGAAAAGATAGAAACGGGGCTCGCCTGCCAGACCCTGGTTCAGCCCGAGATGTGTTTGACCCAGATCCCTTTTTTCCCGGAAAATAAGGCCACATACGACATTGATCAGTTGGAGCCGACAACAGAACAGATTCTCGAGCTCTATCCGGAACTCTCCAAATGCATGGGCTGTAACACCTGCACAAAATCCTGCCCAATGGATATTGATGTCATGGAGTGTGTTTCCGAGATCTTGCGGGGCAATATTGAGAAGGTAGCGGATCGTTCCATTTCGTGTATTATGTGCAAGCTGTGTGCATCCAGATGTCCCGCGGGGTTGACCCCTGATTACTACTTTTTGTTGTGCCGGAGATTGTATGGACGGCACATCATGAAACCCCTTGTGAATGTCCCCCGCCGCATTTCAGAAATTGAGAGCGGAGAGTATGAGGCAGAACTGGACAGACTGATGACCCTCGATCCAGAGGATCTGAGGCAAATCTATCGGGAGACCCAGCTGGATAAACAGGAATATGACGGCACGCATAAGGATCAGAAGGAGATGTGGAATGAAAACCATTGACGCATCTGTTGTGGAGGAGGTGTGCTACAAGCTCTTGACCCATGCCTCAATTGAGCTCCCTCCCGAGGTTGAGAAGGCCATTCAAGATGCCTATCAAAGGGAAACCAATCCCGCAGCCAGGATATACTTTCAGGCCATGGTGGATAATATCGACATAGCCAGGGAGCGAAGAATCCCCCTGTGTCAGGATACGGGGATACCCATGTACTACATTACGCTCGGATCCGAGGTTCGTATCAATGGGGGCCTCCGAGAGGCAGTGAACAATGCAACTGCACGCGCTACACGGGATGTTCCTCTCCGACAGCAGGTAACGAATCCATTGACCCGTGAAGTCTCCAAAACAAATGTGGGTTGGGGGCTTCCGCCGGTCTTTCTGGACTATCAGGACGGCCAGGATTTTATCGGGATCATAGGAGTACCACGAGGAGGTGGCGCCGAGGCCAAATGGCAGTGTGTCCACCCCTACCCCGCGGTAGATAGGAGAAAGGCGATTCTCAAGGTAGTACTGGATGCTGTATCCATGGCTGGAGGAGAAAGCTGCACGCCCACTATTATCGGTGTTTGCGTGGGTGGATTCGGGAGGGACTATACGGAGCTTATGGCCCGAAAGGCTCTATATCGGACACCGTTAAACTCAAGACACCCTGATCCTGGGGTTGCTGAGCTGGAAGAAATCATCTACCGTGAAGTAAACAAGATGGGCATCGGTCCACTGGGTATCGGCGGGGATACGACCTGTCTGGCAGTTCACATGGAGCTGGCAGGAGGCCATACAGCAGGGGCTTCAGTTGCCGTGACCTTTTACTGTTGGTCGGCCAGGTATTCGAAAGCAAGGATTATCAGCAATGACAAGGTAGAGTATCTTACCCACCCCAACATAGGGTAGGTATTCATCCTCTGGAGGAGTCCCAGTTATGAACACATTTCATCTTGACGTACCGGTCCCGAGGGAAAGGATTGAGGCGTTACGTGCCGGGGACATTGTCTACTTAGCCGGTCGAATCATAACCCTGAGAGATCATTCCCATCGGAGGATCGATGAATATGCCGAAAAGGGGATAGAATTGCCTTTTCAGATCAAGGACCGGGCTGTTCTGCACTGCGGGCCTATCATCAGATACGGGAAGGAAAGAGAATGGGAGGCGGTGTCTATCGGGCCTACATCGAGTTCCCGGTTCTCCCCCTTCGTGGCCTCGCTAATAAAGGGGTTCGGCCCCAGCGTTGTGATAGGAAAGGGAAACCTATTCAGAGAGGCTGTTGAGGTCTTGATATCCCACCGCGCCGTCTTTCTCCTGGCAATCGGAGGATGTGCCGCCCTGTATGGAACCCAGGTAAAGAACGTGGTAAACAACTACTGGGAGGAATTCGGCATGGCCGACTCTGTCTGGGAGTTTGAGATGGAATCCTTTGGCCCTCTGAGCGTGGGTATCGATTGCAAGGGCAACAATCTGTATGAGGTGATGAGAGAGCAGACCCTGAAAAACAATCTGAAGGGGATATATGAGGAGCTGGATATCGACCCAAATGTTGATTTTACCTGGTGGCCCCAGGTACCACCGGGAACAAAGAGGGCTACAGATTACTCAACCAGCGCAAAGTAGATCAAAAGAGGTGGGGACCGCAATGACTCAAGCAGCGCAAATGAATATAAGGACAGTGAATTTACTCCTGGATGAAGCAGAATGCCCCGTGGCACGGATGCGTCTGCTTTCCGATGGAGTAAACCAGAACAACAGGTTTCTCCTGCCCGATCAAGTGACAGGGGACAGAGGATGTACCGCCTGCGGGAATTGTGTTGATGCATGCCCGGTGGTCAAGGAAAAGTACCGGTTTGTGTTCCCGCAAAACCAGAGGACATCCATGGCCCTGGAACACATGGTAGGCATCGAGTGCAGAAGGTGTTACAAGTGTATCGTGTCGTGTCCCCAGGTCAGCAAACCCATCAAGGAATATGCACTAGCCTTCAGGAGGGGGGAGAAGATTATCCACCTCCTCACTGCCCTTGTCATCATCTCACTGGCCTTGAGCGGGATAACATTGCTCCACTATTCCGACCTTCTCCCCCCATTTGAGACCACCATTCTACGGTATGCCCACCGAGCGCTCGGTGCCATTCTCATCCTCATGCCCTTGTTGTACTTCATAGTAGACTGGAACCATATGCTTCGTTTCTTACGCAAGGTCTTTCGATGGGACAGGAGCGACTGGCAGTGGCTCAAGGAATTACTCCGCCATATAAGGGACAGTAAAGGACATCCCGTGCCTCAGAGGGGAGAATTTAATCCCGGCCAGAAGGCCTGGTATCTTTACGTTATCTGTATTCTGTTTCCAGTCCTCGGTGTAACCGGAATAATCCAGTGGTTAGGTCTCAGTTACGGGTACGTCAATGTATCGGTGCTGGGTGTATGTATGCTACTTCACATGATTTTTGCCCTTGCGACGGACATGCTTCTCTTCATTCATGTGTATCTGAAATACTTACGCAACTGGGCCATTCTGACCTTTGATATCATGAAAACCTTCTTGAAAGAGAGGCACGTGAGGTATTCTGTTCTCTACAGGCAATAGTGATAGTTCACCAGTGGTGCCTTAGTTGGGCCGGCCCCACCGTAACATCCTTATAAGATGAACGATACGTTACGACATCTCTTTCAGCCTGGGATCATCGGAACCATGGAGACCAAGAATCGGATTGTGATGTCCCCCATGGTAACGTTGTCCCACGGGCCTGAAGGCGAGATCCTCGATAACACGGTGAACTACTATGCAGAACGAGCCGAAGGCGGCGTGGGTCTGATCATCTGTCAGTCCGGCACCATCATGCGAGAGAGCAGGGCTCCTGATAGGGCTAGCGTCTATGATGATAGATTCATCCCTGGTCTAAAGCACATTGCAGACGCTGTTCATAACAGTGGCGGCAAGGCCGCCTTTCAAATCGTACACCATGGCCGATTGCTGACCGAATTCCGAAAGAGGATGGCCCACCCGGAGGAGATAAGACCACTGGCTCCATCACCCATTCCCAGGCTATTGCGCGTTGTCGAAATACCCAACGGAGAGGGCGAATACGCAGACGCTTCGTGGATGAAGGGAAATGACCCACCCATCGAGGCAACCAGAGAGGATATTCATCGCATCATCCAGGCCTTTGCCGAGGCCGCCCGGAGAATAAGGGATGCCGGCTTTGATGCGGTGGAGATCCACGCCGGTCATGGTTATCTCATCAGCCAGTTCCTCTCTCCCCTCGCCAACAAAAGGACGGATGAATATGGCGGAACCACGGAAAACAGGGCCCGGCTTGCATGTGAGATCGTCGAGGCCGTTAAGGGAAAAGTGGGCAGAGACTTCCCCGTTATCCTCCGTTTCAGTGGGAGCGACTTCATGCCCGGTGGTATAGACATCCAGGAATGTAAACAACAGGCCCCCCTGTTCGTGGAAGCTGGCGTTGATGCCCTGGACGTATCCGCCAGCGAAAGGGGCTCCACCCACTGGCAATACCCCTGCTTCCTCTTCCCGCAGGGACCTCTCGTATCCCTGGCGGCGGAAATCAAAAAGGTGGTCAAGGTTCCCGTAATCGCCGTTGGCAAACTGAGTGACCCGAAGGTCGCCAACCAGACAATAGCTGAAGGGAAGGCAGACTTTGTTGCCCTGGGCAGGGGCCTGCTGGCCGATCCGCACTGGGCAAACAAGGTACGGCAGGGAAAACTTGATGATATACGGCACTGCATCTATTGTCTGAACTGCTTTGAATGGATTGCCGTGCCTGAGAACAGGAAAAAGGGATTACGCTGCGCCGTTAACCCGGCCCTGTTGCGTGAGCGGGAATTCACGATAAAGCCCGCGCTAGACAGGAAAAAGGTGGTGGTAATCGGTGGTGGGCCAGCGGGCATGGAGGCCGCCAGGGCCCTGGCTGAACGATGTCACAGCGTAATCCTCTTTGAACAGAACCCCTACCTTGGAGGACAGCTCCATATCGCATGCCAACAGCCCCAGAAGAAACAGGACTATCCAAAGATCCTCCTCCTGCAGGAACGGGGCCTCCACAAGGCGGGTGTGGAAGTAAAACTGGGGATCAGGGTCGATTCAGCACTCGTAGCAGGGCAAGAGCCGGATGTCGTCATTCTGGCGACTGGGGCCAGCCCCGCGCAGCTCGCCGTTCGTGGGGTCGACGGGCCAAACGTTGTCCAGGCCATTGATGTCATCTTGGGCGACGTAACAACGGGCAACAATGTAGTGGTGGTGGGCGGGCGTTGCCTCGGTATGGAGATTTCCGATCAACTGGCCGATGAGGGAAAAAGGGTCAACCTCATCAGCAGGCGGGCCATCGGCCGGGGCGTTGAGCGCAATGTGTATCTTACACTGCGCGAGAGATTGATTGAAAAGGGGGTGCACCTGTATCCCCACTGTCCGGTCGTGGAAATCCGGGAAAACGGCCTGTATGCCGTGCTGGACAGGGAGCTCCTGTTTTTTGAAACGGACACGGTCATCTTGGCTGTCGGGTTTCGGTCGGAGAATTCATTATCCGAAGAACTAAAGGGTTGTGTTGAGGAGTACTATCAAATCGGGGATTGCCTTCAGCCGCGGAACCTTATGCACGCCATCAGAGAGGGCGCCGATGTCGGGTGTCTGATCTGACTGCGCCGAGGAGCAACAATGGCCGGGAACGTGATCGTATTGGATGGAGACGGGGTCGGCCCCGAGGTTATGGGTGCGGCATACCGGGTACTAGAGGGCCTGGGAACCGGCCTCGACATGGAACGACCTTTGTGCGGTGAGGCCGCGGTGGGCCGTGGAAAGCCCGCCTTCCCACAGGAGGTACGCCAGATGTGCCTGGCAGCCGATGCCGTTTTATTCGGGGCCACGGGTTCTACGAGCAGGGACATCCTGTCGTTCCTTCGCTGGGAAATGGATAACTACATCAACCTGCGACCCATCAGATACTACGAGGGCACCCTCAGTCCCCTGAAGGACCCGGATGGCATTGATTTCGTCATCCTGCGGGAAAACAGCGAAGGGCTCTATCCAGCCCGTGAAGGGGACCTATCCCTGCTCATCGAGGGCCTTCCAGACTATCGGGATGCCCGTTTGGGGAAATCCTTTGCCGACTTCGGAGATGGCAAATTTGCCGTGCTCCTGGCCACCATCAGGGGAACGGAGCGATTCGCCCGCTTTGCCGTGGATTTTACCCTGAAGAGAAAGGGTAACGGGCACCCGGGACGGCTGACCTGCGTCACCAAGTCCAACGTGTTGAGGGAAACCGGCGGTCTGTTCCAGCGGATCATGGAGGAGGAAGCCCGGCGGCATCCGCAGATCGAATTCGAGCACTTCTATGTGGATAACATGGCCCGCCGACTCGTGCGCAATCCACAAGATGTTGACGTCCTGGCTACATCCAATCTTTTTGGGGACATCCTGGCCGATGAGGCCGCCGAACTGGTAGGGGGGCTGGGCCTGGCGCCGTCGGCATGTATCGGCGGCAGACTGCCCTATTTCGAGTCCGTCCACGGGAGCGCTCCGGACATTGCCGGAAAGGGTATTGTCAACCCAACGGCAGCCATACTTTCCGCCGGCCTCATGCTGGCGCATCTGGGGCTCATCCAGCAGGCCGCGGCCGTGAGCAGGGCGATCGAGCAGGTCTACCGCGAAGGCGCCCACCTGACCCGAGACCAGGGGGGCATGGCCACAACCTCTGAGTTCACCGATGCGGTCCTGCGGGTGCTGGGGGAATAAGCCGTCCACTGTGGGAAAGGATTAAGGTCAAGGAGCAGTGCTCACAAAGGAGGGGGGAGTCCATGGGCATGACCATTTCGGAGAAGATCCTGGCGAGGGCAGCCGGGCTGAACCAGGTCAAACCCGGGGAAAACGTCACCGCCTCTATTGATCTGGCCATGGCACACGAGGCCATGCGTGGCGTGTGGCCGGTACTGAAAGAGGCGGGCGTGTCCCGGGTTTGGGATCCCGACAGGGTGGTCAATATCTTCGATCACTATGTGCCAGCGCCCACCGTGGATGCTGCGGAACACCACAAGAAGCTCCGTGAGATCGTTCGAGAGCTCGGCTTCAAACACATCCTCGGTGAAAACGCGGGTGTCTGCCACCAGGTACTTCCCGAGAGGGGATTTATCAAGCCGGGCATACTCGTCGTTGGCACCGACAGCCATACCACCACGTATGGCGCCTTCGGGGCCGCATCCACGGGAATTGGCATGACGGAGATGGCCTATGTGATGGCCACCGGCAAACTATGGTTCCGGGTGCCGGAGACCATTCTGATCTTACTCACGGGCACCATGGGCCCCGGTGTCACCTCCAAGGATCTCCTGTTGCACATTGCCGGTCGGCATGGCTCGGATATGGCCCAGTACAAGGCCATCGAGTTTTCAGGCCCCCTGGCAGGTCAACTCTCCGTGGCCCAAAGGATGACCATGAGCAATATGTCCGTTGAACTGGGCGCAAAATTCGGCATATTCGCCCCGGATGATGGCTCCATGGAATACCTCAAGGGAAGGGTTAAGGGCGGTATGGAGCCCGTTGTGGCTGACCACGATGCCGAATACACGAGCCGCGTAGAGCTGGACGCAACAGGACTGGAACCCGCCGTGGCCTTCCCCCATAGGGTTGATAACGTCTATCCTATCAGTCAGATAGGGGAGATCTCCATCCATCAGGGAGTGCTCGCGTCATGTACGAACGCCAGGCTTGAGGATCTTCACATGGCCGCACGGGTTCTTCGAGGGAGGAAAATCCACCGGGACGTACGGCTCCACGTGGTGCCGGCCTCATGGGAGATCTATGGGAAGGCGCTGGAGGATGGCACGCTGGCAACCCTGGTGGATTCAGGGGCCATTGTGGGGGCAGCATCGTGTGGACCATGCCTTGGCCTCCACGGAGGCTTGCTTGCCTCAGGAGAGCGCTGTATCTCCTCCACCAACCGAAATTTTCAGGGCCGGATGGGCTCCCCGGACTCGGAGGT
>Ga0209636_10005849_pt1 | contig 12560 bp, 11 predicted proteins | sample DeeMarSWOR152_54_FD_187464 | JGI IMG/M metagenome (GOLD analysis project Ga0209636, IMG submission 187464) | Marine sediment microbial communities from White Oak River estuary, North Carolina - WOR-1-52-54 (SPAdes) (version 2) | ecosystem: Environmental > Aquatic > Marine > Intertidal zone >...
TGGTTACATCGGCGTTCTGGTATCGGTCTGGTTACTGTATCTTGGCTTCGACCATGGCCAGGAGGCGATAGTCCCGCTCCTGGGGAAGGCCCCAAGCAAGGGTATGATCCAGCGGATCCGTGAGACCGCGAAATCGGTTGATGGGATCGAGGACTGTCACGAGATCATCCTCCACGACTATGGATCGATGTATTTAATCTCCGCTCATGTTGAAGTCCCCGTGAAATTCGGTGCAGCCAACATGCACGAGATAGCGGAGCGATGCGAGGCCAAGCTCCGAAAAACCTTTGGTGGCGAAGCGGTATGCCATACGGACCCCCTCCTGGAAAAGACCCCGGAGGTGCTGGCCGTTGAGGCTCAATTCGCGAAAATCGTGGAGAAAATCCCCCGCATAACCGGTTACCATGATTTTCGTGTCGTGGCCGAGTCCCCCGAGCGGATCATCATCGTGGCCGATATCGATGTGGCGGAGGAAGTTCCCGAGGCGGAATTCGAGGCCATCGCCTCGGATTTAGCGTCTCAAGTGAAAGCGACGATTCCGAACATAGCCTATTCGCAGTTCTACGTTACCCCCAAGTTCTCTTATTAAACCCGACCTATCGTGATTGAGATGATTGGAAGCGGAGCGTCATTTCCAGGGACTCGTTTCCCCTCTGAATGACGAGCCTTCCCACATCCCCTGGCCTTTTCTGACCGAGGAGGTACAGGAGGTCGAAGGATTCGCGCAGGGCCCGTCCATCTATTGAGACCAAGATGTCCCCTGGCCGAATTCCCGCCTTGGATGCTACGGATCCGCTCATCACCTTGGTCACCTTCAGATTCCCGTTGGACTCCTCAAACATCAAGCCCAAGCGGACCCTTTTCCTCTTCAAATCCTCATAGGCAACCATCCAGTAGAAATCTGCCGGTGCCAGGGGAATGTCGGGGAGGTTCACGTCCATGAGGCGGTCTTTCTTATCCTCGGGGATGGAAACCTCCATGGGCAGCACGATGGTATAGGCAAGCGGGAGCCGACGAAAGGCCCTCCGTGGGATTCCGAACCCATATCGGATGTGATTCCCCCCCGCCAAAACGACAACCTTTTTATGGCGTCCCTCTTCAGTGGCCAGGTAGTTTGCCACCGTCTCGGCCATTGTTTCATCCCAGAGCACGTATACCTGATAGAAAGCCTCAAAGGATTGAGCCGAAGTGGGAGGATGAGCCTGATAAAAGGCCTCTACCAGTTTACGGTGCTGGGAATCTGACAGGTCCATATTGGGAAGCTTATTTTGCCAAACCTTGGATAGGCCATCGAGTCCACGCCTTCCCACCTCTTTCACCAGATCCGCGGGGGCATTCAAGGCCAAGAGGGGAATATGCCCTTCCCGGATGTACTCGAGAATTGCTCTGTAATAACCGTAATCCATCCCCCAGTTCGGATACCATCCGCTCCGTTTGAGAAACTCCCTTTCGCTCAATTCGCCCCTTGACCAGTGATCCATGACCTCCTGATAAGGCCTCTGAAAAACCTCCATCCCCACCGCCACCTTGCCGGGGAAACGCTCGGCCAGTCCTTTGATAATCTCCAGCTGGATTTGATGGGCGCGCACGTTATCGTGAGTTTCGCCGACGTAAATGGCTCGTGAATCCGCAATCATATCAAGTAGTTGTGCTTTGGTTACCTTGATTCCGGTGGGAACGTGAACTATCCCGCCCTCCTTCGCCCTTTTTAACGTCCCATAGGGGTCTTCAAGGGGAAACCGTGGGATGGTCGCACATCCGCAGAAAGCCATGACAGCGACTATTCCTATCATCCATGATCTCATTGCAACCGTGGAAAACTCGGCCATTCTTGGTTAACCACCTTTCTTCTGGACCTATGGTATCAGAGTGGAATAGCGTTAACAAGGAAAAAGGCAGGATCAAGTGGCGAGCATCAGGGAAGTTGCATTGGAGGAGGAGATGGACTATGTTTTTGGTGCTAAAGGGGTTCAGTTGGATGCATTTTTTGCCTACTTAGCAGGAGGAGAAATTGGGGGCTATTACGATAGAAGACGGGGTATACATGATCGGAGGCCCAGAGTTAACCCTCCCTGAGGACTGCTCGGTCTACCTTATCAATCTGGGCGACCTGGTTCTCATCGATTGCGGTGCCGGAAGGAGTTATCACATGCTGGTGGATAACATCAAATCCCTCGGCCTCGATCCACAGAGGCTTCACACCCTCGTGCTGACCCACTGTCACATCGATCACATCGGTGCCGCGGAGAGCTTCCGGAGGAACCACGGCTGTCGGATCGTGGCCCATTCGCTGGACGCTCGTGCCATAGAGGAGGGGGATGTCTCCATGACCGGGGCGGACCTTTACGGGATAGAACTTCAGCCCATCCACGTAGATCAGGTGTTAGAGGGGAAGGAGGTAGGGCTCGATTTCCAAGGGGGTTCCCTCCAAGGGTTACACACCCCTGGCCACACACCGGGCTCCATTTCCCTCTATTTTGATCGGGGAGTCCGCATCCTCTTTGGCCAGGACATCCATGGCCCCTTAATGCCCAGATTTGGCTCGGATATCAATCAGTGGCGCATTTCCATGGGGGAATTGCTGAAGCTGGATGCCGATATCCTCTGTGAGGGCCACTTCGGTATCTACCGAACCAAGGAAGCGGTTCGAGAATACATCATGGGTTATATTAGGATGTATACGAGGCAGAATTAGTTCATGCCCGAACACGGGAAGTTTAGATACCTGAATTAATTCCCCCTGCGGCCCTCAGGGCGGCAGCTTTTTCTTCCTCTCGCCGGGCGCAGGCCTTATCGGCCGGGGCAATGGCTTTCCTATCCCTCCTTGCCCTCCAATGTGCCCAATTTGTTTTTTATCATGGGCACCATGATCGACTCCGGGTATTTCTCCAAGAAAATTCGGTAGTTCTTAAGGGCTTCCTCCCGTTTGCCCAGTTTTTCGTAGCATCTGCCGACGCTAATATATGCCGAGGGCCGGAGGAAGCTTTCCCCCATGTCAACGAGTCCTTGGAACGAATCCAGAGCCCTCTGGTAGTCCCCCTGGCCCTCATAGGCATAGCCTAGATTTTGCAAGGCAAACAGGCGATAAAGCCTTTCCGCGGGGTTGCGTTCGAGGAATGTGCGATATGTTTCCACGGCCTTATCATATTGTTTTGACTCAAGAAGTCCTTGCCCTAATTGTAATTGCGCTAACTGAGCGGCCTTTGAATTGGGATATTCCCTTTGGATCCGTTCAAATCCATCCAAGGCCTCCTGATACCGTTTGGAAGAGGGGTCCTCGGCGGAGGTCAAGATCTCCAAAGCCCGATGGAAAGAATTAAGGGCTGCTGCCTCTCTTCTTTCCGTCTTTATGCCCCAGAAGACAATGGAAGAGGCTACCAATGCGCCTACAATGATGCCGGTAAGGATGAGCCTCAGATTTTCCCGGGTCCACAAGAGTACCTTGGCCGCGGTCGTAATAAACTCATCGGGCTCCTTCAGTTTCTTCTTGGAAATTCGCTTCATTTTGACCACTGTCCAGCCTCCATCGATCTCGGAGTTTCCCGAGTTTTGCACCGATTGATTTTATAACCCATTGATTACAGAGAAGATTATATCTTTCATAAGGGGACACCGCTATCACCTCGAAGTTCAAGAAATTCCGGTATCCATCACCTTGACTCCCTCTGATACAACTAAATCAACCATTTTGTCAATGACTTCCTCGATCCTCCCTTGCTTCCGAGTTTCGATCCAGTGGCAGGCTTCGGGGGCAAGCGCCGTGAAACGGAAAGTCATGGGGAAACCCGCTGATTTGTCCTTGACTTGCACGTTGATTTACCTTACTTTTTTGAGCAATTGGTTCCACCCATGGGTGGCCCATGGAAGAGAAAATCGGCATCGCGACTGAGACCCTGGCTGAACTTTACTTACAGGGGCAAAACCTCGAGAAGGCATACAAGATCTATCGACAACTGCTCAAACAGAACCCCACCAGTGTCAAACTCAAGGAGAAGGTGAGGGAATTGGAATTGCTCATGAGGGAATCGGGGCGCGTTCCCTCGGGTGGAGGGGAGCCGTCAAAGGAGCCCAAAAAGGATGTGGAACGCGCAATTGGAGAACTCAAAGAGTGGCTCAACCGGATTCAACAGGCTAAGACGAAACCGACATAGGGGGGGGAATTTGGGACTCAGGATGGGGCGGGAAAGAATCGATCGTATAAGGAAGATCTTGAGGGACGATAATATCGATGGGATCCTGATTACCAATGTGCAGAATGTTCACTATCTCAGCGGATTCACGGGAAGCGATGCGGCTCTCCTGATGACTGAAACCAAGGGGTATTTCTTAACCGATTCTCGCTATTCAACTCAAGCTAAGGAGGAGGTGTTGGGGTTCGAGGTCATTGAATACAGGAAGAAAATCGAGGGATTATCCAATCTCATCAATGAGCTGCGATTGGAGGGAATTGGCTTCGAGGCCGGGGATGTGACTTACCAGGTTCACAAGGAACTCGCTGAGAAGACAATCGGCAGCCAATTTATTCCCGTCAATAAGAGGATAAGGAGCATGAGAGCGGTGAAGGATGATGAGGAGATAGGGCGAATCAAAATGGCCATCGATATCGCATCTAAAAGCCTGATGGAAAATACCTGGAGGGTGACACCGGGTAACCAGGAGAGGGAAATCGCAATGGAGTTGGAATTTTCCATGAGGCGCAACGGTGCCGATAATGTAGCTTTCGATACGATTGTTGCCTCCGGAGAACGTTCGGCCCTTCCCCACGGAAGAGCCAGCGAGAAAAGGATAGGGGAAGGGGATTTCGTCATCATCGATTTTGGAGCTCGGTATCGAGGATACTATTCCGATGAAACCTGTACCTTCTTTTGTGGTAAGCCGAATCGGCGTCAGAAAGAGATTTACCAAACCGTTAAAGATGCCCACGATAAGGCCATTTCGTCGGTCCTCCCCGGGATGAAAGCAATGGAGATCGATGCCGTCGCCCGCGCGTGGATTAAGGATGCAGGATACGAAGATTACTTTGGCCACGGGACAGGGCATGGAGTCGGTTTGGAGGTCCACGAGAATCCTGTAATCGGGCCCGAAAGTGAAGATGTTCTTGAGGAAGGGATGGTGTTTACCATTGAACCGGGGATCTATATACCCGGATGGGGCGGTGTGAGAATTGAGGATATGGTATTAGTGACAGGAAGTGGATGTGAAGTGCTCACGGGTTTCTCCAAGGAGATGAGAGCCATAGCGTGACATAAGGGGAAGAAAGCTATGCCCACGACATCTGAATTCCGAAAGGGGCTCAAAATCGAACTCAACGGGGAACCTTTCATTATCGTCGACTTTCTCCATGTTAAGCCGGGAAAGGGAGGGGCCTTTGTTCGAACCAAGCTGAGGAACTTGCGGACAGGAAGTATTCTTGAACACACATTCAGGTCTGGGGAAAGGGTGGAAAGCCCGGACGTCGAGGAGAAAGAGACGCAATATCTGTATAACGACGGAGAGAAGTACTATTTCATGGATAAGGAGTCATACTGGCAGTTCGAATTGACCGAGGATCAGCTGGGGAGCAACAAGGATTTCCTCCAGGAAAACGTAACGGTAACGGTGCTCTTTTACAACCAAAATCCGGTGGGGGTAGTTCTTCCCACCTTTGTTCAGCTTCGTATCGACCGGACGGAACCAGGCGTTCGTGGTGATACGGCCACGGGAGGCACAAAGCCAGCGAGATTGGAGACGGGCGCAGTAGTTCAGGTGCCGCTCTTCGTGGAGGAAGGGGATATCATCAAGGTGGATACCCGCACGGGTGAATACGTTGAGAGGGTTACGAAATAATTCCCTTCAGATCCCGTGCATGGTTTCCAACTCGCTCATCGCAGCTCAACGGGCTGTTGCCCAAAACCCATTCTGCTCACCGAAAATAATTTTTGACCATTCTAAAGCTTGCTTCACTGCAACTCCAAAACTCGCCTTTCAGGCTCAGACAATTGGGTTTGCGACCGTGCCGCTTCACCAAGAATGGGTGCCGAAAAAATCTTAATTCGCGCTCAGAGCTCGTCGGACACCTTTTCGAAACCTCTCGCAAATTTCACTTGACAAGACTCGGGAAATACCATAATGATTGATGACGAGGATCGCAATTTATGCGGGCGTAACTCAGCGGTAGAGTGTCAGCTTCCCAAGCTGAAAGTCGCGGGTTCAAATCCCGTCGCCCGCTCCATTTCCTTTCAAGATACAAGAAAGGGGCCGATGAAGGATGGTTTTTTCATCGGCCCCTTTCTTTCTCTCGAATAGTGGGGGAGGGGGTATCGGTTCCTTTCCCCTACGATCCCTTTTCAAAACTGAGAAGGGTATGGCCGTAACGGTGATGCGAGTAATCCGCGCCAGTTGTTTTAAAATATCGGGCCCAAAACCTTTCTATTGAACTGTATTTGTGTTGATCGGAACCGCTTGCCCCGGCCACGTAGAGCTTGACACCGCTCAGGTTCGGGATGAGGTTCTTCTCTCGACGGTGTTTGATCACCCTATTGATGTAATCGTCGGTGATTTTCGTGCTCGAAAAGTCGTACTCCTTGGAATCCTGAATCATGTCCGAAAGGAGGACCAGAATTTTCTGCCGCTTCTCCTTATGGAGAATGGTATCTGCGATATTTAGGGAATTGAGAATCTCCGTCCTCGGAGTACCCTTCTTTTGGGATAGGAGACGCGCTACTTCCTGTCGGATCTTCTCCTTGGTCTCGGTCAGGCTTCGCTCGAATTGAATTCGGTTGACCCAGACGGATTTCTTGGGAATCTCCACATCGACCACGGGTTTGAAGTCGATAAAGGAACGACCGGTGATCAGGCCCACGACGATACGGTCGCCCTGCTGCAAGTTTTCGTAGATCTTCTCGAAACACTCCTTGTAGACCGTGGTGCGGGCGAGATTTGTGCTCCCCGACATGTCTACGAAAACGACGATTGCCCGTGGCTTTTGCTCGTTATTCCAAGATTTCCAAGGGGCTTCAGCGCTTCCGTTCATGGCGCATGCCAGGAGGAAGAAGCCGATCAGCAGGAATCCCCAAAATGCTTGTTTCGACCATTTCATGGGTGCTTACCTCCTTGTGACTCACGTAACGGGTTGATTGGCCACCGCCTGAAAGCGCGTGGTTATCGTTTCCATCTGTCTTTGGCTCTTTTCCTTTTCCAGTTCCACGCCGAGCTCGTGTTCCAGGTCAAAGGACTTGGGTTTTTCATGGTCTGGTCGCCGACGGTGATTGATCTTGCGATAGTAGTGGATGATTTCCTGGGCTCGTTGCTGGATCCGGTGAAGTTGCTGTTCTTCTCTTTGAAGGATTTTCTTGAACTTTCCCTCGAGGGCGCGCATTTCCTTGTTGAGCTGGTTGGTCCTGCGATGCAGATGTTCTAGATGAGGGTCTCTATCATGGGCGAAATAGGAACAGAGCGTCGCTGCAGCCAAGATGACCAAGTTCAGCCCGACGAATGCGGCCCCTATGAAGGTGCTGCTGCTAAAGCCGCTACCGCCCGTTGCGGTACTGAGGTCGCCTAGATACTGGACGCGGACGTAGCCGATGGCAATCAATCCGCCAACCGTGAGGAAGATAAGGGATCCCACGGGGACGGCGCTCTTCCACCACGGCGTAGTCCAGCGCTTGAAAAGGATGCCCAAGGCATGGGCGATCCAAGGAATGGCTACGGCCACGCCCACTGCCATGACCCAGGTGAAAATCTGGTTTTCCCCGAACACGGCGAAGGCCAGGGAGTTCATGGGGATTTCACCGAGGACGAAGAGCAGCATCAAGAGGTAGTACTTACCCCTGGATAGCTCCACACTGGGCTCGCTGCGACCGATTTGAGCGGAGTGATTGTCGTAGTCCTTGGAAATCCGCTCAAAAGCCTTGAGCAGGGGTTTGTGTTTGCCCTTGAGGATCTCCAGTTTAGGCGCGAATTTGGCCGCTACCTGTCGGGCCTTATTGCGTGCCATGGCCATCAATTCCTGCTCGAACTGCGCGAAATTCGGGTCATCCCTGCCGGGGATATTGTTCTTGGCATCCTTTGTGGCATTTCGCCAGGCCTTGAATTTGCTTACCATTTTCTCCTCCTCTTTCTGGTTGGAAAAATCGGGTACCAATGGTCTCGGTACCATGGACGGCGTGCTGCCATCGCTCGGCAAAACTATTAGCAAAATTCAAGCCAATTTTCTCACCAAAGGAATCTTATGCCTCCATGGGGGGCAGAAAAATGGGAAATCCATTCAGGGTGGCTCATTTCCCCGTTTTGTGTGATTTTTCACGTCCGAGCGAAAATCGTTGATAAAGCCCGCGGTCATTCATTTCGATGAAAAAACTATCCAAAAATCGAATACCATCTCCTGAAATCGAATACGGATTGAGGCAGTTCCAAGAGGCCCTATCGGAGGTCGCACCGAGAAACTGTCCCCGGAGGGGTTTCGTCTTGACAGGGGGATTTTTTTTATCCTATTATGTGACAAAAGTTACAAACTCGCTTCGGTGGCAGCCTTGGAACCCAATCCTGGAACCGAAGGGTTCAAGAGCGTTCCTGTCTTCAACCGAAAGGGGCCATATTATGAAGAAAGTATTTACCGGCAACGAGGCCATAGCGCGCGGGGCTTATGAGGCAGGGGTGAAGTTTGCCGCTGCGTATCCGGGGACCCCTAGTTCGGAAATCCTGGATGCCATAGCGAGGGAGTACGAGGAGATCTACGCCGAGTGGTCGCCCAATGAAAAGGTGGCCTTGGAGGCCGCTATGGGCGCTTGCTTCGTTGGGGCGAGGGCGATGGTCTGCATGAAACATGTTGGAGTCAATGTTGCCGCAGATCCCCTGCTCACCCTCGCATACACCGGAGTCAAAGGGGGGCTGGTTCTGGTTACCGCAGATGATCCAGAGCTGTATAGTTCCCAGAATGAACAGGATAACCGGCACTATGCCCGATTTGCAAAAATCCCCATGTTAGAGCCCAGCGACAGTCAAGAGGCCAAGGAGTTCGTCAAACTGGGGTTCGCCATGAGCGAGCAATTCGACACCCCTGTAATGCTGCGGAGCGTCACCAGGATTTCCCATTCGAAAACCATCGTGGAGCTGGAGGAGAGGAAGGAGGGACCCGTTCCCATTGAGATCGAGAAGAACCCCCCCAAGTACGTGATGTTGCCCGTTTATGGAAGGCAGAGGCATAAGGTCGTCGAGGAGAGGTACCTCAAGTTGAAGGAATTCGTTGAGACCTTCCCGGAGAATCGGATGGAAATCAACGACAAGAGGGCGGGCGTCATCACCTCAGGAATATCCTACGAGTACGCGAAAGAGGTGTTCCCCGATTATTCCTACCTCAAGCTGGGGATGTGTTGGCCTTTACCGGACAAACTCATTTCCCGTTTTTACGAGCACGTGGATGAAGTCTACGTGGTGGAGGAGTTGGACCCGTTTCTGGAGGACAATATCAAGGCCATGGGGTTTCCGGTATCCAGGGGCAAGGACCATTTCCCCATACGAGGGGAGCTCACCCCACTTCTGGTTGAGCAAGGGGTCTTGGGGGATCGTTTTCAGCCGCCCGAGCCCATATTCACGGAGGAATTGCCACCGAGGCCACCAAATCTGTGCCCCGGATGCCCCCACAGGGGCCTATTCTATGTATTGAAAAAGAAGAAGCTCTTCGTCACCGGGGATATCGGTTGTTATACCCTCGCGGCGCTTCCTCCCCTCAATACCTTGGATACCTGCGTTTGCATGGGGGCCAGCATCAGTCATGCCCACGGAATATCCAAGGTGGTTTCCAAGGGGGACAGAAAGAAGGTGGTAGGGGTCATTGGAGACTCCACATTTCTTCACGGGGGGGTAACCCCTCTCATGGATATTGGCTACAACAAGGGCACGGCAACCATTATCATCTTGGATAATCACGCCACGGCCATGACGGGCTTTCAAGAGCATCCCTCCACCGGTTTCACCATTCGGGGTGAGCCGACCCATAGGGTCGACTTCTTAGAGCTGGGGAGGGTCCTTGGTATCAAGAACCTGAAGAAGGTGAATCCGTGGAACCTAGGGGAGACGGAAAAGGTGATCGCGGAGGAGACGGAGAGGGATGAGCCATCCCTCATCGTCAGTGAGGGACCCTGTGTGATGCTCCGAAAGGCCATCAAGGAATACCACAAGCCTTACAGCGTCGATGCCGACAAGTGTAGGGGATGTCGGACCTGTCTCAATTTAGGGTGCCCCGCTATTTCATGGCAGCCGGTTTCGGGGGATATGGCCGTCACTGCGGATGGAAAAAAGCGGAAGGGCATTTCCGTTATCGAGAAAACCCTATGCCCCGGATGTGGCCTCTGTTATCAAGCCTGTAAGTTCGGGGCCATTACGCCCCCCGAAGGGGAGGTGACCTTCGGTTTCGAGTTGGCTTAGGGTCTTTTCACAAGGGGAGAATACCATGAGTGACGCCGTTACCAACATCCTGCTTTCCGGAGTGGGTGGCCAGGGTATTATCCTCGCCGGCGATATCATGACAGAGGTCTTTATGGAGGCGGGGTTTGACGTTAAGAAGAGCGAGGTCCACGGAATGGCCCAGAGGGGAGGGAGTGTTACGAGCCATGTAAGGTTCGGCAGGAAGGTTTACTCCCCCATCATCAAACAGGGGGATGTAGATATCCTCTTTTCCTTTGAACAGTTGGAAGGCCTCAGGTGGCTCAACTACGTGAAGCCGGATGGGGTCATTCTTCTGAATAACCATAGGATAAACCCCCCAGCGGTCAACCTCGGACAGATGGAGTATCCCAAAGACGTGCCGGGAATCATACACCAGAGGTTTGATAAGTTCTATCTGGTCGAGGGGACGAAACTGGCCCTCGAGGCAGGGGATATTCGAGCCGCCAACGTCGTCCTCTTGGGGGCCATATCAAAGCTCTTCGATCTGGGGGAGGGTCTCTGGATCGAAGCAATCCTCGGATATTTGCCCGCCAAGGTGCATGGAATAAACAAAAAGGCCTTTGCCATGGGAAGGGCTCAGATCGAGGCTTAATCCTCCGGTTCATATACTGAAGCAGGCACCCAACCGCTCAAGACCAGATCACATCAAGATATCCATTCTTCCCGCATCGGCAAGGTCTTTGTTTCTGGTTCTTCCCCGCAGACAATTAAGTATTCGGAGTTGAGTTCATGGCCTTTTTAGAAGTAAAGGATTTTGCGCTTCACGAAACCCTGAAATCCGGTCAACTCTTTCGGTATATCGACTGTGGCGAGTATTACCTTGTCCATGCGGGGAATAGTCTCTTCAAGATGGGGCAAAAGGGCAGCCGAATTTTCTTCGAAGGGGTAGGGGAGGAATTCATCTCCCGATTTTTTCGATTGGACGACGATTTGGAGAAGATCTACGGTCAGATCGGAAGAGATCGTTTCATCGGAGAGGCCATAGAGCTTTACCGGGGGTTAAGGCTGATACGCCACGATCCATGGGAATGTCTCGTTTCATTCCTCTGCTCATCAGTGAAGAATATTCCCCACATTAAATGCATAGTGGAACACCTCTGTCGCCATTGCGGACCAGCGGTATCACTGGCTAACTATTATGGCTACGGATTCCCCTCCCCGGACCAGATTAGGGAATGTGATGATCTCGGGAGAATCAAAGCCGGATTCAGGGCTCGATATCTCTTAGAGGTAAGCAGACAGGCCACATCTTTGGATCTCAGGGCATTGGCGAAGTTGGAATATCAAGATGCCAAAAGAGAGCTCATGGCGCTTCCGGGTGTTGGAGAGAAAATCGCCGATTGCGTGCTCCTCTATTCCCTTGATTTTACCGAGGCCTTTCCCGTGGATACGTGGATAAGGAAGGCGATGCACATGGGTTACCAAGGGAAGAATAACCTCACTGATAGGAAGATCCGGGAGTTCGCCCACGGTTATTTCGGCCAATATGCCGGCTATGCCCAGCTGTACCTCTACCATTTTGCGAGGAATCAAGGGCGCAACGAAAGGGGGACGATGGTGAAATATTGACATTCGCTTCGGTTCATGCGATGCTGAAGCATGGCGCGTAAAGCCCGCACCCAAAGCATCTCCAGTACCTAGCACCCTCCCACCAAACCGGCACCACTGGAATACCGGTACTAATCTGTATCTGCGAAGGAATTCTTCAAATCCATGCATAACGTCCTTCCGGTTTTGAGGGAATCTCTCCTATAATAGACAGGGCATCATAGCCAGGATTCTAACCGCCTCTTTCTGGCAACCCAATCCCAATTTGACACCTAGTGAATTATGTGATATCAGATTCTTGAAATCTGTTATTGAGTCAGAAGTTCAGATGATCTAGACAAGATAATCACTGTTAACTCCCACGTATGAACCGGAACTGGAAGGGATGCACTAATTTAGATGGTGTCCGAAAAGAAGAATTTCAATATTTCACCATCGTCCCCTATCACTACTTACGTCCCCTATCATCTACTTACCTTTCGCAATTGAGTTGTATGATGACGTCCTCGCCCTGTGGCAACAGTGTGGGGGAGTTGGCCTGAGTGGTGCCGACGCCAGAGAGAGCATCCAATCATATGTTGCGCGAA
>Ga0209636_10005850_pt1 | contig 12560 bp, 9 predicted proteins | sample DeeMarSWOR152_54_FD_187464 | JGI IMG/M metagenome (GOLD analysis project Ga0209636, IMG submission 187464) | Marine sediment microbial communities from White Oak River estuary, North Carolina - WOR-1-52-54 (SPAdes) (version 2) | ecosystem: Environmental > Aquatic > Marine > Intertidal zone >...
AACGATACTGGCCATGACCGCGTTAGGACCCAGAAAGTTCTTATGACTGCTGATGCATGCCTCGGCACAGCAGAAGCAATTGATACAGCGGGTTGCCTCCACATACCGTTCCAGTTGACGAGGAGATATCCGGTACTCACTGTCTCCCTCTGGCCTTGGGGAGGGATCGATAATATAGGGTTTGACCTTGTCAACTCTTTCGTAGGCCCTATCAAAGTCCACAATGAGATCCCGAACAAGGGGGGCGATGGTCAACGGCTCTACCGTAAAGGTGGCGGATCCAAAATGCTTAATCGCATTCTCCACAAGAAGCTCGCAGGCGAGGAGCGGCTTTCCGTTTACCTTAACACTACAGCTTCCACATTGGGCGTGTTCGCAGGATGAGTTCCAGGCCAGGGTAGGGTCCTGTTCATTGTTGATTTTGCGGAATACATCGGTGAATCGAAGGATCCGTCCAGCCTCCAGTTCATAGTCCTGAACCCATGCCCTCTTGGTATCGGGATCGTAGCGCTTCACCTTTAGGGTAATCCTATAGACCCGAGACATCTCCTCTCTCTCCATGCTTTACTGTTCTCTTTGATCATTCCCCAGCTAATATTTCCTCTCGATCATGCCAAATCTTTCGGAGTGCTCTCCCTTTGCCTCGAACAGGCTCATGTCAATGGGGCGTTTTGCAAAGCTCACCTGGCCGAACTCGCTCATAGAGGCCAGGGTATGGTGGTTAAACTCGTCTCTTCTCTCGGGGAAGTCCTCACGGAAATGCCCGCCTCTGGACTCCTTTCTCCTCAAGGCACCTTGAGTCATGACCATGGAGATCGCCAGGAGGTTGTCCAGCTCCCAGCGTTGTATGAGCTCCTGGTTCATGGCGTAACCTCGGCTCGACAGAGGTGCCTTATGAGCACGGGCTTTCAGCTCCTTCAGTGCCTCTATCGTCTCGATGAGCCCCTTTTCCACCCTGAACACACTTGCCTTCTCTGTCATGACCCCTTGCATGGCCTCTCGGATCTGTCCCAGGCTGCCCTTTCCTTTTGCCTCCATGAATCGCGAGAACTGAGAGAAGGTCCTCTTGCCTGCCTCTGGCGGCAACTCACCCAGATCCTCTCCGAGGTAGTCTATGACCCTTTCTCCTGCAAACTTCCCCATGGTGATGAGCTCCAGTATGGAGTTGCTCCCCAACCGGTTGAAACCGTGGAAACTGGCACACGCGCACTCTCCAACCGCAAAGAGACCGGGGATGATCTGTTGGGGGTCTTTTTGAACTTCCCCGAATTCATTGGTGGGGATTCCCGCCATCTGGTAGTGGTTGCTGGGTCGGACGGGGCAGAGGTCCTTTTTGGGATCGATGTTGACAAATTTCTTGAAAAAGCCGGAAACTTCAGGAAGCTTCACATCATGGATGTAATCTGAAAGATGACGCAAATCGATCCAGATATGCTCGATATTGTGATCGGGATTCAGGATACCCCGTCCCTCTCGAATCTCCGTCTCGATGGCCCGTGACACCAGATCGCGAGGTGCAAGATCTTTCATCCTGGGCGCATACCGTTCCATGAAACGCTCCATATCCTTGTTGCGCAGAATGCCGCCCTCTGATCGCAAAACCTCGCTGGCCAAGATACCGGGACCCACGATCCCTGTGGGGTGAAACTGGATGGCCTCCGGGTCCATAACAGGAAGCCCTTCTTGGAGAATGAGGGCGAGCCCGTCGCCTGTGTTCTGCCGGCAATTTGTGGTGATCCTGAAAACCTGGCCATTGCCGCCCGTGGCAAAGACCGTGGCCTTTGATAGAATAGCCGCAAATTCTCCCTCTTTTTCCTTGAACACAACAGCGCCTATGCATCGATCTCCATTGAAGAGGAGCTCTGTGGCAATGCTCTGATTCAAGAAGGAGATACCCCCTTTCATGGCCTCTCCCCACACGGTATCCATTATGCCCTTGCCGGTTCGATCTGCCTCGAAGATTACGCGGAATGCCAAGGACTCTCCAAAATTCAAGCTGTGGCCACCAGCGGTTCGCTTGCTGAGTCCCCCATTCTCATCCCGGGTAAAATGCATGCCGTGATTTTCCAGCCATGCGATCTGGTCCCACGAGGCATCAACGATCTTCTTTATGATATTTTGATCTGCCGTGCAGTCAGAGCCCTTCCAGGTATCGAACATGTGATAAACGGGCTTGTCTATGGGGTCCCTGGGGTCTACTGCACCCACACCGCCTTGTGCGGTAACGGTATGGGACTTTTGAGGGTGGGAGACCTTTGTCAGGGCCATGATGCGGGTCCCGGGCTTCTTCTCAAAAATCTCCGCTGCACAACGAAGACCAGCCCCCCCGGCTCCGATAATGAGGACGTCGCAATGGATGGTTGAGCTAATCCGAAGTGTGTTTCCCATCTCAGCTCCCTCTACCTGTCAAATGAGAAGCGTCAGCCTTATTCCAAGCACCGCAAAGAACACCATGACCAGGATAACCAAAGCTGCCAGCCCCACCCGAAGGCTTTGTGATTCAAGGTAGTCTCCTATGAAGGACACCAGGCCATAGCCGGCATGGTACAGGAGCACGACCACCAAGCTGATGTCCACCGCCTTGATAAAATAGCCCTGCATTCTCATGACCACGGTGTTCGCCTCGTGAGCCGTTGCGTAGTTGAGGTGCATAAACAGCATATGGGCCGGAACCAGGATCAACAAGTAGGCACCGGTGATCCTCTGAAGCTTCCACAGCAACGAATGCCGGATCGCCCAGATCCTTGAGGCAACCCCATAGGCCAGGGTCAAACCGGCAACAAGCATGGTCAACCAGAAAAAGACTGCGGATACACTCTGACTGCCTATCAGCATCAAGGCTCCCAGGAGGGCTAGGTAGATGATGGAAAGCCACAGCAGCCAGCGAATCATGGACTCATCGTCCCTTGTCTCGAAGCTCTCGTAGAGGATCAGCCTTCCACCATTGAGGGCATGGAAGATGACCGGGATGGCCAAGGCCCACTCGAGAATCCTGAAGAGGATAAATCCGTAGAACTTCATCGTGGCATCGTAGCGGGGGGGAGAGGACAGGGACAAGAGGGTATAGATGTGAAACCACAGGTAGCCAACCAGCAGGAGTCCGGCGATTCGATGGCACCAGGCAATCACATAGGGCCATCCCTTCGTCCTTGCATAGGTGGATACGAGGGGCATCCTCTCCAGCCATAACATAACCGGCGCCTCAAATCTCATTCTAATCGTATTGGTGCTCATCAAAGGTTGCTCGTGGAAAGAACTGGATTAATCCTCGCTGGCAATTGCCCGGGCCAGGGCATAAATCCTTCTGGATTTCTCTACCACTGCATAATCGATGAATTTTCCTTCCAATTGGATTGCCGCCTTCCCCTCACGCTCTGCCTCTTCAAAAGCCTCGATGACCTTTTTGGCGTAGACAATTTCCTCCTCAGCAGGAGTAAAAACATCATGACAGGGCTGAATCTGGTTAGGATGGATCACTATCTTGCCCTGAAACCCATAGGCCTTGGCTCTTTTAGCATCTGCAATCAGTCCATCGATGTCTTTTAGATCTACCATCCAGGGGGTATCTAAAGGGGGCATAATCCCTGCAGCACGGCATGCGACTGGTATTCGAGTGCGCGGATATTCTAATTCCTTTCCTTCACGGGTCAAACTGATTCCCAAATCCAATGTATAATCGGCTGCTCCAAAGGCCACTACTGAAACCCGGTGATACTCTGGTTTCGTCAAGACAATGGAATAGATCTCTTCAAGACCTTTAGCAGATTCACAAATGGATATCACTTCCAAGATCCCAACCTCCAATCCACCCCTCTTCTCCAAATCAGTGAGAAGCCTGTCTATTTCAAAGATATCCCCCGGGGAATCCACTTTAGGTAACATAATACCTTCCAAGTTTTCAGATACAATGGCTTCTAAATCCCCTTTGGCATATGGCGTGCTCAGAGCATTGATCCTAACATATATTCTTTTTCCAGGATGTTTATCCAATATATCCCTGACCAGGGCTCTGCTCGATTCCTTCTCAGCAATGGGAACAGCATCCTCTAAATCAATAATCACTGCATCTGCATCCAAGCCAATCGCTTTCTCTGCCCGGTCCGGTCTACTGCCCGGGGCAAAAAGCGCCGTCCTTAATGGTTTCATGGTATGCTCCTTTGGTTGATTCATAAAATTTTTTGTGCTCCAGGTATTAGTGTGCCATTACCTCTTGAAGTATCTGAATAATATCGTTAAAATTATCAGCCACATAACAGCCTGCATCCGTCAGCTTCGCCATCTTATCCGATGGCTTTCCCATACCCCCTTCGATAATAGAAGCAGCATGTCCAAAAACAGTCCCTTCTGGCATTTCCTCCACAAATCTTCCAGCTATATAGGCAATCAATGGTTTGGTAAAACCTCCCTCCTTGATAAAATCAGCCACATCTTCTTCATAACTGGTCCCTGGTTCCCCCCACATAACGACTGCCTTGGTTTTTGGATCCTCGTTGAACATAGTTAAGATCGTTTTTGGAGGAGAACCAATGAGAGGATCCCCTCCAATACTTACGCTTGTAGTTACTCCGAAACCAGCCCTCTTAACCATCCAGGAGCATTCCGCAGTCATTCCCCCGCTCCGTGAAACAACCCCTACTTCCCCGGGAACGAAACATCGCTCAACATTATCACCCCCAATAGCACCCAGTTTTACTCTATCCTCGGGGGTTATGACGCCAACTGAGTTCGGACCAACAATGGTACAATTCGCTTTCTCTGCAGCTAACAGAAACTTTGCCACATCGTGTCTCGGAATTCGTTCTGTAATAATCACAATTAGTTTTATCCCATTACCAATGGCCTCCATGACTGCATCATAAGCAAAAGCCGGTGGTACATAGATAACAGAGGTATTAAGTTCCCTCTCCTGGCACGCACGTTTTAAGGTATCGTAAACAGGGACACCCTCGACATCTTGGCCCTCTTTGCCTGGAGTAACCCCCGCCAGGATTCTTGTCCCATATGCCAGTGCATGTTTGGTAACCATTGAGGCCTCTCTGCCTGTTATACCTTGAATAACGATTTTGGAATTCTTGTCCACGAGTATTGCCATTTAATGTACCTCCTCGGGATAGGTTTTCCTCATTTTGTCAACAATTAGCTGTGCAGCATCTTCCATAGTGATATCGTCTCCGTAATATTCTATGCCTGCTTCCAAACATATTTTTTTTGCCTCACCGTCATTCACCCCGGCAAGTCTGACCAGTGTTGGGAATTTCTCGGGATCAACGTTCATCTCTTGAAAAGCCCTGATGATTCCCTTTGCAACAACATCAGTTTGGGTGTTATTTGTTATATTGGCATCCATAAAGAAACTTTTGACCCCCGGTTTGGACAGGACACCCTTGACTAATCCAGTGACCTTGGTTTCCGTCGGGTTTCCTCCAAATTCGGTATAATTTGCCGGTTTACCTCCAAACCTGAGCAATGCATCGTAGACCAGGAGGCTACCTCCTCCACCTCCACACAAGAATCCAATATCTCCTCCTTCCATTTCAGTGTAGCGGGCAGTTCCTCTATATGATTCTGCCGCATCAACGGCCACCATCTCTTTTTCCAGAGCAGTAAGAGGTCTCCAGGCCCGATCGCTTCCTGCTTCTACTTTATCTGATAGACCGGGCTGCCTGTACAAAGCATCATCATCAACTCCCATCAATATCGCCGCAGCCACTGTCTCACCGTCAGAGGTGATGGCCAATGGATTGATCTCGATAATAGTGGCATCGTATTTCTCAAAAACCTGATAGAGTCTCCACAAAATCGCAGTTGCCTTTTGTAAAACGCCCCCACTTAACCCCAAATCCGACCATATCTCTTTGGCTTCATAAAGGTGGAACCCTTCGAGCATATTGACATGGTGTTTGATTATTTTCTCCGGTTGGACCTTGGCAATTTCTTCTATATCGATCCCACCTGCACTGCTGGCAATAACAGCTGGCATCATTTTGGATGAATCGAATGTGATGGAGATATAAAGCTCCTGGGATATGTCAAGTTTCTTCTCCACCAATAGGCGTTCCACTGGAAAATTATGGACTGTCATGGATAAGATCTCTTTCGCGATTCTTTCTGCCTCTTTGGAATTCTCAGCAAACTTAACGGCCCCAGCCTTTCCCCGCTTTCCAGCAGTGACCAGTGCCTTGATGACAACGGGATAGCCGAGTTCATCGGCTGCCTTACGTGCCTCTTCTACACTGTTTACCACCAGAAAATCAGGGGTGGCTATTCTATTCTTTCTCAGTAATTCTTTGCCAATATTCTCTAAAACCCTGGCCATAATATACTCCTTCTCCCTTCATGTTTATCTCTCTAGTAAATCCTAGCCCATTTTTGCCTTTTCAATAACCTCCTCTAGGGAAACTCCAGCGAATGTCTGAGGATACTGGACATATCTCTTGTGAGGGTCCAAGCCTTCTTGCCGATATATTCTCCTGGCATTTTCGCAGACTTCTTCCATTACACGCTCCGTTAGAGAATTGCCCATAGAATCGATACCCACGATAAGGGGACCAAAATGGCTGACACCAAAGATCCACACCGCCTCAGGATAACCCAGCTCTAGCCATTCCACGTGGGTTTGGTGTATCATTTTCTGATAGATAACCGCACAGCCTCCGACTGCCTCCAGATAAACACCCTTACCCTTGAGGGCATTTACCATTTTGCTACCCATGGTTCCTTTTCCAATGGTGACTTTGACTATCCCTTGGTCAACCAAGAAGGCAGCATCATTGGTAAATCTGGAACTTGTGGTTGGCCCCGCAGCATTGATACACCAACGATCCGATTCCTTTGTTATCACCGGCCCACAATGATAAATGACACCATTATCCAATATTTCCTGAGGAATTTCCTCTCTTTTCCCTTCTTTTACCTTTTCAACCATCCGTCGGTGAGCTCCATCCCGGGAAGTACAAATTGTCCCATTCAGATAAACAATATCCCAAACACGTAATTTAAGTATGTCCTCAACCTTAATCGGAGTATTCAATTCGTAAACATTCCCTTTAATCTCCGATGTTGAGACTTCCTGCAAAAGCTCCTCTCTTAGCGCCGGAACTTCCTCTTTCTGCAAATGAGGGGTGAGATACTCTACTTGGCTTTCTCCAATCAACGCTTCGGAACCTCGCGAAGCCCAACATTGTTGGGATACCGCCACTGAAGCCACCGCCGTATGAGCACCTCTTCTTTCCAGATAAACACCCATTGTGGTTGTTTTCCCACCATCCCCCATAGGGCCCAAACCCAAGCTGTTAACACATTGAAAAATCCTCTTTTCGAAACGACGAAGCGAATTATCGCCACCGTTAGAAGAGCTTTCAGGGATTTTTTCAGTCAATTCCCGAAAAAGTGCATTCTTGGCGTTAGACATTGCCTCCGATGCATACCCGCCCACTCCAATGCCTAGAAAACCAGGTATACAGCCTTCCCCTTTCGATAGCAAAACGTTATTCAATACATAGGCCAAGACTGCATCTTCCATATTCTCCGTACTGGTAAAGATCCAATCTGAAGTCGACTTAATCTCTCCGCCAAACCCTTTTAATTCGGCTCTTATCCTCATTCGACCTGGATGTGGACTATACTGAAAATAGACAAAGGGAGCTCCCCATCCGGTGTTGTTTCCTGGATTGTTGAAGCTAAAGGGTTCAATCACATTTTTCCGAATCGGTACTTCATCTGTGGCTCTGATAGTGGCATCTGCAAGGGCGACCCTTATATCTCCTTTCACTGAAATGCCAGGGTTTAAATAGATATGAAATGCTGGAATGCCTGTATCCTGACAGAGAGGAGCTGGTCCTTCTACTGCATATATAATGTTTTGGATTATTGAAGCAATTACGCTTTTGCTTGACTGGTTTTCTTCGTTTTTGAGGCTCTTAAGCAGTTTCTCCAGATAATTTTTGGGATATTTTGTGGCCGCATTGGCTAACAGATTATAGGCAACATCAGCGATTGTTTTTTGAGAGACATTTTCCATAAAAGAATCCTTTATGATATTTTGATATTTTTTTTCGTCTCATTCATTTTCCTCGAATGGAGGACGAAAATTTTGAAAAACACCCGTGTGTGCCGTCTTGATATGATATGGTGTGGATGGTGGGCATACGACTCTCGATGTCCTTGGCATGAGATACTATTGCCTAGATCTCGGTCCAAGTCAATGAAAAATAAATCCTTTCAATCCATCCCCATTTTACAAATTCAAGAGGCTGAGGTTAAATCAGTGCTGAAGTGTGTGGATTTTCTGTTATGAATACTGTCCTATTCTTTTTCTTTAAGATTCTTTAGGACGGTACTTACTCTCACTCATACCAGCCAAAATCATTAGCCGCCTTCGTCATTGCAAAGACATTGACCGGCGGTGCCATCAGGAGGTGACAACCCGGTCCCAGTATAAATCCTCCGGGCGCTTTCGTTCCCTTCTCGATAGCTATCTTGCTAAGTTCATAGACCTGCTGAGGAGTTCCGGTTTGAATAATGGCTGGCTTGATATTCCCAAAAATAATGTCTTTGGGGAAATACCGTCCAGCCATCTCAGGATCGACCTCATGACCAAAGCTGAGTACGCTGGGGTGTGGCCACGGTGAAAGGTCCGCGAGATAGGGCAGATTCAGGTTCTGGTCGCCACAGATATGGAACCCAAAGCGTTTGATCCCCATGGCTTTCAAGCGCTTGTGGTACTCACCATGGTAGGGAAGGGCAAGCTTCTCGAAATGCCTTGGGGAGATCACCTGATTGGACTCGCTCGGTGAGCTCATAAAGACAAAGACCTTCTCCAAGCCAAAGGTATCCACCCAGCACTTCAATACGTTAAAGGTGTGATCTAGAGCTATCGTCATGAGCTTCTCACATAATTCAGGTCTTTTTATCATCCATTTCGAGAATTGATCCAGACCACAGATGTTTGCCGCCTGTGTGAATGGTGAGCGGGAATAGAACCAGACTGGCAGACCATGTGCCTCCTGAAGCTTGGAGAACTCCAGCACCTTAGGAATCCTGCCAGCCGTTTTCGGATCAGGCATCTTCAGGTTCAAGACATCGCTCTCCGTTTTCACTGGATAGGACTCCGTTATCATCGCCCCTTCATATTCGCCCTTTGGTAGTCGGACTTTTCCTCCAAAGTCCCACGCGCCCGAAACCGTGTGTCCAAAATGCTGAAATATAGGATCCCAGCCATACTGCTCTGCAGTCCATACCATCGCAAAAAAGCTCTTCTTCGGGTCGCCATAGGCGGTGGTAACTGTATAGCCGGCATTCTTGCTGCTAAATACCGTGGCAAACATACCGATAGGAACTCTATCTGGTTGCCTGTACTCGAATAACGCATCCATCCGCTCCTTGCTGCTCATACGGTCTTGCCTGATTTTCATGACTGTGCACCTCCCGTAACTATCATATCTTAAGATAGATCTTAGAAAAAATTGCTCTTGATTCTATCTGTGAAGGAATCAAAGCGAGTTATGAAAATAATGGCCAAGTTATTGTTGCTGCAGTCATGAGCATATCATCTTATCGTCATAAGAGAAGGGAGAAGGGTTGTAGTCTGAGGGAAGGCAATCAAAGTAGCCAGGGTGGAAATCCATAGAAGATGCCCAACCAGTGCAGTTCATAGATTTATCTTGGTGCCAGAGGCGTTCAAGACAAACGCTTTCGGAAAGGCTTTTTCAAATTCATGTATGGCTCTGAACCCTGTACAGTGACAAGGTACAATTATCTCAGGATCGAGTTTTTCCATTTCTTCAACGGTCCTTTTTGTAACATGCTCACCACTAGGACCAGCCAAGTGAAAGCCACCCATGATACAGAATATCTTTTTTACACCGGTGATCTTCTGAGCATGCCGAACCGTATTTATTATCCCCGCATGAGCACATCCGCTGATGACTACGAGCCCCTTATTTTTGATATCCAAGGCAATGCCTTTATCATCCATGATGAGGTCTCTATGAATCTCACCGCCTTGCTCATAATAGGCTGTGGGCATTCCTTTTTCGAAATCAGTAATCCGGGGGATTTCGCCCAAGGCCAGGACATAGTCAGAAGCAAGCAAGACAGGAGACCGCCCGTCAATCACCTCATTTTCGGTTCCCTCAATTATACCTTTTTTAAGACCGGGAATGGGAACCTTTTTTCCGTCGGGTAACGTGCGAAAACGAGTACTTATAAAGGCGTCAGGATGAACAACAACAGGGCGAGGTTTTCTTGACAGTGGGCTTAACACCTCCACGATAGCCCCAACGTGATCATGATGCCCGTGGGAAATCACAAAGGCCTCGATCTTATCTAAATCTATTTCAAGGACCTTTAAATTGTGGGGGACCCCTATTCTGGAAATACCGAAATCCATAAGGATACTATGGGCTTCTGAATTCCCAAACACCTCTAACAGGACACTCAAGCCATGTTCGGCCAGGAGGGGCGGCAATCGGAAACCTCTCCTGGTAAGGGGAGCTCTTTCCACCCTGTCACTGGAAGGCAAAAGTACGTGAATATAATTATCGATGATCGTAGTAATCGTTGCCCTATGTGCCTTTTTTAGATGTATACTTTCTTGAGCTTTAGAAGACATTTTTTCACCTCGACTTTGTTAAATAGAATTTCTTTTCTTATTTTAAATATCCTTTACTATTTTCCAATCTACCCTCTTTACTCCATACCGATGAAGGGGCACAATAACCCCTTTCGGGGGCGCAGTCGTTCCCGAGGTATACATGAAAATAGAGATATCATCTCCAGTCAGTTTAATCCTCTTGTCCAAATCACCAGGAGCTCACAGTAACTCTTTAAATGGGATCCAGCCAGTAACCACTGAGTCACCTACACCAACACATTGCTTCAGTCGGGAGGTGCTAGGTCTGAGTGCCTGTAGCAAGATTTAGGAGCCCATTTACAGCCCGTTTTACATTCCCATTGAAGATCTCGTACCAGATTGAAAATCAGGAGAAGTCGAGAGGTCCTGTCCACATCGGCTGCAACACTGTCCAGTATCTCAACTATGGTTACAGGAATTTTACTTGAGCAACAGTGCTGCAAACGAATTCAAATTGTCCTCTTTTTCTAACCGTTGAACCCTGTCAATAATCTCCCTAACCCGTTTAGGTGGAAAAATCGGTGCGACCAAGGTTTCAAATTTTTTAATCAATTCATCCCATGAAAGAGGATTCTCTGGATCTCCCTTGGGGTAATCTATTTTGGCAAAGTGCCTGTCTTCCTTTTTTGTTAGTATTTCCACTGAAGCAGGCCACTTTTTGGGAAATTCTTTCTCAAGCTCTGGATCTTCTACACAAAAGACTCTATCCATGATCTCCTTAACCTGGGGTGAACTGACGCTTTCCTGAGTGTATTCCTCCAATGAGGCCCTGCCGTATATAATTGCTAATGCTGCTCCGAAGGGCATACTGAACTGCGCATCTACAACTGTCCTTGGATTACGTTTCAGCTCTTCCGGTTGGGCTATTATAGGGAATCCAGCCTTTAAGATGCCCAAAGTAACCTTTGCAATATCAGGGGCTTTTAGGTTGTTTTCACGTACTATCTTTAATATACCATCAATGGGTCCTTGTTTATACCTGCAACAAGAATGAGGTTTAATGCTGGTCTCCATTACCTTGTAGGGATTCCCCCAGTTCTCCAAAATCCTGGCAGGGTTCGACCTCGGTGAATAAGCGTGCAAGAATCCGAATTTTCCCTCCAGTACCGTGCCTGGACCAGTAAATCCCTCCCGGGCAAGAAGAGCTGCAATAATACCGCTATGGGCAGCCCATCCTGGGTGTAGCCGTTTGGTAAAGGCTCCTTCTGTCAAGAATTCCATGGATCCCGCAGCCTGACTTCCTGCAATCCCCAAGGCGTTGATCATCGCTTCTTGATTGAGTTTTAGTATCTTTGCCACCGTTATTGCTGATCCCATTGTTCCACAGGTTCCTGTGGGGTGAAAGCCCTGTGCGTAATGAGCTGCCGGATCAAGTGAAATTCCTAATCTGACGACCACCTCGTAACCTGCCACAATTGCTTCAATAAATTCTTTACCGGAACAACCTGCGATGTGCCCGGCGGCCAGAGCAGCTGACATGGTGGATACGGCCGGGTGAAGAGAGGCCTCGTTGCTCACGTCATCCAGTTCCAGAGAATGAGCAGCTGCACCGTTGGCAATGGCCGCATACGGCGCCTCGGCCTTCATGTTTGTCCCGATTACCACTGCACCATCCGGGGACTCCCCAAAATTCACGATAAAACCCTGTACAGGATGACTTGAGTCGCTCACAGATCCCCGTGCAGCTACCCCAAGATAGTCCAGGGTGAGGTATTTGACCCTATCTATTACATCTTCAGACAGGGCATTATAGTGTAAATCATGACATTTTTCTGTGAGTTCCTTTGTTTCTTCCATATCTACCTCCTAGATTTTCGTAACATTTTAGCTCTTTGAAAACAACTCCTGGCCTTTACTCAAGGCCACATAGTTACCCTTGGTGAGACGCATGAGCATGGAGATGTCTTTTTTTACCTCATGCCCTCTA
>Ga0209636_10005851_pt1 | contig 12558 bp, 23 predicted proteins | sample DeeMarSWOR152_54_FD_187464 | JGI IMG/M metagenome (GOLD analysis project Ga0209636, IMG submission 187464) | Marine sediment microbial communities from White Oak River estuary, North Carolina - WOR-1-52-54 (SPAdes) (version 2) | ecosystem: Environmental > Aquatic > Marine > Intertidal zone >...
AGGGTGTTGAATATCCATCTCGTCTAGAATGGTTCGTCCATCGCTGGTGATGGTTACGTCGCCTAAGCTATCTACCAACATTTTGTCCATGCCTTTAGGTCCAAGTGCGCTCCTAACAGCTTCTGCTATTACCCTTGCAGCCATGATGTTGTTGTGTTGAGCGTCTCTTCCTCTAGATCTGCTTGATCCTTCTCTCAAGATTAATAGAGGTTGTCCAGACTGGGTTTGTGTTAAATATGCCATACTTATCTTCCAACCTCTAATTTGATCACGTAGAAAATAAAGTTTTGCTGCTTTATGGATTAATTAAGGTTTTTCTGTCGTTTCTCTGTTATTTTTGAGGGGGTGAAAGTGTTTGATGGACTAGGCGGGTTTGCGACCAATAATTAGGCGCGGAGGAAATCTACCCCATTGAACTCTCTTTCCCCATGCCTCACCTGTACATAAACTGCCGCTGCGAGCTAGAATATGTATTTAGTCCCAGGTAAAAAATGTAAAATCTGTAAAATCAAGGAAAACTAAGAGGGTAAGACGAAGTCACGTAACTGCTTCGACTTATATTTCAACAATCCACATTTCTATCGAGTAAGTAGCAAAGCATTGATAGATATTAGTCCTTTTCCTCTGATTTGGGTATTCCAATCCATCTTGGAGTGTTATTCTTGTATTTTCGATAGTCACCTCCGAACCTGTAAAGGCAATAACGTTCTTCAAATGGCAAAACAGCGTTGAGCATAATCATCAGAACTACTGTTAAGAGGAGATACAACCAAGAAGAACAAGCTATTCCCAAACCAATATGCATTAAAACCAAACCAACGTACATGGGGTTTCTTGAAAAACGATAAAGACCCTTAGTGATGAGTTTTTTTCCTAGGACTAGTAGCGAGATTCAGAAGTGCAACAATTATGAAAACCATCCCAAACAGATAGATGAGGAGACCACTGTATAGCCATGTGCCAAGTTGTAGAGGCAAGAAAACGGCATTCATGATTATTTTCTCCTTTCTACTTAGCTGAAAATCTCCTGATTCTCCTGATTCCCTAGCAGCTGTCGCTCTCACATTAAAGAAGAAGATGATTAGCATAGGAATGACAAGGATCCATGCATTCCATAACCCCAATTCGAATTCTGGTATAAGCGACATGATTTCACCTTCTATCTATCAACTCTTACTTCTCTCTTTTTTACGTTGCAGCAGCCGTATGATCCCGAGCACAAAATTGATTCTAGGCACCTTTTGCATATAGCGTTTGTAGTCGTCGCCAAACTTTATGATGAGCCCTTTTTCCTCTTTTACCGCTTGTAAGTACCCCCATACTATTATTGGAACGCCAATTATTGCACTTAGCCAATGTTGGAAAATTAGAATAGAGGCGCACATCATTAATATAACGCCCAGAACATATGGATGCCGAATAATGCCATAGGTTCCACTGTCAACGAGAACAGTAGTGTTCATAAGGCTTTTTCCCTCTCCTGGCTTACCCTCTTTTCTAAAGTATATTATTAGGGAAAAAAAGAAGAACAAGGCAACGACTAAGGTCAACCATCCAACGTAAAAGGGAATTATGAGACCTAAAGAAGGCCCAAACAAGGCCCCATAAATAATGCCTCCAATTGTCTGTAAAAAAAATAGATACGATGCGAGATAAGTCAGCCGACCAGTTGGTCCATAAACGATTCTTATCGCTTGTACAGGACACTTAGTTTCACACTTATAGCATTGTACACAATCTAATTCCCTGGCAGGAAAAGCCTTTTTCTCTGGGACGGGGTGATTATAAGTTTCCATCCAATCATACAACTTCAATGGACAAACCTCAAGACAGATGCCGCATCCCGTGCAAATATCCCAATCAACCGCCACTAAGGTTCCACGTATACCAAGTTTCTTAGGTGGGTTCACAGGTCCCCAAATAGCAATGCCCTTCTCTTTTCCTACTTTTTTCATTTTCTTCTGGAAATTGGGATTAATAGGCAAATAACCACAACTAGGGAGTTTATGGTTTACGAGTTACAGTTACATTTTGCTTAATTTAAGCAATTGCTTAAAGAATCACTTCATCAAGAATAGAAGATACATCCGTATGACTTTTTAAGTTAGTTCCAAGTTGCTTATTTTTAGAGAAAGTAGAAGTCTGAAGTTAGATTTCGCATTGCGGGAGATATCCCTTCAGCAATGATATCCTCAACAGTCTCATGGCACGTGAAGCGACGCAGAGTTCCGAACCTTACCGCCTTAAGTGGATTTTTTGCCTAGGATTGCTTTTGCTGGGATGGCCAGACCCAGAATAAACAGTATCCAACCTACTAAGAGTACTGGGTTTAGCCCATGTAAAATAGTCCAATCCAAAAAGGGCACCAATCCTACTATAAGCAAACACCACCAAGACCATTTTTCTGCTTTTCTATAGCTTCCTAAAGTTATCCCTATAATTGCAACTCCAGTGGTAGCCAAGTTAATACCAGCAGAAATGTCCTCAACCCCGAAAGCCATAAGAATGATAGCCACAACGACGCGGTATATCCCAAGAATCAACATAAGAATCCAGCCTATTTTTATTAACTTAGCCTCCATTTTTTTCACCTCCTTTTTTAGAATATACACTTGCCTCATCAAACTTACTGTTTGTTAAAAACTTATCTTCTTTGAATCTAGGGGTGGGAATAGCATTAATAAAATTATAAATATGGCTTTCTTCTTCTTTGACGTGAGGGTGATAGAATGCCGCTTTATATAATGTACTTCAATCTGAAGGATGGCGTTAGTGAGGAGGAGTTTGCTAAAAAGTCGAAAGAGTGGTTAAGTTATGTTGAAGGCAAAATAGAAGGAGCGGACACTAGCTCTGCGAAATTATATCGACACCACTTTTTCGGAGCTAATCGAAGGGTTTACCAGATGCATTTAAAATTTAAAGATTTTGGCACATGGGATAGATTTACCGCCCTACTTGAGAAGGACGCTAAGGCAACAAAACTCTTAGAGGAATGGCAAAACCTCTTCGACTTCAATACACACTACGACGAATTTGTCCGTGAAATACCCCTTTAGACTATCATTTGAGAATTCTCTTGCTTACCGGAAAGGTGTTATTCTAAGTCAAAGCAGTTACGAAATATCCTCATCAGGAAATCCTTTGTATTCGATAACGCCTAGTTGTTTGTAAAAATCTAAAAAGTCATAGACTGCCCAACTTTCTACAATCTTACCCTTGACTATACGTTTGATGCTAACACCCGTAATTGTAAACTTCTTGCCAGTAGGGGCTAATCCGCAATATTCGCCTTTGTGTGTCCCCATAAGTTTAATACGATAACACACATTGTCCCCTTCGGCGATGATGTCCTCATTGGTTTCATGCAAATCGGGAAAGGCTTTCCAAAGCATAGTCTCGAATTGTTTATATTCCTCCCGACCTCGCAACTGAAGTATAGAGTGAAAGTAGTCGGGCGCCACCAACTCTTCTAGTGAGGCTAAGTCTTTCATATTACACGCTTCAGTATACCGGCGGATGATAGCTTTATTCTCTTCCAATGATATAATGCATCCCCTCATTATTCTGTTTTTTAACATCTAAGAGTTGTTGTCTTCGTGTGAGCATCTATTTCTCCAGAATGCTCTTCAACTTCTCCAACGATTTCTCGCCTTCCTTTTCAAGCATACCTTTACCCAATCTATTGAGGAACGTGCCGAGAATCCCCCATGGCAGTTTAAAGGTCATCACATATGCGAATTTAGTAGCCTCATCTACGGATTCCAAAACATATGTGACAACAGTATTGTTAGCTCTTTTTCCAAGCATACGAAACGTCATCCTCTCGTTTTCAAGACTCTCCGTGATTTCAAAATCAATTGCCCCTGCTCCTTTTATGTTCGTGTGAGAAGATGCACCAACCCTATACTTGTCTTCGGGATTACGCACCTCAGAAGTATATTTCACATCCCCATATTCTTCATTCCATTCTGGAAGCCTGTCCAAAGCAAGCATTTCCCATACTTTCTCAGGTGAAGCCTGAATTTCAATCGACTTTTCTATCCTACTCAAAACATCACCCCCCCTCAATTATCAATCCTAATTATCTCTTTGTAGCCATTTATTGTTTGTTAGATTTTATGGTAAAATAAGGAAGACGTTGAACCAAAAGAATATTTGTAATTATCTAAGAAGGTTTACTGAGGATTTCTTTGGCGGGTAGAGCTAATCCAACTATCCAAAGTATGACCATTATTATAGCAAGTGGAAGTAGATATGAAGGAGCAATAACTCTTGCAACGCCAATGTAAACAAGAATGAGTTGTCTGAGGAGAGTAAGACCCCCTGTACCTGATGCCGTATACCAAGCCCATTTTTCGCCTTTCCTATAAGGTATCAAAGATACGACACAGAAAATCAAACCGGTGCTCAACATATATAATCCCTCGAAATGGGATTTGAGTTTCATTAAATCCAGCAGATTTTGGTTAAAAGCACTAATTTCGGAAGCAGTTCCCCAAGTAACTCCTCGTCTAAGAAAGCAAACAAGAATAACTCTTGTAACCCATAAATCATACCCGCTATTCCAACGATGAACAGCAAAGCAGACCCAATATCTTTTCTATTCAATCTAATCATTCACCCCTTTCAAATGAATATACAGTTGCCATCTATCTTCTATTTCAGGTTTTATGACTTATGCAACAAAATTGTTGTGCCTGTCGCTCAGAGCACAGCGACAATTACGTGCTTTACTTATACCATTTGCGAATTTCTTTGATAGCTCTACCCAACGAAATGAGTTTCCACACACCGATAATATCTGCTGATTTCTGAGTAAATGTCGATTCCATTCACATCATCCAATGACATAATTATCTGAATAACATTAATCTTTTTTGATGTATGCTTTGACTCCATCGTAATCTATCTAAAAAGGGAGATGTTATCATAAATTTTATGAAGAGATGTAATCATAAGTGAACCATATAGATGATTTTTTTGGAGTTGATGGCTTGGAGAGAGAAAGAAAAACGGATATAAAAGAAGCAATCAAAAAAATATTAATCATTATAGGCTCAATAATCGGGTTGATTATTGTCTTTGTACTTGCGTTGTTGCTAGCTTTCTTACCAGAATTAGCGTTACAGATATTTTTTTAGATAGTCGGCGAAAGTACTGTATTGCTCATAATAGGAGTTTCGATAGGAATAGGTATGTCGTTAGTATTGATTTATTATATTTACAGGATATGGAGGTCGAAAAGGAGGAAGGAAGCCGTAGTTTGGGAATTAGAAGATCAGTTGAAAGAGTTGGATGAAAAATTGAGTTTAGGTCATATTACTCAAGAGGAATATGAACAGAAGAAGAAGTTGCTGGAAAAATCTGAGGCGTATAATTTGAAGAAATGTGTTAAATGTGGTAAAGAAATTCCTATGGTCGCTATAAAATGCGTTCACAGTGAATCAGAACAACCGAAAAGAAGTTGACTCTAAATGGAAGAAAGCAAGACAGCATCTGATCTCTTCTGTAACGTAACATTAGATTATCTCTTAAACAAGTAATCAATAATTGGTTCCAATGAGATCGAAGCTATAAAGTTGGAAAAGACTAGGCGTCCTAACTGGAAACTTCTGGAAAATAAAGCACCTGAATTTCTCACCGGTGAGAATATTATAGAGTGTAGCAAGCAAACTAGGTCTCAATGGGAAAACGGATGAAGGTCTTTATATCGTTTACCGATAATGGCAGCAAAAAAAAGGGGATTTGTAAAATACTTTATTTCCTATGAAGGTTGTTGTGGTTGTGGAGTCTGTTCGGGTATCGAGAAGAAGGCTATGATCTGGATTATATCGGCTATGAATATGATGATGAATCCTATGAGTATGACGGTGAGTACTGAGCCTATGAGGTTTATTAGTGCTGCAGTGCTGAACAGGCCGATATTCAAACTGGATGCAACCGAGTTGAAGCTCTTCCTCACGAATATGGCAGAAACTACACCGAAGACCCAAACGAGCAACAATGGAATCAGTACAGCTTGGATGATTTGGAAGATGGATGCTGGGTCTTCGAAAGTTGGAGGGCTGCCACCAGTGATTAAACTAGGTATATCAAAGAGGGAGAAAATGCTTACAAGCAGCGTCACCCCTCCGATAACTAATCCAATTATTACCAAGACGAATGCGATGAGGTAATTGTCGAATATTGACTTATCTCCCACAGCATCAGAGATGTACTTTATAGCTATGAACACTAGAATGAAGCCAACGATACCAATGATCCAACCCACTTGGGGAACCACGGTTAAGATAGCCAGTATTGAGCCAACCCCGCCCAGCGTCTTAGCCTGAGACAACGAACCCAAGATAGTCCACCAACAAACCAAATACCTTTTTATATGCCATATAAAGTCTCCGCAAGAATATAGGGGAACTTATTAGAGGATTAAGATTAATTATTAACCAAATTAAAAAGACGGGGCCAAAATTTGAAGTTTTCTTTCATAAATTCTGAACCTAATGAGACTCTCCTCAAGGGAGAAAAGAAAATGATTAATGCAAGTTGCTTCCAAGATAGAATGTCAAGTTCTCTTCTATTTCCATTTCATGCGTGCAGGTGGATGCTAAACCTCTTAGCCCAGTTTGTGGTCCTCGTCCTGCCTTTTTTCCCAAACATTCCTATGGAAGTTACCATTACTGTTCCCATGTATTCCTTTACAAAGAATGGATCTTTCCTAATCTTTCGCCAGAAAAAGAAGTTTCTGAGAAACTTTGGCAACGACAAAAGCATTTTTGCTCTTCGAGCTTCCCTTATTTTCAAGTAGTCATCTTCTGTTTGTACTTGAGCCCTTCGAATTTCATCATGAATCTCTCTAAGACTTTTCTTGTTTGCCTTTCGCAACTACGAATATTACCGGAAAAAATCTGTCACCGACTACTCTTTCAACCATAACAGAGATGTCCACATCATCAAAGATCACAATCTTTTTTCCCTTTCTCATAGCTTGAACATACTTGTGTTCATTTACTGCTTGCCTGATACACTTCATTATCCATCTAGTAAAGGAAAACGCGTTAAAAGTGGAGAAGACTCCTCGAATGTTGATGCTGGAAGAACGGTTCGGAGAGCCCTTAGAAAATGTTCTACGACGGCTTTATTGGAGTGAAAATCTTAGCTTGGCGCAGATCGCGGAGAAGTTAGGCCCTGTTTCCGGAACCTGGCCTAAACCCGACAACAAAACTTCTCGCCGGCTCGATCGGTCCACAATCTGCAAGTGGATGCAGGCCTTAGGAATACCTAGGAGAAAGCGCGTATCATCCATCAAGCCGTTTCACCGTTGTTTTCCGCTATATTCTTGGAAGATTTCTCCAAAAGCATTACAGAAATATCTGCAAGCTTTTTCCAGTCCTTCTCTGCCATCCTCTGACAGCGTATAGATGGTCGTTCTGCCCTTCCTTTCCTTTTCTACAAGCCCCCTTGTTCGAAGTTCTTTCAGTGCAGGGTATATCGTCCCTGCCGTTGGCTTAGTTCCTCTCCTCTTTCTCAACTCTTCGCATATCTCTTGTCCGTTCATAGTCCTCTTTGAGAGCAACCAGAGTATGTAGAAGGACAGCATGCCGCGCATGTCACAGCAGTTTGGAATCTCCGGGCAACATTCCTCACTCATGGTTTAATATTGGTCTTCCAATACATTTATATATTTCTGGGAAGAAGATATAGGACATCCAATAAGTAAGTGTGTAAGAGATGACAGACTTAGCAGTGAAAGAATTTGTCAAAAAAAGATACAGTGAAATAGCGCAAACTGAAGAATCTTGTTGTCCATCATGTGGTTGCGGGCCCTCCGCAACAGACATGGCATTACGGATAGGTTACTCTGAGGAGGATCTGAGGAATGCTCCAGAAACTTCAATGATGGGTTTAGGTTGGGGTAATCCCGTCGCTTTGGCCGGTTTGAAGGAAGGTGAGATCGTTTTGGATCTAGGTTCCGGGGGCGGAATCGATGTATTTCTATCAGCTAAAAAAGTTGGATCGAGAGGAATGGCAATTGGAGTTGACATGACAGAGGAAATGATCCGTAGAGCAAGAGCCACAGCTTCAGAATATGGCTATGAAAACGTGGAGTTTCGACTAGGTGAAATAGAGAATCTCCCAGTTGAGGATAATTCTGTGGACGTTATCATCAGTAACTGTGTGATTAACCTATCTCCTGACAAGGAAAAGGTATTCCGAGAAGCATACAGAGTTCTAAAGCCTAATGGAAGAATTGGGATTTCTGACATAGTTACGGAAGGAGAATTGCCCGAAGAAGTCAGAAAGAACTTTGATGCCTGGGCTGGCTGCATTGCAGGTGCACTTGAAAGAAGGCAATATATGGACACCATAAGAAGAGCAGGGTTCAAAAACGTCAAGATCACCTCTGAATCAACTTACAACATCGGCGTTTCTCAAGAATTAAAGGGAAAAATAACGAGCTTACAAGTCGAAGCCTACAAAAGTTACGAGTATTTTTATTCCAATACCAATCAAGATTAGACCGCCTAACGTTTCAATTCTCTTTCCAAAAAAGTTTCCAAATCTTTTACCAGCAAAAACGCCAAGAAACGATAACAAGAATGTTACGATCCCAACCACGATTATTGAAATCAGGGTCTTATTCACGAAAAGCCTAACAAGCTCAAACGCTTCCATAACAACAAACTAATACAAAAAAACATAAAGAAAATTGTGCACACCCCTATTAGCAGTGTTTAAAAGTAGGGTTGATCTTATATCATTACAACGCTGGCGGTGATGAAGCTAAAAATGAATATTTTGTCTAGGGAACTAAACGTCATATTCGTGGGTAGAAAGTCCCCGATGAATTACGTTTTGGGGATCATGACAAGTTTCAGCGGATCCGATACTAAAGAAGTTACTTTGAAGGCGAGGGGGCAGGCCATAACGACCGCCGTCGATGCTGCCGAGATAATCAGGCGCAGATTCATGAAAGAATTGAGCATAGGTAAAATCACCATAGGAACCGAAGAAATACAGCAAGAAGAAGGCGGAACAAGAAATGTTTCAACCATCGAAATCACGTTAACGCGGGGATAGGAACGAGTAAAAAGCTAGTGAAAACGTCGAGGTGGCGAGGTCGACCCCGCGGTAAATCTCGTTCGTATGCTGATTCTAGGCTTCTTGAGTATCTTGCTCTAATTTCAATGGAGTATGGAATAGATTCGAACGATTTTTTTGGCAGCTTCATTGAAGCTTGGAAACGTCAAGAATCTACATGCAAAAGCCTTTCGATTGAATGCCGTAAGAGAACACGAGATTATGCAGTCTTTCTCATAACTGACGGTTTCAAAGTGGTCGCCCAATTCTCTATACCCAAACATATCCTTAAAGAAACCAGTCCTCTCAAAGAGTTTGCTTTAACAAGGGCGCTAAGGAGAAAAATAGCCAAGAGGATTGAAGTTAAACACCCACGGATCAGAGATTTGAAGTCTGGAATGAAACGAATTGACCTAAAGGCAAGGGTTATTGAAATCCCAAAGCCGAGATCCGTCATTACCAGATTTGGAAATTTTGCCACGGTAGCAAATGTAAGTGTAAAAGATGAAACTGGAATTATCCAGATACCTTTGTGGAACAAACAGATAGATGCGGTTTCTGTGGGAGACACCATCCAAGTTGAGAACGCGCGTGTTGTAAACTTTAGAGGCGAACGCCAGTTAATGGTCGGCAGAGGTGGACAACTGAGTGTTATCGAAAAAAGGTGATTTATTTATCCAGATTTCTTTGATAAAAACTGGAAAGCTTCCAGAACCATTAATCACAGTAGCCAAAGAAAATCTGTATGCGTTCATGACTGTGTGAAGTGAAGATCGAGAAAATGCCTAGAGATCCTGTCTGCGGCGTGATTCTGAACGATAAGACAGCTAAATTTAAGATTAGTCATGAAGGAGAAACGATTTATTTCTGTAGTATGAAATGCAAGAAGAAATTCAAAAGGAATCGAAGAAAATTCGTAAAGTAACTGTATTCTTTATATGCGTTTAGCATCTTCTTCTACCAAAATTCCATTAGTTCTTTGATTGCCTGTTTAAGCGATGATAAAAAAAAGGGTGTAGCAGCTAATTGTGGTCTCTAAGCAACGTTTAATAGTTGTAGTGTCTTATGAAGAGGAAAATACGTGCCCTAAGCAAATTTGATTGTTATTTTGAAACCAATCTTCACATGTTTAGGAGGAAATGCTGATAACTGAAATTAAGATTGGGGATAAGATGGAGATTCCAGTAGACAACAAGTTTCATCCAGAATATGGACACTCTGGCATTGTCGTTTACATAAGTGAAGACGAAAAAACTGTAGCGATACAATGCGAAAAGCGCCACAACCACAAAAAGGTTGTTTTAATGATGAAGATCAATTCTAAGACATGAGCGATACGCTAGGAATCTGAACCATTGTTTAAATGAGTTAGGATTATAACCTATCTGATACCACATGTGGGGGAGTCTGCTTAGGGTGCGTTGCTTAAATTGTGGGGAATGCTGTGAGAAGACTGAGATGGAGCTTTCAAGCGAGGACATAGAAAGGTTAGAGGAGATAGGTTATCGCTTGGAAGAATTTGCAGTTATAGATGGTGGTGTGACTCGGCTCAGAAACGTTGACGGATGCTGCTATTTCTATAGCCGCGCTGATAAGAGATGCCGAATCTATAGGAAGAGACCTTTGGGATGCTATCTCTATCCGGTTGTGTACCTGGCAGATGAAGGTGCCATCGTTGATGAATTATGTCCAATGGGACAGACGATTTCAGAACAGGAATTGAGAACGAAAGCAAAAATTCTTGATAAACTCTTGAAAAAGATAGATAACGAAAGAAAGTGTAAATAGAACCTTTTTATCTATCTCTTCCTCTAATACTCTTGAGCCCATTTTGCAAGCTCTGTTAAGATGCCAATTTAGCGACGTCTTCGTAGTTTTGCAGGAATTTGTCAATGTACGTCATGTCTGGTGGAATCGCTAAACCATAGTTGACCTTGGTTCTTATGAGCTTGCAGCCCTTCCGGATATGGACAGCATTGCCTATCACCGAAGTTGATTCAATGTGTACGGGGTTTTCCCGTGTGGATTCTATGACAACTTTCCTGCCTAGAATGCTGCCTGACACATGGGCGTAATCTCCGATTTTTGCAGCGTCCATAATTGCTGACCTTTCTACGTTTATATGTTCACCGAGGATGCAGAAATTGTCGATGTTTGAATCAGAAATCTTGGAATAATCACCTATTCTGGGGTGTCTACCTACCAGAACGGCGCCATCGAGTGACAATCGATTTTCTTTATATTTTTGGACTATCTCTTTCCGTTTCTCAAGACTCCTCGCTGAACCCTTGAACCCAAACGTTTCTGTTCGGTAAAATTCTTTCTTCAAGGACTCTTATGTTCAACTTTCCATAGAGAACGTCATGCATAGCCTTTAGATAGCTTTCTGGACTCCCAACATCGTACCATACTTTCAATTCATAGCCATAGACTGGAAATCCTTTATCCACCAAGTACGGAATAAAATCAAAACCGAAATCGAGTCTTCTCCTTCCTCCATCATCTTCTTTACTTCTTCGCTTTCAACTATCCTTCTCACTCCTGGCGAAAGCAAATAGATGCCAGCGTTGGCAAAATTGCTCGGTGCTCTCTCCGCTGGAGGCTTTTCGATAAACCTCTTAATTCTAAGATCTTTATCTAACTCGGCTATGCCATATTCCTCTACCTTTTCCACCCTTGTTAGGGCAATGGTCATCATTGCCCCCTTTTCCTCATGTCTTTTAACGAAGTCATTCAGATTGATGTCGAAAAGGTTATCCCCCTGCACAACAAGAACAGGATCACGAACATCATAATATTCCACATTCAGCCTGTAAGAATCGGCGCTTCCCAAATCATCCAAGTTGGGCTGATGTTTGATGTGCACCCTCGGCTCAATCTTATACTTTGCTGAGAAACCAACCCCTTCCCCATACTGATCAAAAAGATTCAAATAGTTGGTATAAACGTACTCTCCGAAAATGAAGTCCCTCACACCTTGCTCAGCCAGCGGCGCCATTGAGAACTCGATTAACGGACTGTTCAAAAACCTGACACAAGGCTTCGATACGTCATGTGTCAGAGGTCTTAACCTTTTAGCCTGACCGCCGACTGGAATAAAGCATCTCATTTTGTCTACATTCACACTTCAGTTTAAACTGAAACGAGAATTTATATTTATATCATTACCGTACAATCACAACGGTCGAAACGGAAATAGAAGTTGAAGTCATTAGTAAATTGCGCGCCTGCTACCACAAAGGAAGGCGTCGGTAAGGTTGGCAAAATATAGGATTCCAGAACCGCGTCAATTGAACTTCGTTTTTCAAGTTATCAAAAAGAAACGTCTGGTTCAAACAATTAAAAAGAGGGGATTTTAGTACAAATAACAATTTGGGAACGGTCTCCTGTGCTACCACCACTTAAGCATGAATATCCTTTTAAATTTCATATTTACAAGTTAACTGGAGATATCTCCCGAAGTAGGACCCTTTGAATGTT
>Ga0209636_10005852_pt1 | contig 12557 bp, 17 predicted proteins | sample DeeMarSWOR152_54_FD_187464 | JGI IMG/M metagenome (GOLD analysis project Ga0209636, IMG submission 187464) | Marine sediment microbial communities from White Oak River estuary, North Carolina - WOR-1-52-54 (SPAdes) (version 2) | ecosystem: Environmental > Aquatic > Marine > Intertidal zone >...
TCTGGTTCGAAAGTTTGGGATGCCGTAGACGTAGCAGCTTTCGTTTCGCCAAGAGGCGCCTTCATAGCGTGGTAGGTAATGAACTAAGCCTGCGCTGTCTAGTGGTGTGAGGATTGTGCCTGTGATCAGGTTAGGTGCAGAGTCGTGGGAGCCGTCTACGGTGAGTACGGGTATTCCAGCATCTCTTAATCGTCTGAAGTTGGTTATGGCGTTTTCGAGGATTATGTTGGAGGGGCGGGCGTGCTGGAAGATGTCTCCTGCGATGATCATGAAGTCTGGCTTCAACGCTAAGGTTTTCTCGACAACCTCCGTGAAGACCCTGTTGAAGTCTTCGCGTCGGGCATCCAGATTATACTGTGCATAGCCCAGATGTAAATCAGCCACATGAACAAAACTGAAGGGCTTCACCCTGCTTTCCTTCCCCCTTCATCACATTTCAGTCTCAAACCAAATATGTGTCGCAACCTTTTAAGTATAAGCCGATTGTGTGGTCGTTCAGAAAAGCGCCAAAGGCTTCATAAAGCTGATCGTATCATATACTTGTTTGGTGGAAAGATGTCAGTTTCGGGAAAGATGTACATGTGGGGAGAGAGAGCAAAATTTATTCCAGAGGGGGCTGGCGTCTACGCCCTCTACGACGAAGACAGAGTTCTGATCTACGTTGGGGGAAGCGTCAATCTCCGAGACACTTTTGCACGCAACTTGGAGACAAACTTTTCTGAAAATCCACGCAAACGCGAAACCAGATATTATAGTAGAGAGTTTACACCAAACTGGGAAGAGAGAGTAAGAACGCTTCTGGAGGAGTACAGGCAGAAGTATGGAGAACTACCTAAGTTGAACATTCCAGAAATGCCCAAGAAGGATGTTGCTCGCGAAAGGGGATTCTACTTCTACGAAGCCTTCGGCAAAGCCCTCTCCGACGCAGCCTTCAGCCTCGAAGACTTCTGGGAAAAAGCAGAGAAGGTTCCAGTTGCTTCCCTCGAGTTTCACCAAAAAAGAGGGGACTTCGCCAAATGGATCCAAGACGTCTTCAAGGAGACGCAGCTGGCTGAAAGAATCCAGAAGATAGACGATACAGGCGAAAGCCTCAGAAGGCAACTCTTAAGCGCAATACTTCACCCCCATGTAGCAAAATGCCCCAAATGCGGAACTCAGACGAGACCAGTCAAGACATGGGAGATGGCTGGGAGACCCAGTAAGACAGGCGAAAAGCTACAACTAACTATAGGTCTCTATAAATGCAGCAACTGTGGAAAGACCTTTAGAAAGGCAATCAGGAAAGAGATAATCGAACCATGATACGGGCGCTCTGCCTTATCCATCGATGAATACCAAAGTTTCTGGAATGTTATTTGAGGGTCTAATTTGAGGCGTGAATACCCTAAGCAGCCCATTGTAGGTGTTGGAGCGCTAATTGTTCATAATGGTAGGCTTGTTCTTGTGAAGAGGGGTGTTGAACCTGATAAGGGCAGGTGGAGTATTCCGGGGGGAGCGGTGGAGCTTGGGGAGGAGGTTAGGGCGGCTGCTGTTCGAGAGGCGAAGGAGGAGTGTGGCTTAGACATAGAGATTGTGGTTGATAGGCCTATGGACGAGGTTGACAACATCACCACAGATGAGGAAGGAAAGTTCCGATATCATTACGTCTTGCTGCAGTTTCTGACTCGACCCAGAGGGGGAAAACTAAAAGCTGGTGGTGACGTATTAGAAGTCAAGTGGGTTCCATTAGAAAAAGTAGAAACATACAATCTAACGAAATCCTTTCGCGCATTCTTCAAAAAACATAGAGATGAACTAGAAGGTTTCAACTACTAACGATAACCCTCAATAATTCATAATTCTGTAGAAAAATCTTAAATACAGGAACGTATTATCCACGTAGTGATTAAACGTTTAAACGACGTAGAGAGTTTACAATGAAATACAGAATCGTCATCGAAAGACCCTTCGGCAGAATCGAACTAGAAGCTGAAAACTTAGAGGAGCTTCTGAATGAGTTGCGATCATTTCCAGAATGGATGAACGTAATCGACCAGTCAATCATAGAACGTGCTCTAGCTCCAGAACAAAGAGAGGAGTTGATGGGGATCGTAGAGTCAACAGTGGATGGCCCAGCCCTTATCGTGCCGCCGGAAAAGTTGACCTCCAAGGAGGCGATTGGTTTATTGTTGTATGCCTCCAGCCCTGATGGTTTAGAGCCGAAGGAGGTCAGCAGACTGCTTTCTCTGAGCGGTATAAGCATGGCTGGATACGCCGCCAGAATGAGTGAGATGAAGCGTGAAGGGCTCCTCATCAAAGAGGGAAATATGTACCGGCTTTCGGTCAGGGGGAGAAACTGGGTTGAAGAGATTGTATCAAGACTACGAGGTTAAGAAGAGCTTTTCTAGAAGCGGAGAAGCCCAAAAATTAAAGGTCACCATCAAATATGGCGCTCTGGAATCGACATGCGAAGGATCAGCAGACGAGGTCTTGAAGTTTGTCTTCAGCTTCATAAAGGATGTTTATCCAAATTATGAACTTGTCCGGGGACTAACCCTAACGGTGGATCTGGAGCGTCTTCTAAGAGAGCTTAAAGGCGTCATATCCTTCCTTCCTAAGGGTCGACCCGTGATCCTAAAGGCTACTAATGAATTAACGGACAGCGACCTCATCCTCACATATCTGGTCGCGGCTTACGCTGGAAACCAGATGGGCGTGGCTGAAGATGATAATCTCTCTATGGCAGATCTGTTAGATAAGACAGGCAAGCCAGCCGGCACTGTAGCTGGTCGCCTGAGTGAGTTAGTGAGTGAATTGCATGTGGAGCGGGTTGGTCGTGGCAAGTATCGGGTAACCGCCTATGGGGTTAAGGAGTTTATGGAGAATGTTCTGCCTAAACTGGAGGAAGCCAAATGAAAGAAGAAAGACTGCTTGATGTGAAGAGATCGAACGAACAGGAGGACATTGAGATTTACGTAAAGTACGGCGGATTTGAAGAAGACTTTAAGGGTCCAGTGGATCAGGTATTGCGTGCCTTAATATCCTCTCTCGACAAGATCTACCCAAGCCTAGAAGTCTTATCCCAAGTGCGGTTAACGGTGGATCTGAGAGAACTCATAGAAAAAATGAAAGACATAATTGCCGTAGCCCCCAGTGGCCCGGTAATACTATGCGAGAAAAAACTAACCGTCAAACAACTTATTGGATTAAACCTCATAGGAGCCTTTGTTGGCTACAAGCTAAACTTGTCAGACAAGGCCTCACTGTCACTGGACGAACTGGTGACCCTAACAGGTAAAACCAAAGGTAGCATAAGCCGCAGGATAACCAGCATGGTCAGTGATCGCTGGGTGGAAAAGCCAGATAGAGGCGAGTATAAGATATCTGCTTTGGGAATCAAACATTTCGTGGGTAAAGTATTTCCAAACTTAAAGGAAGAGACTAGTTAGAAATCTCTCGTGCACCATTGGTGGTGCGGCGGGTCGCTAGGTCGGGATCACCGGCCTTGGCGACAAACCGCTCGTAGGGGGTGTTTAGCGGATGTTAGCCCACCGCAACCAAGTAAAAAATAGACCGAGTTCCCTAATAAGTAGTTTGCTGAAGAAACGTGCAACGACCTATCCGCATCTCTGTTTAGCTCTAAGAAACTTAATCATAGAGGAGGTCTCCAAGGACGCGCATGAGGACTTTACGAGGCTTCCACAGCTCATTTCTGAGATCAAGAGGCAGCTGAACTTCTACTCCGTAGATCGTAAGATCGTCTATAAAGGAGTAGCTGGCGCCGACGCTGGTAGTCAGAGGGTTCCATTAGCCTCAAGATGGTTCGCCGTCATAACAGCCCTCATCTATCAGTTGCCGAATGCTCGGAGATACTTCACAAGCCCCGAAACCATCAAGCTTCCTTACAGCTTCTCGGGCGAGAAGTTCCACGAGATCGTGAGTGCTAGGCGTGAAACAAAGCTCTTTGAAACCTCCGCGAGCTTCCTGATGAAAGACTACGGCGTGGACCTGATGCTCATTGACGGGCCCTTGGCCTTCAGCAATTGGTGGGCCAGAAAAGGCGAGGAGCGAGATCGTCTCGCCCTGATCTCCTCAATAAACCGTCTTCTCAACCTGTGCGCAGAAAAAGGTGTTGCGGTTGCCGGGGTTGTCAAGAGGGCGACTGCCAGATATCTGATTCGTTACCTTGGGCTGCAGGAAAAAACTTCTCTCCCAGACGCTTTTGTCCTTCTTCAGACGCTGAAGCCTGGTAAAAGGACAGCGATCTTCTCCCCGAGGAGTGCCTTAAGAAGGACTGTGAGAGCCGCTCCATTCATGGACTTAATAGACTGCCCTATCTATTCGTTTTACATGCGTACATCCTCAAGTCGCCTCCTACCACCCATTAGGATTGACATCCCAGGGTTCATGCTGAGCCAGGTGGATGAGTTGGCTGGCTACTGCCATTCCACTGCGGTGCGTGACGGGATACCTCTCCCCATCGTGAAGGCAGACGAGGAGGTTAGGGTGACGAAGAAGTTTGTGAATGAGGTTTATTCTGAACTGATTCCTAGATTAGAGAGTCGCTTTGGGCCTTCGCTGGCCGCGGCGATACGAGGTGAGTTAATATGAGAATTGGATACAGCTTCAGCATCACAGGCGATTATCCTTCAGACTCGATGATAATAATTCTTGAGGATGGATGTGAGGTGGCTAGGGGCGATCTGGTGTATATTGAACATCCGAAGAAGAGTTTGCCAGTGGTCTATCAGGTCACGAAGGCGTACTCGCATAGGGAGACCAGAGATTACGAGGAGGCGTTGTTGAAGGAGGGAAGCGTGATCAGGGACGAGGAGAGAACCACAGTTAGGGCGAGAGCCTACCAGTGGGGCTGGATGGATGGTGAGGCTATAAGGCCACTCAGGTATCCCTTACCCCCTAACACCCCTGTCTTTAAAGCTGAGCCAGAGATGATCGAGGAGTTCACTAAGCCCTCCTCAATGTGGAAGATTCTGTTAGGTGTTGATCCGAGCAGTGGTCTAGATGTGGAGCTTGACCTGTACTATCTGATCAGGCAGTGTTGCCTCATATGTGGAGCCGTGGGCACGGGAAAGACAACGACAGCCATCTCCATGATTAAGAGAGCCGCACAGGCTGAGCCGCCAGTCAAGTTCTTCATCGTCGACAAGGATGGTGAGTACGGTAGTTTAGAGATGGTGTTCGGAGAAGGGGTGAAGAAGGTTCCATGGTTGTCTTTCTTTCGTAGCGACGATATACACCCTGAAGAACTTATAGGCGAGTTTGGGTGGCAGAAGGGTTGGTGGACGTCGAAGATTCTGATAAAGGCTCTAAGTTGCCTCCAGAATGGTGGGCAGTCACTCACCAAGCCTAACCTGATTGAGGCTGTGGGACTGGTTGCGGATGAGAGTGTGGGCTTCAGGAGGTCGGGGGAAGACTTTGATAATTACAAGAGGCAGGTGGTGGAGGCGGTGAGATTCTCGAGGATGATTCCGAACGAGTATGTTAGAGCCTTAGACCCAGTTGACCTGATTAATCGGCATCGAATTGTCATTATGGACCTTTCTCATGGACCCAATGGGTGGGCGAAGAAGCATCTTGTGCTGACTCAGGTGTTGAGGAGAGTGTTCTATGAGGCTCTGGAGAACTCTGATTTCGGCTGTGTGATAGTTCTTGAGGAAGCGATGTATTATGCTCCTCAGTGGACTCAGTTCTCCATAGGGGACAAGGATAGCAGGAGCAAGTTGCTGTCTGTAGTGAAGGAGATAGCCACTAATGGTGGACGTAATGGAGTGGGTCTGTGGGTTGTGACTCAGCGCCTAGCTACTGTGGACAAGACGGTGGTAACTCAGTGTGCGAATAACACGATCTCTCATGCGTTGGAGGATATAGACAAGAGAAGGCTGCAGGAAGTGGTGGGGGAGCACTTCGTCGAGCTTCTGGGTTCTCTGCCGCAAGGCGAAGCTATCATGAAGGGGACAGCGCTGAAGTGTAAGTTTCCAATCTGGGTCAAGGTTGAACCGGAACTGAGACCCGCGTCAGCCAAATCGCCTCCAATGCTGAGATTTCAAGCGATGGCTATGAAGGAGAAGACACTAACGCAGGAGATCATCGCCAGATAGCGTTAGTATCTGGATTTTCCGATCCAGAGGAAGGCTGCGACTGCGAGTATGCAGATGATGACGAAATGGACAAAGGACTTAGAGAAAATGCGTGATATTAAGAGCAGAAATCCTTCCTTAACTCGCTTCAGTATCCTCTTCGACAAAAAAAGTCATGGTTTAACAGAAAATGAGCTTTCAGATTTTCAGAGACGCTATCCAGAAACAAGAATGGTATATGCGAACGCAAAAGGCGAACATCATTTCATAAACTTCTGATTTCTTTCTTTTCGAACAAGAGAAAAAAAGGCTGATGCGTATTTAGCTATGATGAAACTAGTATAACGGAGAGGCAGAAGAGAGCTTGTATGTATGCACAAAGCAATTACTCGAGGGATATTCCCATCTCTTTTGCCATCTGCGCAATGTCTTCTTTAGTCGCGAAGCGAACCTTTCCTTTCTCAGCAGGAACTACACCATATTCAGCGATTATTGCTAGATGGAGCGTATTCATGCACTCCAAGACCTCCTCGGGAAGAATCCGTGTCTTGTGTAAGTGAAGGTATTCCTTACGTATATCTAGAACCCGATGAAGTAATGACGCAGACTTGATCATTCTGAGGTATTTCTTTAAAGGTTCAATCTTCTTCCGACAATCCATTGAGGGGTCGGTCAATTGGCTTTTTAAGGATTCATCCGTAACCCGTTCTTCGGCAATCGAAATGCACATAGACTCTGCAGTCATTCCACATAATGCTACAGCAGCTCTATAGTATTCATCAACATAAAGATTCCTTGTCTCTCTAATCAACGAGTTGAACGGCCCAAGTCGAACCATTAGATACGGAAGCCGCCCATATCTCGCAATTTTACTGATCAAAGCATTCTCAAACTTCTTTCTTAGATAATCCTCAACTGTCTTCGTCATCCCCATTCTAATTAAGTTTGGCAAGGTATCAATAGAAACCATAATCTCGGTATCCTTTACATCATCCTCAGACACTCAAACACCCCAGCTTCTGTTATCAGCTTGCATGCATGATAGAATTATCTCGTGGCTTTGATAGCTGTTCTTGTGTCTTTTCCTTGTTTTGAATTGGAAAGAATCTTCCATAGTTGATCGAATTCTGTGACGTACTGATCGAACGTGTAATCAAACCGTTTTCTGGGTTCTTCCTCTCTCCGGCAAGTGTATATTCTCAAATCTTTGAAAGTTGTCAGCACTATTAGGTCAGCATCACCATATCTTTCAAGATTAGCTATGCCTTTTCTTATTTCTCCAGGTCTTTTAACCTCAACATAGACTGTTCCATTTTCATTTTTCAACGTGACATCAGGAAGACCCTTGCCAACATCAGATTTCTCTCTGAAGGCTTTCTCATGAACTTCAGGCCCTTCAGTGGTTATCTTATATGCGTCCCAATTCAATGCTCGAAGCATTGGCAAAACGAATTTCGTCGTTATATCCTGTTCCGACAGAACTCTTTCTTTGATAAGCTTAGGATTTCTCTCAACGGAACTGTAACGTTCGACTACTTCAATCATTATGGATTTGCCTTGTTCCTTGTCAACCATAGACGTCAACCTACGCAAATTTCTAAGTTTTTAATTTATGATCAAATTAAGATTTTATAGACTTCTAAGTTTTTCTCTTACCTTAGAAATTATAAAGTTAGAAACGTATATTTCATCGTATGAAACTGCAAGAGACTGAACGGGGAATAGTCATCGAGATTTTTGTCAAGCCGAAATCCAAGCAGTTTCAGGTCAAAATTGAAGATAAGGAACTGGTTGTGTTCTGTCGAGAGGCTCCAGTGAAAGGTAAGGTTAATAGAGAGTTGACAAAGGAGCTTTCAAGGCTTTTCAAGAGAAGAGTGCAGATCATCTCTGGATTTACTTCAAGGCAGAAGAAGCTTCTGATAGATGATATTAACATAGAGGACTTTCATGAGATTCTGTCTGCACATGAATTAGAATAGGCTACGTAATTAAATGAAGCTAATATAACTCGCGCGTAGATTTTCGGTTACGGAACTGCCGATGCAACTCATCAACGCGTTTCTTACTGATGTAGCCTTTATGTGGACGAAAGCCTCCTGAGAATCCTTTGGGAATATGTAATAGTTCGTGAATCAACGTTTTTTCTTTGCCTTCTTCACTTAACTTGTCGTATCTCTCAGAAATGACTTCAATCACGTAGGTTGGTGGTCGTCTTAAGGCTTCTTGCCATATCTTACCTAATCCATGAATTCGAGCGATAATGCGTCTTGATTTTGATCCTGTGCTTCGATAACAGTGTACGAATTGAGGAACTATATGGAATAGATCTAGACAATCCATAATCTCGCTTATTAACATCTTGACATCAGGAGCTTCCGCATATTTTATTGTCAACACTAACACCTGCCCTTTCCCTATAGTTTTGAGTTTCTAAAATTTTCCTTTTGGTTAGGAATCATAAATTAGAAACCTAAATTTGCAACTTGCATATCAGTTATGTGAACGAAGATGAGATTCTGTGATGACTGTGGCACTTATCTGAGGGAGACAAAAGATGGATTATGGTGTCCGAAGTGCAAGAAGATGATCGAGGCAAAACGAGTTGTAGCACCCATAAGTGTTGAGAAAAGAGACTCAACAACCATCCATGTTATTGACAAATCTAGGGTTGAGCACGCGAAAGTCTCTCAGACATGTCCAAGATGTGGAAATGGCGAAGCGTTCCGATGGTTCTCTCGAGTTTCTGGTGAACATGCAGGTATTAGAAGAGAAAGAACAGTGGAACACTTTAGATGCACAAAATGCTCTCACTCGTGGAGCCGAAGTTTATGACGCGCTTGCAGAACAAGTGGGTAGTTATAAGTCTCTATTCCACACAGTATAGAGAGTTCTGCAAAGAAGGCTTTGAGTTCTAATGGAAGAAAGAAAATGTGAGAAATGTGGTGCCAGTTTAAGTGATGAAGATGTGATGAAAATCCAAAAAGAGGACGGCTCATGGGAGGAAATACCGCTCTCGGTTTGCCCGGATTGCTTCACTGAGCAAATGCGAAAACAAGCGCGGGAAAGGGCTTCCAGGAAGTGAGTTTATAAGTTTCTGAGCAGAGAAAGAGTCAGATGTTTACAAAATCTTAGCTAGATTATAAATTAGAAACTTAGAAAGTCAAGAGAAACCTTCATGCCCTTATCGATCACTCCCTGCAACAGGTGTAATGAATAGTTGTTACCGTTGATCATCTATGCTTGTGGTTGTTTTGATGATGACTTACTTCAATCTTCCACTATTTTCCTAGGCAACTTCTTCGCTTCGCTCTGCCATATCTTCAATGTTTTCTCTGAACGAGAGATTTTCTCAGCCAGTGTGCCAACATCTGCATAAGTCAGATCGTAGGCATCCAAAATACCTGCTTTCTTCAACTGTTCTTCCGCTACTTTTCCAATACCTTTAATCTCATTGAGAGGTATCGATACTCCGAAGTGTTCTCTCAGAGTCTCAACATTCTCTTTGTGTACCGTTCTTCTCCGCTTGTCGAGAGGTATTGCGAATCTCTTTGCCTCCCGAAGAGTCAAACCTGCCTCCTTGAACTCTCCAAGGCTGAAGCCACATCCAGCTCTAATTTTGTGTTCTCGTGTTGAAGCGCGTGCAGAAGGTCTAGTTTCTTCTTCCATAAATCCACACCGTTTGACTTCTCTTATCTATATAGCGCCACAGTGATTTATTTGCTGAGGTAGACTCTGTGCGCGCACAAAAACGCTGCTTTTCTCTGCATCTTGATTAGGTATCATCTCGATTTGGACCTCTTCTCATTCGGTAGTTGAGGTCTTTTCTGATCCTGGGACTGACTTGATCAAGTAGAATCCAGATCTTCTTAAACTTGTCCGCATCATTTGGGTTCTCCTTTTTCATCTTGCAGGTTAGCTGTCCTATGTTTTGATGAAGTAGATTCTTTCCCTCAAATTCTTCCAGTATCGCTTGAATGCCTTCTTTGAATCCTTCATCAGTCAGTTTCCCCGTCAGATACTTACGCAATGTGGATTCAACCATTACCTTCAACTTTGGCATGTCGAGTCAGCTCCTCATTTGCACCCATGCGTGCACACTCGAAACCTGTGTAAGTTAAGGTATATCAATAAGGCCATTTGCTGGTGGCGTCTGGAAAGACTGCAAGATACTCCTTGACACCACTAGGTCCGTTGAGAGTGAATGAGTGCCATTTGTTGTGCGTGGGCGCACCAAAGCAGACGTCGGCTTCCAGAGAGGTCAAATCGAACATCAAGGACCAGACAGTGCCAAAGCCCTCGGAATAGTAATGGTCACAGAGGCCTTTCGGGAATTTCCTGGACAAGAGGGTTCGCAGTGCTTCTTTCTTCACTTTTGATGCGGCGCTTAAGCTCGAGGCAAGTAGTTGATAGCGTTTTCGTGATTGCCCTATAATGCCGCAGTTGAGTTCGTTGGATTTCATCGTGCTAGGCAAGGTATAGTGATTAGTTGAATAGAGGCACTTGTCCTCTGAGTTGTTGTTTATTCGCTTAATGTCACGAGTCCCATCTGCAAATTCCACTAATGCAGCATTACTGCTTCTATCTGCGATCAGGAGATTGAAGAAACCGGATATAGGCATATTTCGGACAAGCTCCATCGCATCGTCAACGGATTCACAGCTGTCTAATATGGATCTGATAACCAGATGGTTTTGGAAGCCTTTTTGTTTGAGCGGGATTCCGAAGATTCCTCCGCCAGTGAATGTCACGCTGACGCCGTGTTCGTTTAGACCGTCAGCGCGACCGAAGAGAAATGTTGAGAAGCCGATGTGTTTCGCCTTTCCCTTCACTTTTGTTGTACATAGTCGAAGGTCTTCTTCTGTGTGCGTCCATTCATAACTTCTTCCAACATATACGTGTTTGTCATTTGTCACAGATGAAAGTACCGCCACTTGGCTACAGTTCTTGGGAGCATAGTAGGTGGCACCATAGAAAGGTACTTCGTGAGCTTCTACTCCAATGCTATCAGCAAATCCTTGTATCTCCTCGTTCAATCCAGGAGAGTATTCTTCAAAAAAGGCCTGCAGTTCTCCAAAATCTCGAAACCCCATTGTCTCAAGATCAGGTTTTCCATCTTCAGAGACCCCTAACTGACTTAAAAATGATGAAATCGCCATTGCTACTCGAGCACGCATTTGTCCATCATTTTTGAGGATCTCTCCCTGCTTCTTGCCTACTTCGTAAGCTGTGCCTTCTAGGATTACGTGCTGAAACTTGCCGTTGACAAGATTGTAATTCAGGCTCATGTTTGATCGCCTTGAAATAGTCACTCAAGTGGACAGCATCGAGCCCACATATAAGTTTTATCGAGCAAAGGACTTGAAATACTGTTTCTTTTGGCATTTAAATTCGCGTCTTCTGTTTAAATGACATTTAAAGTCCGATTTTCGAGTTTTAGGTAATTAACAATAAGGCTCTTAAATAGGACGCTTTTAAAATGGAAGATACGTGTTCGCTGTTGAAGTAGATGCGCGCTCCGCGCGCCAGCTTCTCACACAGTTCGAACCTAGCTGCGCTTCGCTCAGACAGTTGTGTAGTGCTGAGTCAAGAGTTTCTAATTTTACATTCTTAGGACAATCCATGTTTTGAAACTATGATCTTACTTTTATTTTGGAAATCCTAAAATTAGACCTTACAGGCGCACAATATGCATTTGGAGAAGACTGGACAATGATTCGGGAAATGAAGTGCGGAGAAGAAGATAAAGTTAGAGCACTTCTCGCAAAGTCATGTTATGAAGATCAGACTTTCTGGCGAAAAGAGGTCAAGTCATTACAGGAATACCTTGGAGAAACAAGTAGAATACCGATAAGCAAGCAGATCAAGGGTAAGAACGTAATCTTTGTCGCGGAAGAAAATGAGGCGATTGTGGGCTTGTGCTGGTGCACAATAGTTGACCGGGGGGTAGATAGACAAGCCGAGATAGTCGAATTCTACGTGGAAAGCGAGTTCAGAGGGAAAGGCATAGGAAAGAAGCTCTTAACAGCCTCAAGACAACTGTTCATTGATGAACGAGTTGAGGTCGCGTTTGTTTGGACGCATCATAGCAATGAAGCCGCCATAGAACTCTACAAGAATTTGGGGTTCAAGGTAGTAGACCAATTGGTAATGGCGTTTGTAACATCTCAAGCCACCTAGTCTCCTCAGCCTCCCTGTTCTTTTGAAGATGAATGCCGCGACAATGGGCATTAGTGGATTTGCTTCAATGACGGTCGAACTTTAACTATGTGCTCAGAGGATTTCTGTGACTCTTTGCATCTGTATGCAAAGGGTTTTTCCTTCATGGTAGAGGCGTCCTTTGGCCTTGAACCGCATGTTCGTCTTGATTAGGTTGGGTGGGCCTTCATATTCTTCTGGAACGAGTCTGGCCCTCCACTTATTATTGATTATACAAACAGCGCTTCCCGACAGAATCTTTTCAATCTCCACCTCGTACACATC
>Ga0209636_10005854_pt1 | contig 12557 bp, 10 predicted proteins | sample DeeMarSWOR152_54_FD_187464 | JGI IMG/M metagenome (GOLD analysis project Ga0209636, IMG submission 187464) | Marine sediment microbial communities from White Oak River estuary, North Carolina - WOR-1-52-54 (SPAdes) (version 2) | ecosystem: Environmental > Aquatic > Marine > Intertidal zone >...
GTATTATAAACGTGTTACCGAATTATTGAGCTAGTACAACAGGCGCCATTTTTTGGTGTGTATTCGTCAGGGAATTGTTTCTATATTTTCCATTGATTGTTCGTCTTTTTCGTGATTCTTGGCGGGCTCTACGGATAGGGAACCGCACCGCAATATACAGATAACGCAGATTCAAAGGATTTTTAATTTTTTGGATTGCGAGCTTGATTGAAGATTTATTTTGGCAAGGTAGGGGGTGGGCTCATCTTGGAATAGTCCAGTTCTGACCCAAGAAGACTGTGGGGGATAAGATAAATTACAAGGAGTAGTATCGAAGCTCCCAATACCCACCAGCGGGCTGGTTTCCCGCCGCGCCCGGCTATAACAGCCGCTATCCAGCCTATGACGGCGATGAGCGTTTTGTTATCTGTCAGGTCAGAACTAACCGGGAATCCTGTCCAGAGTTCCCCAAAAGTAAATTTTTGGACCAAGGGGCCAAGAATAAGGCCGCCGACGATCAAAAGACCTGCTGCCCAGAGAGCAAATTTTCGCGGATTGCTCTTTGAATCCAGCGCCTCAATACCAGCTCGTGTAGAAAAAAGCATGGCTAAAAACATGATGATGATGTGGGGATAAAGGATTGCTGAAGGCACAGGTCCTTTAAAGCGAATAATCACCGGTTTTTCTCCGGATAACGAAATTTCATTCTCCTGGGATGACAAAATAACCTTATATTCCAGTTTCCCTGCTGCAGGCTGTTTAGGGAGGCTGGCGACCAATGAATCTTCCCTCATGACAAAGGGAATTTTAGTCCAAGGGTCATCTGTTTTATGTCTTTTGTAGATCAACTGCCCTGTAATTTCTTCATTATCGACTTTAATGGCAATTTCATAATCCTTTATGTTTTCATAACTCCGCTCCAGCTTGAAGGCAATTTCGGAGTCATTAATCATGGTCTTCCCTCTAATAGCATATGTTGGCCCTGTTAGACGCTGATAGACGGCTGACGAAACCGTAATGAGAACGGCGGTGATCCAGAATGCTATTTTTTTCATTTCTATCTCCTTATAAATTTATACCATATTTGCCCATTCTCGAAAACAGAATTTTTAATTATCCCGATTGGAAAACTATAATTACCTGCAGGGTTTTGATTTATTGCATATGAACGGATACATAGTTTTGATATAAGATCATAATTGGTATAAAATAATAAATAACATAAAACATAACCTTGAAAAAGGAGGCTGGAATGAGAAACAAGATATTTGCCAGAACTTTATTATTGTTATTCGTCGTATTGGCCGTTTGTTTTGCGGGATTTTCCGAAGAAAAAACAATAGCAAGCATATGGAGAGCATCACCTTTATCAATTGATGGCGCAGATGATGACTGGGCTGGCGATACCTTAAGTTTCGAGAAAAAGTTTGAAGTAGACTATGCATTTCAGAATGATGCAGAGAATCTGTACGTTCTTTTTGTCTTTAAGGACCCGGTGTATCTAAGCACGATCGACGATACAGGGATGACGTTCTGGATAAACACAGAAGGCAAGAATAAGAAAAAATATGGCATCACTTTCAAGATGATACAAGTATCTGCTGATACCCTGATTTCCATCTTAGAAAAGCAGAAGGGTCCATTACCAGAGGCTGAAAAAAACAATATTAGGTCTCAACCTAGTTATATCTTTTATCAAGGTGATGTCAGAGATAAAAAAGGCAATGTCCTTACTCCCACTGCCTTGGGCGGCGAATTAGCGATGCCCGTATTTAAATCACAGCCAAAGCAGAAAATGATGGTCTATGAGTTTGTGATGCCTCTCAAAATCCTGGAGAATTTATCTGCCAAAGACAAAATGGAACCCGGAAAAACGGTTAAAATAGGGTTTGAGTGGGGAGGATTAACCGAAAGAATGAAAGCGCAAAGGATGGCACGGCTTGAACAAGCAACAACTAGAGATGCAGAGCGTAGAGCTAAAGATGTTAGAGAAGGCGAAACGCAAAGGACAGGCGGTAGTTCGGAAGATATTAGGTTAAGCAAAGGTCCAAAGAAATATTCATTTTGGGTGGATGTTGCCTTAGCTCAAAAAGACTAAAGTTTGATCCTTTTTTTCCGAGTATTAAACTCCCAGTTTACGGCATGAAGATAGGAATACAGAAAATTACTTGTTTTTCAAGGCGGCCAGCTGCTTCTTAGCCTCTCTTACTTCCCGAATACCAGGATCAGCATCTTTCCAGAGAGCGAGGAATTTTTCATAGTGCTCTACGGCTTTTTCGTTCATGCCCTTTTCCTGGTAAATCTTGCCCAGCATGTAGAAGCTCTTGGCATATATATCTCCATAGGGAAGTCTTCCTGATATAAGGGAAATAATCCTGGCGTACTCTTCTCGGGCCTTCTCGTAATCCCCTGCTTTGTAATAGGCTAAGGCTAAAGATTCAATGAATAATGCATGGTCGTCGCGTAATTGTGGTGGCACTAAAGAACATTGAAAAGGCAATAAAGATAGAGCATCCTTGAAATATTCAATAGATTTGGAAAAATTTTCTCTTTTAAGCACTATCATCCCCATAAGGAAGTGATGATATTTTATTGCTTTCCTGTGCATTCCTTTATCGATTATTTCCTTAAGCTCATCTGCGGCTTTCTGAGCTTTATCAAGTGATCTCATTTCTACATAGGCATATCCCTTTAAAAATAAAGCACGTCTTTGTAAATCAAGATGTTCCTCTTCGAGTGCAGTTTTCCAAGCCTCATCACATTCTTTTAAAGCTTCCTCAGGATTCCCTGATCTAAGAAGTGTGTAGGCCAATAAAGCATGCCATTCGGATTCCGCCCACTTTATGCCGAATCTTTTTAGTGATTCAATTCCTTGCTTAAGGACATCTTTTGTTTTTTCGAATTTTCCCTGTAATAAGTACAAGAAGGCTAATCCGTTGTGACCGAAATAGACAGATCTGGGTTCTGTTTGTTCTAGGAGTTTAAGATATTCTTCTTCTGCTTTGGCAAAATCCTCCTTGTAATAGGAAATGATACCCCTACAGTAAAAATTAAAGAAATGTGTAGGATCAAGAGTGAAGGCTTTATCTATCTCAGCTTGGGCAAGGTCATACTTGCCTTGATGAAGATAATCATGGGCAAATTCATGATGGATAGGAGCATCATCTGAAACATTATTGAGGTAAAACTCCAGTGCTTCTTTGGCTCTGTCATTCAGCCCTTTGGCTCTGTATGCATCTGCCAGTGCAGTATAAGATGGAGTGAATCTTGCTTTAATCTTTTTGCAGACCTCATATCTTTCTATAGCTTTATCCCATTCTTCTAAATCCATGTACACATTCCCCAAATTGTTATTTCCTATAGAATCCTCGGGATAAAGCTCCAGCAATTTATTATAGGCCTCGATAGCTTTATCATATGTTTTCTCAGAGCTGTAATAAAAATCTGCCTGGATTCGATAGCGCTCTCTATCTGATATTCGATCACTCAATTCTAAAGCTTTTTGCATGTATTTTTTGCGCTCAGATAAAAAGCCCAGATTGTTGTAGCTCATTGCAAGAGATCTGTAGGCCATGGCAAATTCTGGATCGATGGCAATTGCTTTCTCCATAAGCGGGATACTTTGACGCTCTTCTCCCTTATTATGATACTTTCTCCCTTCGATGTAATATTTGTATGCTTCGGGAGAGTGGGTAGTGATTTTGCCCGCCTCTCTATCTATATCGCTGGCAATTTCCTCAGGGGACAACTTGAAATTTGCCTTGATCTGCTTTGTCAGTTCGTCAACCATGGAGAAGATACTTTCTTCGCCAATCCCATCAACTCCCTCAGAACCTATGGTCTTTCCTGTGAGGGCTTCTTGAAGATTCACGTTTATTCTGATGGAATCTCCTGCCTTGGCATAGTTTCCTACCAGTATATGATTGACTCCTCCTTGAGCTGCTACTTGTTTTAAAATGTCAGAAGAATAACTCTTTGCTTCCAGTTGATTCAAATCGCTTAGTATTTGAAATAGCCTCTCTCCACTCAATACATCGATGTACTTCGACTGGGTGAGATCTGCGATAAACAAATCAGCAATCATGGTTCTCCAATGGTCTAAACCCTCATCTCCTGTGTTGTTTTTAAAGTACATTACAGCTAGCGAGGGTTTTCCTGATGGCGCTGAAGGAATAGCTTCGCCTCTGGGAATAAGGCGCCAGATAATAATCCCGATAATTGCAAGAGCTACAACAACCAAAACAGGGATAAGAAGCTTCTGCAGCTTGAAAGTTACTGTTATCTCTTTTGTAGTAAGAGGCTTTCTTTTGGGCAGAATTCTTTCTGTCGTAGGGATGCCTTCTTCTATATTGATTAATTCAGAAAGGATATCCTCTACATTCTGATATCTTTTATCTCTGTCCTTCTCCATGCATTTAAGAATCACACGGCTGAGTTCCTCAGAGAGCTGAGCATTTATCTCTTTTGGATCTCGAGGCGATTGGCTCTTGTGCTTCATGGCTATACTTAAAGGTGTTTCTCCTTCAAAAGGCACCTGACCGGTCACCATCTCATACAGGATTACTCCTAATGAATAAATGTCAGAACGAAGGTCTACCTCTTTTACCTCTGCCTGCTCTGGAGACATGTACTCAGGCGTCCCGATCATCACTCCTGAACCTGTTACGCCTTTTGCTTTAAGAGAGCGGGCTATCCCAAAATCCATGATCCGGGCATTTCCCTCCTCATCAACCATGATATTCTGTGGCTTTAAATCACGATGTACAACTCCTAAACGGTGTGCTTCAGCCAGTCCCTCACACACCTGCCTGGCTATGAAAATTGTTTTTCCTGCGCTTAACTGGCCTACTTTTCTGACTAATCTTTTTAGATCTTCACCAGGCACATATTCCATGGTGATGTAATGGGTTCCTTCCTCTTTGCCAAGGTCATACATGCGGCAGACATTCCTGTGGGAGATCTTACGGGCAAATTTCAGTTCATTGCTGAAGCGTTCAATCGTCTTTTCATCCGAAGCTATCTCAGGGCTTAAAAGTTTCAACGCTACCTTTTCTTTAATATCTTTATCGAGGACTTTGTAAACTTTGCCCATGCCGCCTTTTCCCAGCTCTTCGATGATCTGGTACCTTTCAGCAAACGTGGTTCCTGTGGTTAATTCTTTTATAGGTGCTTGGAGGGTTTTTGTGAAAGGAGGGGATATTTCCTCTGAAGGCTGGAGGGCTGCTCCACAGTTGCTGCAAAATCTGGTGTCAGCAGCGCTTTCTGCATTACATTTAGGACATTTCATGGGGTCAGACTTGCAAAACTTGAGTTATTATTCTCCTCTGCCTTCGGACCTAATTTTTATTTTATTATCCTACATAAAAATACAAGTTTTGCAAGCCTGAACCTTTTGCTGCAAATGATTTGGTCAGTAATGCCTCCCCATTAATTTATTTTTGCGTAAATATTATTTCTCTTTAAAACTAATTGTCAATCCAAAGGCGAATTATCCGCCCCAGATAGCATCGAGAAATATCTTTTTAAGTAGTCCAAAGGTTGTATTCATCCTCCCCTAAAAATCACCCTAGTTTGCCTAAAATGGTGAGAATTAATCATCTTTTTAGGTGGGCTGGGATGAGAAGAAAAATCATTCCAAGATTCATCTCTTCGGGCGATGCGGTTATACAAAAATTCTCCTAAATTATAATTGGGACGATAAGGGAGTCGTTATTATGACGAACTTAAGCTTTTACAATAAGTGGAAGATAAGTAAAAGAGCCGGAATACTACATGCTATTGTAAAAGCTACTGCTGTAGTAATCGGAGTTGTTATTGCCGAGCTGGCTATAGCGGTCTTCCTTTCGCCCCAACCTGTCCATGCAGAAGAAAGCCACCAGCAAAAACTAGTAAGCCAATTAAGAGCCGGACATCAAAACAGGTATGAAGTAAAGGTTCGCGAGTCTTTGGAGTCACAAAAAGAATTTGGAAATCCCGCCTCGGCGTTACAAACTCTTGATTATTTATTTGGCAAAATAGAAATGAAGGTCAGGCCAAGAGCAAAATACAATAAAAAAGAGGCGATTGAAGCCTTGAAAATAATTGATGTTATTTTAAAAGAAGAAGGAAAATTCGAATACAGAAAAAATAAGCTTTTAATCGAGGGATTGATAAAACAAGAAGATGGAAAAAGATTTATTGATTGCGATGATTACTCTTCCATTTACCTCTTTGCTGGTGAACGCCTGGGTTTATACTTAGAACCTGTTTATGTCCCGAAACATGTTTTCTTGAGGTGCATATTGGATGATTATACGAGTTTTTATTGGGAGCCAACCATAGCTTCAGAAAAGGATGTGCGTTTTTACAAGGACTGGCTGAATATACCAGATGAGAGCAGCTATCCAAAGATATTAGATGAAAAAGAATTTGAGGCAATCCACTTTTGTAACTTGGGAGCGGCCTGGTATGAAAAGGGTGATTATGCAAAAGTTATTGAATATTCTGAGAGAGCAATTAGGTTAGATCCTAAACATGCTGTGGCTTTTAATAATCTAGGAGCTGCCTATGCTAAACAGGGAAATTTAGATGTAGCTATGGAGTGTTATAAAAAAGCAATAAGAATAAATCCTAATTATGCTGCTGCGTTTAGCAACATAGGTGTTACCTTTTACAAGCTTGGTTACTTAAAGAAAGCTGTTGAGTATTTTGAGAAAGCAATAGAGTTAGATCCACAGTTTGATCAAGCGTATAGGAATAAAGTCATTGTTTTGAGGGAAAATGGCGAGCAGAACAGAGCTCTAAATTTTGCGAATAAGATACATGATTTAAAGCAGAGGAATGCGCGTCATCTCAGGAATTAACCAGCTTTTTCCTCCCCAACTTCACTTACAGCATAATACATAGACGCAAAAGCACAGCGGACCCAGATTACCGCTGGAATTAAACCGACTCCTAAGCAAATCAAGCCGGCAATCGCTAACGGTATTGCTATCAACCCAAGTAGAAATATATCTACTGCATATCCTTTCGTCATGTTCCAGCTTTCTTTTACTGCTTCCACCGGACCCATATTCCGGTCGAGAACCAGGTATTTTACGAACGCCAGTTTACAGGCAAATATGATACCCGGAACGATGAGTAGAATCATTCCAATTCCGACTATTGCCGACTTCAGTAATTCGGCTAATATCACATTCAGATATCTTTCTACGTTTTCAAAGGGCGAAAAGATATCTTTTACCTCAAACTTATCTCCTCTTACAGCCTTGAGGAAGACGAAAGCTGATCCGTAATCGATCGGTTCCAAAAGAAGGAGCCAGTAAGCAAGTCCAAATATGCTTAAAATGACGCCTCCGGCCGTTCCACGTCCATCAAGAGAATTAATCATTGCGAGTGGAATATAGACAACCCCAACAATAACGGTAATAAGAAAGAGATCCAGGAAGAATTTTTTCATCCGGTCCCATCCAAAACCATAGGCTGAGCCTGCGGTTGGATATAGAACTCGGACTTGAGTAAAAGCATTTTCATTCTTTTTATTCATGTTAATCTCCTTTTTCATTTTTGCTTGATACTCATACCACCACATTTGAGATTATTTCATAGCCTGCTTGTTTTCCAGTCTTAATTAACTCCATCGCAGAGGGAGTAATCATCATGTTGAATAGGAAGAAGGTTAGAACAACAGCCACAACGAAGATTTCTATTTTCGTTATCAATCTCATGATTTTTTCATTTTTGTTACTCATTTTGGCCTCCTATCTAATTTTTAAAAATTTGATTTTTCGAGTCTAAATCTTTCACACTACTAAAATACGAAAATAAAAATCTTTTTTCATCCAACAAAAGTAGGATTCCCCAAAAACACGACTTTAGTGGGATTTAAATTTTAAGGAAAACATTTTATTTTTTGAGTAAATGTCATTTTATTGTATACTTCTATGTTGAAATGAATGGGGTGAAATCGGGCAATGAGTGATACTCTTTTCATCATAGTTATTTTTCTCTCTATCTGGGCAGCCATATATGCAATCCTCGTCACTTATAACCTGCATAAGAAATACAGGCTCAACTACCTTTCTACTTACCTTTATTTTCAAATATTTATTAATGTTTTTGGCGTATATGGATTATTGGGCCAAGCAATCGCCAAAAAAATAATCCATCAGCAGGAATCCTCGTTCCAAATAATCGAATCAATCAGCCATTTTTTCTCTTTCCTTGGCCTTCCTTTTCTTATTTTTGCCTGGTACATGTTTATAAGATTATGCCGTGAAATAATAGATAAAAAATTATCTCGGACCTTTAACTTGAGCTATTTTTTTACCTTGGCTTTTGTTTTATTTGCTTATGGCATTGTAATAGTATTATCAAATCTTTTAAATTTTGGAGATGAACAATACGCTTTTTTCTCATCCGCCATAATCTATCTTTATGTTACTTTAGAAATCTTGGTTCTGATTATTGCCCTTTCTCAGATTTTCGTGAATGCAAAAAAAATTCAGGATGAAAAAAAGCAAAAAGCAGTACTGACCTTTGCCTATTTGATTCTGTTTATTTTTAGTGCAGGCATCATTCTCTTTATTCTTGCTGACAAGAGCAGTATACTTGGTGCCATTTATCTTCTGTTATTTTTTTCGGGAAATATTCCACCAGTCCTCTATTGGAGAGCGTATCTCAAGAAATATTTCACCGCACCAGTCCTTCAGAAAATTGGCCTTATGACGATGAAACAATTCTTAGATGAATATAAGATTTCAAAGCGTGAAGAGGAGGTTATTCAACAATTATGTGAAGGGAAAGCAAACAAAGAGATAAGTGAAACTCTGTTTATTTCACTACAGACAGTGAAAGACCATGTCTATAGTGTCTATCAAAAAACCGATGTAAAAAACCGGGTCCAATTGATAAACCTCATCCAGAGTTACAGAGAAGAAGGAGAAAAAGATTCTTAAAGATTGAGAGGAAAAGATAAAAAAAGTCTTAATGATAATTGAATTTTTTGCTCAGTATGCAAGTATCATAAATAGAAAGAGATAAGAAATCCGCGTTTAGATTTCGAGGAGTAAAATGAATATAGCCTATTTCGAACCTTTTAGCCGGGCCTGGGGCCGGATGAAAATTGCTCTTTTCAAACCATTCGATCTTCACAAATGGTTTATTATAGGGTTCAATGCCTTCCTGGCAGGATTAACAGAAGGGCCTCGAGGCTCGGGTTCCTCAGGTTGGAGAGGGGATTCCAGCTTTCGTGATTTCCTTGACTTTCCAAACAGGGCCTGGGAATGGCTGATGGGTCATCCGGGATGGTTCATCGGTATTGTATTTATCGGAATGTTTATAATAATTCTCGGCATCATTCTTGTCTGGCTGAGTTCAAGAGGTACATTCATGTTTCTGGATAATGTTGTCCATGACAGGGCGGAAATCGCTAAACCTTGGAAACGTTACAGCGTGGAAGGAAACTCGCTGTTCTTATGGCGTCTGGTTTTTATCCTGATATGCACGATGCTGTTCGTCTCGTATATAATATTTTTCTTTATTACGGCATCTAATCTGTATAAAGGCAGTTATTACGAGCGCCTACCTGTTGTCTTTATAGTGGCAATGGTACTGCTTTTTATTCTAACAGCCATAGTTATAGGATTCATTTCTATGTTCCTGAATAGCTTCGTGGCCCCCATCATGTACAAGAAAAGCATCAAAACAACCCAGGCGTGGAGCCTTTTCCTGTCGCTTTTCAAGCGGTATCCTTTTCATTTTATCTTGTATGGATTACTCGTGTTTGTGCTGGGTATTTTAGCAGTGATTTTCATTGTTGTCGCCGGCTTATTAACTTGTTGTGTAGGCTTTCTGCTGTTGATAATCCCTTATATAGGAACGGTCATCACTCTGCCCATCTGGTACACCTTCAGAGCCTTCAGCTTGGAGTTCCTGGCTCAATTCGGCCCTGAATACGAGTTATTCCCGCCATCCGGAGAATCATCCGCAAGCGCCCCTGCTTGATATAGCGGAGTAACAAGGTTTCTTTGTTTCTATGGATTATTCTTGACTCGAACGGGAGGTTTTTGATCTTGAGGAATGCCGCTTTTATAGGTATATCCCATAAGTTTATCTTTGAATTCTTTTTTCATCTTCGTCAGAATCTCTTTATCAAGGAAGAGATCAAGGGCGGTTGTCGCCATTACTTTTGCAGCCAGGAACATTCCTTTATACCCGATTGAATGCTTGGATGAGCTGACAACAGCCCAGCTATGCCAAGGAATACCATAGGGAGCACATGTTGTAGAGAGATGCAGAGTTGGAGTTATCCAGCTCACTTCAGCCACATCCGTTGAACCGCCTTCAGGATCTTTTGTGTGGTCTTCCAATTCTTTTATCTCACAGATCATTCCTTTTTCTTCAATATTGGTTTCTTTCTGGATTCTTTTGGCAAAGGCTGCCTCTTCATCCCTGTATGTTATAGAGCCGATCATCTCAAGATTTCTTTGCATGACTTTAGACCCTGTTAAATTGACAAGCATCTCGTGGTAACTGCCGTTATAGTTAATTTTTGAGGAGGTGCCAGTAGCAATAGCAGCTCCCTTAACAATCTCTTCAATCCTTTTGACTACATCTTTAACTCCCTGTCTTGAAGAATCTCTGGCCCATAGCCATAGTTTTGCGTGTTCTGGGACAATGTTGGGAACTTTACCCCCTTGGGTTATGACATAGTGAATTCGGACAGTGGGCTTGACGTGTTCACGGAGGAGATTGATGCCAAAGGTTGTCATCTCTACAGCGTCAAGAGCACTGGCGCCTTTCCATGGATCAAACGCAGCATGGGATGTCTTTCCTGAGAACTCAATCTCCAGGTCATCAATAGCCTGGCTGCCTCTGACATCTACTTTTGTTTCATAACTAGGATGCCAAGCGATGCAGGCATCCAAATCATCGAAGAGACCGTCTCGAGCCATGTACAATTTTCCCCCTATGTCTTCCTCGGCAGGGCATCCATATAGTCTGATAGTGCCTGGAATTTTATGCGCTTCGATGACCTCTTTAAGAACAAGGGCAGCACCGAGGCTTCCGGCTCCAAATAGATTGTGGCCACAGCCATGGCCGGCTCCACCTTCTATACGTGCCTTTTTAAAAGTTGTGCTATCCTGGGAAAGACCAGGCAAAGCATCATACTCAGCCAGAATCCCGATTATGGGTTTTCCTGAACCATAGGAAGCCACAAAAGCAGTCGGCATGCCAGCAACTTCCCGTTCCACATCAAATCCTTCTTTTTCCAAAACCTCCATGAGGAGCTTTGATGATTTATACTCCAGTAAAGCAATTTCGGCATATTCCCAGAGAGCATCGCTGACCTCGACCAATAATTGGCTTTTCTTGTCCACTCTCCCCGAAAGCTCATTTTTTAGATCTTTTGTGGAAAGCTTACTTTCAGCATAGGTGAGCTGGATCAGGCTAAATATTAAAATAGTAATCAATTTAAAGTAACGTTTTCTCATTTTTCCCTCCAAATTTAATTTAAATAATAAATTTTATTTAAATGATAAGCAGGTTCATATATTGATGACATTTATCCTCGTGAAGAAAATGCCTCAATCAATCACTGGAAAAAAATTCTAGCATTTTGATGATATCATGGCTAGCTAAAATACACATTTATTCATTGCATTTCACAGAAAGAGACACCTGCTAAATAAAGATTTTGCCGGGTGGAATGAGGAAGCTAAAAGATGAGGATTTCTATTACGTCATATGATATATATGCACAACTCCCCTTTTGCTGACTTAATTCTTAGCCTGATTTAACGAAGGAGGCTAATGAATTAATTTTCTCTATCTTTTCTTTCCCGATAAACGCCCGCTTATTTGAGTAGTATTACTTCTACTAATAAGTGTGGTTATTATTGCAATAATGTAATATCAATGTCAAGTAAAAGATTTTCTTGTCTTTTTTGAAGTATTTGTTATTATCTGCTGTTATCAAGTTCGTTAGGAGGTAAAAGTGCTTAAAAGATATCAAGTTCTTCTTCCTGATTGGCTGGAGGATTACATTAAAATTTTGGTTGAAAAATATGACTTAAGTTTTTCCGAAGTAATTAGAGTAGAACTTTGTTTCTCAATTCTCTCTTCAGTAGCTCACCTCTACCCAGAGCATAAACTTGGTATAACACCTAAACAAATTACAGAAATGGTGAAAAATAATGTTCAAGATACAATGGAGAGAGATGAAATGCATCGATATTTATCTAAAATTTATTTTGAAACAAGGAAAGCTATAGAACATAGGCTTGCTCAGGAAAAAAAGCAAAAAAAGAAATGATATATCTTCTTGTGCTAATTTAATTTGTCTTGCATTTGTGACGCGGGGAGAGGTTTGTTCTTTTCTGAATTGACATCACATTACCTGATATAGTAATAACTGAAGTAGCTTAGATGGGAAAAAAGCAAACATAAGGAGGAAGTAACTTCTTCAATCAAGAAAAGCAATGTCAAAATTTCCACATCGTCCATCTACCATGAATTTCACTTTGATCCGTCTGATGTGCAATAAAAGGAGGTAAGGATGTTTAAGCCAAAAGTAGTGATGTTTCTCATTCTTGTCA
>Ga0209636_10005855_pt1 | contig 12556 bp, 6 predicted proteins | sample DeeMarSWOR152_54_FD_187464 | JGI IMG/M metagenome (GOLD analysis project Ga0209636, IMG submission 187464) | Marine sediment microbial communities from White Oak River estuary, North Carolina - WOR-1-52-54 (SPAdes) (version 2) | ecosystem: Environmental > Aquatic > Marine > Intertidal zone >...
TCAAGATATTTCGGAGATTTCCCCCATGCCTAAAAAAACCTCCTTGCCGAAGGCAAGGTACTCTCTTAACCGTAAAGGGAAAATGTCCAATTCACGCTGAACCACTACAGGGTGTGATATTTCGCACCAGTAGATGGGCTCTTTCCCGAGAAGGCAAAAGTTAAAGGCTTGCCCTGAGCCTGGTCGAAGGGGAAAAAGGCAAAAAAAATTGAGTCAACCTCGTTTTTAGCCCAAAAATGAGGGGCGCTTGCCAAAAAATACGTAGTTTCCACAATAGATTCCTTACTCGCCAATTGGGTAAAATACATTAGATGCAGGGATGATTTGTGAGGAAGCTGCACTTGTACATATCAAGCTTTCCTCACCAGTAGCCGGTTGTTTGGAGGACCACCACGAGCAGGACGCGGCGATAGAAGCGACTTGTCAGTATGAAGACCAGGTAAGAACGGGCTAATCTTGGAACATTCACAAGCAATACGCTGGGCGGTGGGGAGAAAGGGAGGTGCCTATGAACAAATGTTGTAGCTAATCGAAGGGAGTGAACCTGCGCCAACAGATTGGCAAAACCAAAACAATATGTACTGCGGGCGGTCCGCAGTGAAAAAGGCAATTGTCAAACGATATTGCTGTAGGAGGAATAAGAATGAGACACTTATCAAGAATTTGTGTGGTAGTGGGCTTGATTTTGGCCATAAGTGGCGTCCTGCAAGCGGATGAGCCCTCCCCCGATACGCCCGGCGCGTGGATTATCTACCCGGACAGCACCCCGGACCACTGGGTCGGCAACGATCGCCATAGTGACATCTGGGGTTCTGACCTGCATAGCTCGATTCACGAGGCGTTGGGTTACAGCGGGCAGCTTCTGTACCCGGGTTCTAACAACGATGACATCGGTTACTGGGAATTCTACAACCCGCCACCGGAGGGCAGCATTATCGAACTGCGCGGGCCCGGTGTCTGGGACATCGGCGGCGATGGAGCGCAGGGCGGTCAGGGCAGGGAGAAGATGAAGAGTCTGGTAGTTCAGCAGAATGGCATCACCATCCGCGGCAAGGATTATGATGATGGCACCGGTAACATGGTGCAACAGGAGATCTTTTTTAACAACGGCGGTACGACGGCTCTCTTCTACCTGGAAGCGTCGGATCTGGCCGTCGAGAACCTGCACATCTGCGGCACCTGGCCATCTAATAGCGGTGGCTATGCCCTTGCAGTGGGGCGCTACACGATGATCGGTCCTGACCCCCACGCGACCGGTCTGACTGTCACGGGCAACACGTTCAACAATCTGCGCGCGATGTTCGACCAGCAGCCGACGGTTGCCGACCTGACCGTCGTCGACAACCTGGTGGAGGACACCTACTACAACATCTTTAAGAACGGCGTTACCTTCACGGGCGACAACAACATCATGGGCAACAGCTTCAATCATGTGGGAGAAGGTAAAACTTACCCCGCCTTGGAGGTGCTTGGTCACACGGGAACCACATGCATTGACGAAAACACGTTCGATAGTTGGCGAAGCGGACAATATGCCATCCGGATCGATTGTACGCTCACTACGCCTGTCGGAATCGGAGATAACAACGTCTTCGTCGACCAGGCGGGTGGCAGCGGAGCCGGCTACCAGTTGTATCTGCTGAAAAGCGGGTACGCCGTGGGCGCTACGTCGGAGAACGATATTACCGGCTGCGCGGGAGCGGACCAGGAGGGCCCCATTACTTGCGCCGTCGTGGCCGATCCAAATCCGGTATGTGTGAACGGTTCCGTGCTCGTCACGGCCAACGTGGACGACACGACCACAGGCGGCTCGACCATAGCCTCCGCCGAGTACAGCCTCGATGACGGCGCGACGTGGTTCTCTATGAGTGCCGCCGACGAATCGTTCGATGGAGTCAGCGAGGATGTCTGGGCGGCTTTCGATGCTCCCTCCCAGGCCGGTATCTACAATCTGTGCGTGCGCGGCACCGATGAACCTGGTAACATCGGCGAGCCCGAATGCACCATGCTCGTTGTCTATGACCCGGAAGGCGGCTTTGTGACCGGCGGTGGATGGATTTACTCAGTACCCGGTGCTTATGTTCCCGATCCATCGCTGGAAGGCAAGGCCAACTTCGGATTCGTCTCCAAGTATAAGAAGGGCGCCACCGGGCCAACGGGTAACACCGAATTCGTCTTCCAGACGGCCGGCTTGAACTTCCATAGCACGAGCTACGACTGGCTGGTAGTCACCGGGTCAGACTATGCGAGGTTCAAAGGTATAGGAACAATAAACGGTTCTGGAGAATACAAATTCATGCTGTGGGCCGGCGACAAGGAACCCGACACCTTCCGGATCAAGATCTGGGCAGAGGACGAATTTGGTGTTGAGACCGTAGAGTATGACAACGGTTTTGATCAGGAAATCGGCGGCGGTAACATCGTCGTCCATAGGAAGTAGACTCGATGAATTCTTAGCAGAGTGTCATCAAGGGCCGTGAGAACATCACTTGCGGCCCTTTTTTTCACCTTAAGCCCCTGTCTTATCACCTTCCTCTCTTGGTTGCAGAGCCTGGGGAAAACTATGGACCGCCACGAATTGACGGCGTCGGACAGCTTTGCAGGGCGTGCTGGGCTTGGAATGACGGGGCTAAAGGTTATTCTTGTCCTTTTGTAGTTTGTATTCTACCGAGTCCACGAGGGCCTGCCAGGAGGCCTCGATAATATTCTCGGAGCAGCCGACCGTGCCCCACATCGAGCTCTTGTCCCGCGACTCAATGATGACGCGGACGCGTGCGGCGGTGCCCGCTCCGGCGTTGACCACGCGAACCTTGTAATCGATCAAACGAACTTCCTTTATACTCGGATAGAAATTCTCCAGTGACTTTCGCAAAGCGGCGTCGAGCGCGTTGACCGGGCCGTCACCCTCGCCGACGATGTGCTCGGTTCTATCGCCGACCCTCAGCTTGACCGTTGCCTCGGTCACCAGATCGCCCGTCGCCCGCTTCTCGACGTTTATGTGATACTTTATCAGGTCGAAGAACGGCTTGTACGTGCCCATGATCTTCTTTACGAGCAGGTCGAAGCTGGCGTCGGCGGCCTCGAATTGATAGCCTTCGTTCTCGAGCTCCTGAACGCGCGTGAGGATATCTTGCGCCAACTTCTTGTCCTGGGCGATCTTTGCCTTTTCCAGCTCAGCCAGGACCGTCGATCTGCCGCTCAGCTCCGAGATAAGGAACCGCCTCTCATTGCCGACAAGCGCCGGCGGGATATGTTCGTACGTTCGTTTACTTTTGCGCAAGCCGTCCACGTGCAGGCCGCCCTTGTGCGCGAAGGCACTTTCGCCGACGTACGGCATATTCGCCACCGGCGCCAGGTTGCCTATCTCGAAGACATAGCGAGATACCTCCGTCAGGGTCTTGATCTTTTCGGGGCTAAGCACTTCAAGCCCCATTTTAAACGCGAGGTCCGGTATGACTGCGCACAGATTGGCGTTGCCGCATCGTTCGCCCAGGCCGTTGATGGTGCCCTGAACGTGTCTGGCGCCGGCCCGAACCGCCGCCAGGCAATTGGCCGTCGCGCAATCGGTATCATTGTGGGTGTGGATTCCAACCCGCACCGGGCTGAGCTTCTCGCAGACGGCTCTGGTGATTTCGTACACCTCTTCGGGTATACAGCCGCCGTTCGTATCGCAAAGCACGAGCGTATCGGCGCCGGCCTCCGCGGCGGCGGCCAGAACCTTCATCGCGTACTGTGGATTTTCCTTGTAACCGTCGTAGAAGTGTTCGGCGTCGAAAATGGTCTCCAAGCCGTGCTCCTTGAGATACGCGACCGATTCAGCACAAATAGTGAGGTTCTCATCGAGCGAACAGCCCAGCACGTGCGTTACGTGCATATCCCAGGCTTTGCCAACCAACGTAGCGGCCTGCGTCTGGCAGGCAAGCATGGCGCGAAGTGAGACATCACCCGATACGGCCGAATCGGCTCTACGCGTACTGCCGAAAGCGACGATCTTCGAATGCTTCAGGCGAAGTTTGGCGGCGTCGGCGAAGAACTGCATCTCCTTGCGGTTCGAAGCGGCATAGCCGCCCTCGATATAATCGAGGCCGAGCTCGTCAAGGCACCTGGCGATGGCCAGTTTGTCTTCGAGCGAGAAGCTGACGCCCTCGGCCTGCATGCCGTCGCGAAGGGTCGTATCGTAAAGCTGCATCTTTTCCATGGCTATAACCTATCGTGTCGGGTTCAAGATTTGCCGTTCCTGAACGCAAAAGCTAACTCGGTTATTTTATCGCGATGAGCTTGGCGTGTAAAGTTGAAAAGTCAGCGGCCAGAAGACAGGGGCAAACACAACGACGAAAAAATATGCACAAGTTTTCCGCAAAAACATGTTGCCGTGGGGCTGGCAATCAGATAAACTATGGGGTTTGGGTTAATTGTGACAACAGATACACTGTACTGGACACAAACTGATATGATTCTGACACAAATATTGCAGCCAAATTGCGTAAAAGTTCCGGTGGTAAGCACGGACAAGGAAGGCGTAATCACCGAACTCGTGGACCTACTCGATGCCAACGGATTGCTGTTAGACAGAGATGTCGCCCTGGAAGCGGTCTTGGCGCGTGAGCGAACACAAAGCACCGGAACGGGCGCCGGAATCGCCATCCCTCACGGCAAATGTAATGCCGTTAAAGAACTCGTTATGGCCATCGGGATCGCACACGAGCCGATCGAGTTTGAAAGCATCGACGGCAAGCCCGTCACCATCCTCATTCTGCTGGTCTCGCCGGCCGACCAGACCGGCCCCCATATTCAGGCTCTGGCCAGCATTAGCAGACTCATGCTGAACGAACAGTTCAGACAACAGCTTGAAAACGCCGGCTCCGCCGACGAGGTTTACGAGCTTCTGAGCGGTCAGGAGAACGGATAGGTGTTCGTTCGCACACCGTTGCTGGTTCGTAGTTCATAGCACTACTTCGTCGTTTCCCACAGGATAAGGCCCATTTCATAAGGATTTGTGAGGTCGGCGTGTCTGGGTAAGACTCTCACCGCCACGCCGTGCCGGCCGGTTTCTCGGCAGGGCATCGAGCCAACAAACCAGTGTTCGCCCTGCTGCTCCGAGGCCTGCTCATGATTCATCCTCACAGCCGAACCGTTCCTGATATTTTCCCAGGTGTCTACCAGACCATGATAAAGCTCGACTGAAACATCATTCGGGTGAATGCTTCCGAGCCTGACCAACGCCTTAACAGACAACTGCGAGCCAACCTTAATCTGCGGCTGCTTGGGATTGAGCGGTTCGTTACCGCGGCCGTTGTGAACCTCCATGATCACATCTTTGACGGTGAACTCAGACCAGGCGTTTTTCATATCGGATTTCCAGTTCGAAAATGCCTTGGCTCGGGTGCAGGCTTCCGCCGTCAAATAGCGCCATTTAGCAGCAGCCGGATTGTAAAATCTCCGTGTATAGTCGGCAACCATCCTGTGCGTGTTGAACCGCGGCGCTATCCACTTGACAGAATTTTTCACTCTGCGTATCCAGGCCCGCGGTAGATTGTCGGCCGAGCGCGTGTAAAACAGCGGAATGACCTCATTCTCCAACATATTATAGATGGCCTGCGACTCAACCATATCTTGATAATCAGTGTCTTCGTAGCTTTCGCCCGGGCCGATGACCCAGCCGCCGTCGGGTGTATAGCCCTCGCACCACCAGCCATCTGAAGTGCTCATATTCAAAACGCCGTTAACCGCCGCTTTCATCCCGCTGGTGCCGCTGGCCTCCATCGGCCTGCGAGGATTATTGAGCCAGACATCGACCCCGCGGACCAAAATCCTTGCGATATCAATATCGTAGTTCTCCAGAAATACGATGCGGCGCCTGACATCGTGCTGATCGGCAAAGTGAATAATCTGACGGATGATGTCCTTGCCCTCGGCATCTTTTGGGTGCGCTTTACCGGCAAAAATAATCTGCACGGGCCGGTCCGGGTCGCTCAGCAGCTTCATGAGCCGATTCGGGTCTTTGAGCAACAGATTGCCCCTTTTGTAGCTGGCGAATCTTCTGGCAAAACCGATGGTCAGTGCTTCCGGGTCGAGGACTTCCTCGGCGTGATTCAATTCGGTGTGGTAAGTGCCTCTTCGCTGCATCTGGGCCTTAAGACGGTTACGGGCGAACGCAATCAACTGCTCTTTACAGCGTTGATGTATCCGCCAGAATTCCTCATCAGGAATTTGCTCGACGGCTTGCCAAAGCGGCTTGTCCATGGCTTCGTCGGCCCAATTCGGGCCGAGATATCTTTCATACAAGGAATCCATCTCGTCTGACAACCAGTTCTTGATATGGATTCCGTTTGTAATCGATACGATCGGCACCTCCTCGAGGGGGACACCCGGCCAAAGGCTGCCCCATATCCCACGCGATATCCGGCCGTGCAGTCTGCTGACGCCGTTGGCATAACTGCTCAGCCGCAAGGCCAAAACCGGCATCTTGAATGGCTCGCTGTCGTCGTCAGGGAGTATCCTGCCCAATTCCAAAAACCGCCTTCTGTTTATCCCGAGTTTGGGGAAATAACCACCGAAGTATTTGTCCATCAGTTCCACGCGAAATTCGTCGAGCCCTGCCTTTACGGGCGTATGTATCGTAAAGACGTTGCCCGCCCTTGTCGCTTCCATGGCCTCATCAAACGTCATATTCTTGGTGCTTCGTAGTTCACGGATACGCTCCAGTGCCATGAAAGCAGCGTGCCCTTCGTTCATATGGCAGACGGTGGGCGCGATATCCATCGCCGACAGCGCCTTCAAGCCGCCAATGCCCAACATAATCTCCTGGCGAATTCGCAGTTCGCGGTCGCCGCCGTAGAGACTGCTGGTAATCATACGGTCCATCGGGGAATTAGCAGCAACGTTCGTATCCAGCAAATACAATTTTACTTTGCCGACAGCGACGCACCATATCTGCGCGATGACGCATCTGCCCGGATATTCAACGCTAACGGTCAACGGCCGACCGCTTTCTTTACGAACGAGTTCTATCGGCATGTTGTAGAAATCATTTTCGACATAGATCTCCTGCTGCCACCCGTCGATGTTCAAGTACTGGCGGAAATAACCCTTTTGATATAACAGACCCACACCGACTAATGGAACGCCGAGATCAGAAGCACTCTTTAGGTGGTCGCCTGCCAGAATGCCCAGGCCGCCGGCGTAGATCGGCAGGCATTCGTGGGCACCAAACTCGGCACTGAAATAGGCGATGATCGGTTTGCTGCATTTTGAACAGACCTTTTCGTACCAGGTTGGAGCATCCAGGTATGATTTGAGCTTTTCGGCGCCTCGCTGCAACTGGCCCAGGAATCCTTGATTCTCAGCTAATGCGTCCAATCTTGCCTGTGAGACACTGCCGAGCAGTTTGACGGGATTATGACCGCAACGCGACCATAAGTTGCTGTCGATGCGTTTGAACAGCTCGACAAGCTCGGGATTCCAGGACCAGAACATATTCCTGGCAATGGTCTCAAGGTCCCTTAAGGGCTCTGGCAGTGCCGGCAAAACCGTGAAGCTGCGCACAGTCGGCATTTCGGGGCCTCCTCAATGTAAGCCTTTTAACGACAAATACTAACAACCTAAGCCGAAGAGAGATTTTCCTTCAGCCTCTATTTAATCGTCAAATCTATTAGGTGGCTTAACCGCAAAAGCCAAAGCAGGTGGCAAGTTTGGCAGGTTTCGAGCGTCCGATATTTCCACCCCCGTTGGACAATAACGAAAAAAGGCCTGCTCACACAGGCCCTTTATCTGTTGCGCGGCCCTCCTCCGCGAATGCCGTAAGAAAGCGTTCGAGAAGAACCCATTACTTCCAGGTGGGTAATCGTTGCTTGTGTCCGAAAGTCCTATCGAGTAGGCTTTTCCGATCCATCAAGGCCTGATTTCCCTGAGTACGGGTATCGGTTCTTTCAAACACCTACTTTCCATACGCACATCGCAGGGGTTAGCCCGCAACACTATTTTATACCACATCTTAGAGAGCAAGTCAACAAAATACCGGCAAATCCCAGGCAAATAATCAAAATCTTCGCCCATCTCTATGTATTTGTTTTCGGCTTTCTAACACGCTTTTCTAAAGCCAAATTCAGGCTCAAAATCGAGTGCGGGCGCGCTCCGGCCATCTATTGTCCATAAGGGATGTCGGCTGGCCCGGAGGCGATGCGAATCAGACAGTCCGCAGTTCCGCTTTGACGGACTCGGCCAGGCTCTGGAGAATATCGGCTTCAAAGTGGTCCACAGTCTCGTGGGTCAAGGTGCCGTCCTCGTCCCTGAACCGCAGTGAAAGCGTCATGCTTTTCTGGCCGGACCGGATGCCTTCGCCGCGGTATATCCCGACAAATTGAACCTCTTCGAGTTCGCAAGAGGCCTCGCTTTTGACCGCCTCAACCACATCCGCCCAGCGAACCGCCTCGTCCACAATAATCGAAAGGTCCCGTTGGATTGCGGGAAATCTTGGGATCGGCTTGACCTTCACGGCGGCGCTGGACAGAGCCAAGAGCGGCTCAAACTCAATCTCCGCGGCGCAGGGCGAGAGGTCCTTGAGGTCAAACTCCTGCTTGACCGCCTGTGAAACGATCCCTGCGGTACCGATTGGCTGGCAGTTCACTACGATTTGGGCGCCGCTTTGCGCCCAGATGAGATCCACAGGGGCCAAAACAATTTTCGCATTGCGATCCATACTTTTTATCAGCCCTTCAATCACTCCCCGCAGGTCTCTGAAATCACTGTCACAGACCAGCGCGAGCTGAGTCTTCTCAATCGGCAGCTCACCGCCCGGCCCTGCCCTCGGTACGAAAGTGTCTGCAATCTCGTATATCCTGCACGGCAAATTCTTGGCGTTAAGGTTTGTTTTGAGCACTCCCAGCAGCGAGCCGATCAGGGTCCGGCGAAGCAGATTCGCACCCTTTCTTGATTCATCTCTTACAGCCAGGTGCTGCTTAACGCCGGCCTCTGTGAAAAGTTCAGCGACAGAATCGCCAACAAAGCCCACGTTAATCGTTTCATAGAAGCCACAACCGTTCAGATATGTTCCGATCGATTCGACCAGCCTTTGACGACTGTCGACGGGCACCACTTCGATTTTGATCTTGCGCTCTGTCGGTATTTTGTCGTACCCGTATACACGTGCGACCTCTTCGATTAAGTCCGCCTCACGATAAACGTCATTGCGCCAGGAAGGCACCAAGCAGGTTATCACATTGTCCCGGACTTTCGGCTCGAAACTCAGAGCCGAGAGAATTCTTACGGCTTCTTTGGCGGGAACTTCGATGCCAAGCAATTTGCTCAAACGCGAAACGCGTAACGTTACCTTTTTCTGCATCCATTTCTTGGGATAGACGTCAACGACGCCTTTGGCCACTCTGCCGCCGGCCACCTGAGTGATTAGTTGTGCGGTTCGCTGAGAGGCTCGATCCACCATCTCAATATCGACGGTGCGTTCGAATCGAAAAGCGGCCTCCGAAGGCAAACCGAGCCTGCGCGAGGTGGTGCGGACACTCACCGGGTCAAAACAGGCATCCTCCAAGAGAATAGTCGCTGTCCTTTCGCTGACCTCGGTATCCAGCCCGCCCATGACGCCGGCGATAGCCACAGGCCCCCGGGCATCGGCAATAATCAGCATATCCGTACCAAGATCGCATTGCGTGCCGTCGATACTGACAAGGCGCTCGCCGGCAACCGCCCTTCTGACGATGATTTTGCCCTGGGCGATTTTGGCGTAATCAAAGGCGTGCGGGGGCTGGCCCGTCTCCATCATGGCGTAATTCGTCGCGTCAACCACGTTATTGACGCTCCGCAGCCCCACTGTCTCCAGTCGCTTCCTGAGCCAATTCGGCGAGGGGCCCACCTTGACCCCCTCAATAATTCGGGCGGTATATCGGCCGCACAAATCCGGCTGCTGTATCTCGACGCTGGCGAACCCCGCGACGTCCTTGTCCGACTCGTCCAGCTCAACACGTGGCATCGTCAACTCTCGGCCCGTCCCCGCAGCCAGCTCGCGAGCCAGGCCGATATGGCTCAGACAATCACCGCGGTTGCTGGTTACCTCGACATCGATCACCGTGTCGTCGCCGAGATGTTCTATCCCCTCGTAAGGAAACCCCAGATCGCTCAAGATCTCTGCGACCCGCTCAGCAGAATGGTCTATTTCGATATAATCGCTCAGCCAATTCAGCGAAATCTTCATAACGATAGCACCATCAAGAAATTACAAAGCAAAGTCAAGGACCAGAAGTCCGAATTCAGCGATACCATACCCCCAAGGATTGGAACTGTCAACGGTCTGATTCTCCATTTCATGAATCATCCAACGCAGTCCGCAGAACGCAGTACTCAATACGAAATAAATTGGCTTTGTTTTTCCCCGGCTCAAAACGCCACGAATCGTCATAACCAATTGTCTGAAAGGAGCTTACGCTTATTTGGAGTGTAGAAAAATTGGGTTTGTTTTTTCAAACATGACCTTTCGTTGTGTTTAGGATTTAGAGCTTAGTGCTTAGGATTTCCGACCAAAGGTCGGCGATTGGCTTTGTTTTTTCAAATAGCCTATTAACCGCGAAGGCAAGAAGGTCGGAGAGAATTTTTGCCTTTTTCCTTTTGCATTTTTACTTACTTATATATTCTATATTCAATTTGTTAAGCATTATACTAATTTATCTGCCCAAAATCAAGCAAATTCCAAAAAAATCTCCGTGACAGGCCGGTCCCTTTGACCGGGCTTATGACAGGCTAAAAGCGTAGAGCAGATAGAGTTTAGGAATTTCGGGCACTTTTTCCTTTTGCCTTTTCCCTTTTTCCCCTGCCCTCTCCCGCATTTCCTCGTAATCAGAAGCAGAACTTCATACATACCATTGAATCTCTTCGAATGCGGCGCGGTTAACCTAAATCCGCTAACGTTACGGATAAGCCGCTTGGCGGGCGAGAGCCCGACAAGTCGGCCTTCATCCGTTTGTTAGACATTCGTTTATAACAGCTTGTCAATATCTTCCATGAGGATAATTGCGTCAGCAATACCAAGGGCTCCAAACAAAACTCGTTGTCCGTTGTTTGATGCGTCCACAGCCAATCCTCGCCAGACGGTCTTAGGGACGGAAGGGTTTCTTATCTCAAACGTGTTTCCGTGTGCAAACGCATTGCGTATGATACGCCCCATGGTCAGCTCGCTAGGCCAAGTACTACTGTTGTCCGAATACTTTGCTCTAATTTCTGATTCGATACCGTCGTAAAAGAGGATGAAGGAACCAGAGAAGAGCTCTAAGGTATAGGTGAGCTCGCCTGACAGCCTGATGGGGTCCGGAACAGTGCACTTGTTGTCCAAGGGTTGCCATTCTACCTCAAACTCGGTTGGCCACCTCCTGGCCCACAGTTCTGCGAACGTATCATGCGGAAAGAATCTGATCTGTTGGTTTGTTACATTGGGCATTCCTTTTAACATAGCTCCTTGCTCTCTTGGCCATGGAGGCATCGGACGTGCAGAATCAATCATTGCCCTGAAGAAATCCATGCCGACTTTCATGCAGCACACACCGACAAGGAAGTATAGCAGTTCATTGAAGAACGAATGCTCTTGAGATGAGTATCTTTTTTTCATTACTAGATGTCTAACAATGTATATATCGTTTGCGTATAAGACTACAGACCTCTTCGAGTGTCCTTATAACACCCCTTTGCCAAGAATACGTAAGTAGTCGTTTGGAAAGCGCTTACGCCGGGTTTCCCTTTTTATTAGTCCACTTATGTGCTTTCCTCATAACAAGAAGCTCAAGGACGCAGCTTAGCGGTGTCCGATTTCATCGGGTTGTTACCATTGCAGGATTCTGATTTCATGTTACCGCCCGAATCTTCGGTAGCTACATTAAGGTAGCGAGCAATTTTCTGAAGTATCTTCTTTTTGTCTGCCTCCACATGCTGCGACGTCGGCTGCAATTCGATGTCCCTCTGTCTTGCCATCTTGGATGTCTTCATAAGCAACTCACTGACTGCCAGAAAAGCAGCATTAGTAAATTTAATGATAACAAGCCTTTGTTCAAGATCCAGTGGCGATGTTGTGACATGAGCTACGTCCAACTCATTTCTAATCAGAAACAATGGTATGATCCTTTTCTCAATAAAAACTCCTGGAAATCCCCATTCTCGGGCTCTGGCTCGAAGAACCTCCCGGTTGCTTGAGAAGATGATCTCTACGGCTTTGGTCAGATTGAGGAGTACTTCCGCGATCATAGATTCGGGGTTAGGTTGCATAATAGCAAGCCGTTCTGCATGACGATAGTAGTAAAGTGCTGACAGGATTCTGAAGTACCGCTTATCCGCCCCACGCCATTCATCTAGGGCGGTCAGTATTTGATTCGTATTGTGATCCTTCGTAGCGATTGTAATGCCAAAGCGGGATCGCGGGATCTCGAAATTGAAATTAGCTTCTTCAATCTTCACTTCAAATTTCTTGATCCAAACGAATACTTTCAGGTGAAAGGACAGGAGGGCTGGAAGAAATTGGTTTGCGGAAGTGACAACTTCACCAGCATGGTCTAAAGAGGGAGTA
>Ga0209636_10005856_pt1 | contig 12555 bp, 16 predicted proteins | sample DeeMarSWOR152_54_FD_187464 | JGI IMG/M metagenome (GOLD analysis project Ga0209636, IMG submission 187464) | Marine sediment microbial communities from White Oak River estuary, North Carolina - WOR-1-52-54 (SPAdes) (version 2) | ecosystem: Environmental > Aquatic > Marine > Intertidal zone >...
GGCATTAGCAAAGTAACTTGATATTAAAGAATGGGGGAACCGCAGGAGAGAAAAAATGAGTGTTACCCAAAAGGAAATGGTAATCGCTAAGAGTCAAGTCCTGAAAAAATTGAAAGTTTATCAGGAAGAGCATCAGCGGCTTACTGTTTTATTTAATATTACCAGAAATATATCAACGGAGTTAAAACTTGATAATCTTCTACTAATCATTATGGATGAAGTTAGAAAAGCGCTAAGAGCTGATCGATGTACCGTTTTTTTATTGGATCGGGAAAAGAATGAACTCTGGTCAAAGGTAGCGCATGGAGAACGAGATATTCGTTTTCCCAGTAACCTGGGTATCGCAGGTTATGTGGCAACAACAGGAGATGTGTTGAATATTCCAGATGCTTATGCTGATCCACGTTTCAACCAGGAAATCGATAAAAAAACTGGTTATTACACACAAAATATACTCACTTTTCCGATGAGAAACAAATTGGGGGAAATTATTGGGGTTTTTCAAGTATTAAATAAATTTGAAGGCTCATTTACTAAACAAGACGAACAATTATTAGACACTATTTCGGTGATTGCAGCAACGCAAATCGAAAATGCACAATTATATGAAGAACAAAGAAAAACTCTGGATAGTTTTGTGCGAACTCTTGCCAGTACTATCGATGCACGTGATCCATTGACTGCTGGACATTCGAATCGAATTGCTTTATATTCTGGTGAATTGGCACGAGTGCTTAACCTTTCCACGAAACGCAGAGAATTGCTACGCTATGCGGCGCTCCTTCATGATTACGGTAAAATAGCAATTCGAGAAGCTATTTTGTGTAAAAGCGGTAGTCTGACGATTGAAGAATATTGTCATATCCAAGAACATGCTGCTTATACCAAGAATATTCTTGAAAAGATAAATTTTAGTCGAGATTTTAGAGATGTCCCACAAATAGCCGCTTCACATCATGAAAAGATGGATGGTTCAGGTTATCCTGATGGTTTAGTCGGAAATCAAATTCCGTTAGAATCTCGAATATTGGCCGTTGCTGATGTGTTTGATGCACTTACATCAAAACGACATTATCGAGATCGTATGGAATTTGAAAATGTGATGAATATTTTAGAAAAAAATGCTGGATCACATTTTGATAAAGAATTGGTTGAATCTTTTAAAAAAATTAAAATTGACCGATTATTGGAGATTTTGGAAGTAGACTACATTCAACAATTGGATCAAAAAGATTTGAGATATTTAGCACTTTTTGATTTAAGACATCTTTTAGAAGTGGTTAGACTGGGACCTTTGAATAGCGAAGAAAAGAAAATCGTTCAATTATTTTATAAATATTATTATCGGAACTACCTTAGTGAAGCAGATGATATTATAGAAAATAGGGTGGGGTTGGCTAATATTTAAATGGAAAAATTTATACGAAATTTTTTATTTTTAGTTCTATCAAATGTTATATTATGGAGTTCATCCATCGCTCAAGATTTTGATCCTGATAGTTTAAGTACCAAAACCAGGAAACTAATTAGTAAAGATGATACCGTAAAAGTTTCAGTCAAATCTCCTACGGGAGCAATGATTCGTTCTTTGATCTTTCCCGGTTGGGGACAATTATATAATAGAAAAATTTTAAAAGCGATCCTGGTTTTTGGAGCAGAAACAGGGCTTATCGCCAATTCAATCTATTTGAACCAAAAATACAAGGAATGGAATCAAAAATACAAGGAAAGCGAACCAGGTTTGGAACAAAATATCATTATCGCTAACCGAGAGTTCTATATCAACAATCGAAATAAATCGAATTGGTGGTTAGTAGGTGTGATATTATTAAGCATGGCAGACGCCTTTGTTGATGCCCATTTATCGGATTTTGATGAAAGTCCGGATTTATCTTTTTTAAATATTACTCCTTTCGGTAATGGTGAGTTCGCAGTGATTCAGTTGTCTATTTGTTGGTATTTTTAATTTTCGTTAAACTTTACAGGAGGATTTTGTGTCCAATTTAGATTCGTCAAGAGGAAGCTGGAGTTCGAAAGTTGGATTTGTTGTGGCGGCGGCTGGTTCTGCGATTGGTCTTGGTAATATCTGGCGGTTCCCTTATGTGGCAGGTGAAAATGGTGGCGCGGCATTTGTACTGATTTATGTGATTTTTATTGTCATCATTGGTTTGCCAGTGATGATCTCAGAACTTTCAATTGGACGGAATACTGAAAAAAATCCCGTCGGCGCTTTTAAAAAATTATTTCCACGAAGTCTCTGGAAAGTTATCGGAGGAGTAGGCGTTATTACAGGGATTGGTATTCTTTCTTTTTATGCAGTCATAGCAGGATATACTGTCGGCTATTTCGTTAAAATTATATTAGGCGATTTTAGTCAGGTTGTTACCGCAGAACAGTCAGGAGAAATATTTACGGCATTTACGGCAAATCCTTATGTTTCAGTAGGTCTGTTCTGCTTTTTTATATTTTTAACAGTTATGGTAGTAATGGGAGGTGTTTCCACTGGAATTGAGCGTTGGTCGAAAATATTAATGCCGATCCTTTTTTTCTTACTGATTGTATTAGCAATAAGATCTGTTACCTTAGAAGGGGCAAGTAAAGGATTGAGCTTTTATTTAAAACCTGATTTTTCGAAATTTTCAGTAACAACTTTTGCCAGAGCGTTGGGACAGGCGTTGTTCTCTTTGAGTCTCGGGATGGGCACAATGATCACTTATGGAAGTTATATTTCAAAAAGAGATAATTTAGTGACTTCTGCATCTTATGTCTGCTTTTTTGATACGTTGATTGCAATTCTTGCTGGACTTGTGATGTTTCCGGCATTATTTGCTATGGGGATGGATCCTGCCGGTGGCCCTGGATTAGTTTTTGTGGTTTTACCCTCGATCTTTGCTAAAATGCCGGGAGGAATGATATTTGGTGCCGGTATTTTTCTACTGTTATCTGTTGCCGCATTGACATCAACTATCTCCTTATTGGAAGTGCCTGTTGCATATTTCGTTGATGAACACGGTTGGTCAAGAAAAAAGGCAGTTATTTCAATGGGAATTATTACATTTTTAATCGGAATCCCTTCTGCCTTAGCTTTTGGAGCAAATAATTTCCTTACAACATTTATTAAAGAAAATTTTGGATTTTTAGATTTTATGAATGCCCTGTTTGGTAATTATTCACTTTCAATAGGTGCTTTTTTCATAGCGGTTTTTGCCGGTTATAAGTGGGGAGTTCATGCTATATCAAAAGAAATCCAGGAACAAGGCAATATATTTTTTTATCGTCGCGTGTGGGCATTCTTGATTCGATTCATCTGCCCAATTGCAATTTTCATTATTTTAGCTTACATTGCCTGGACTGGAAATTATTTTTAAGGGAAGGATAAACAATGGATCGACAACAAGCTTATGAATTAGCAAGATCAAAATTTTCCAATAAAAACCTTTTCAAGCATGTTCTGGCAGTAGAAGCCGTCATGAGAGGACTGGCTGAACATTTTGGCGAGGATCAAGAAAAATGGGGTCTGGCAGGATTGTTGCATGATCTTGATTATGAAGAAACAATGAAAGATCCTGATCGACACACATTAGTTACAGAAGAGATGCTTAAGGAATATAGTCTTGATCCTGAAATAATTGAAGCTGTAAAATGTCACAATGATAAAGCACCCAGAACAAAATTAATAGGTCAGGCAATTTATTCTGCTGATCCTGTGACAGGATTGATTGTCGCAGCAGCTTTAATGCATCCCGATAAAAAATTAAAATCCATTGATGTCCCTTTTATCATGAGGCGATTTAAGGAAAAAAGATTTGCGGCCGGGGCAAATCGAGAGCAAATTAAAACCTGTGAGGATTTTGGACTGTCGTTGGAAGATTTTCTGGGAATTGCATTGAAAGCAATGCAGGGGATTGATAAGGAATTAGGTTTATAAGATGGAAGAGAATAAACAAATAGAAGTTGTTTATGATCGTGCCAAAGACATTCTTTATATACAGACCCTACCGCCACGACCCGCTAGGTCAAATGGATTTGAATGTGATTTTTATATACGATACGATTGGGATGAATTCGTCAAAAATTGTAGGTTTTGAATGGCTGGACTTTTCTAAAAGGTATCAGGGTATTGACCATATCGATGAAATAGTTAGTGTAGATACAAAATTTGATATCAAAAATACCAGGCTTAAAAATCTATCTTTAAGAAAAGTATTTGATTGGGCGTTCAGAACATTCGTTCAGGAAATGGTCGTTTTGGAGGAGTTTTTAATCGCACGTTAAGTTGAATAAGTTTTGAGAGAGTATTTTTATGTTTTGCAGAATAACATTTATAATAATTTTATCATTTTTTACATCATTGTGTTTTGGACAACATAAAGTAGTTGAAATAAATAAATTCGATTTCAAATTGACTAACAATTCGAATTTCGAATTCCGATCTCCGCAATTCAAATTTACTCTCGCAGATTCATGGTTTGGAAGAGATAAGGTTCATCACTTTTTGACAAGTGCATTTTTGAGTAGTGTCGGCTATTACTTTTTGTATGAGGAACAAAACTTCTCTAATCGCATCTCTCAACAAGGGGGATTTTGTTTCTCTTTTTCATTGGGATTGGTGAAGGAAATCCGAGATGGATTAAAGCCAACAAATGCTTTTAGTGTTAAGGACTTGATTGCAGATATTTTAGGAACAACAGTTGGAATCTTGTTAGTTTCGGATTTTTAATTTTTTGATCAAGAATGACAAGCATTGTATCACGGATTCAATGAGACTATTTAAGCGCTTATAGCGCAACATCGACCATTTTTTTTAAATATTTCCTTGTGATTTTTTGATCAGTGGTGCGATCTAGATAAATGATCAATTTTTAATTTAATTATTTACTTTTTCGTTTCGGCTTGTCCCGGTTAGGCTTCTATGAATTTTCATTATGTAAAACATGATAAACCAAAGGAAGAGTGTGCAGTCGTGGGGGTATATAACCATCCAAAAGCTGCAAATTTTACTTATTTGGGACTCTATGCACTGCAACACCGAGGACAGGAAAGTTCTGGCATTGTTTCCAATGATCAGGGGAAATTTTATAAGCATGTTGATGTTGGTTTAGTGGCAGATGTATTCTCTAATGTTCACAACCTTGAAAAATTAAAAGGAAATTTTGCCATCGGTCATAACCGATATTCAACCACAGGATCGACACAGCCAATTAATGCCCAGCCGTTAGTGGTCAGTTCAAAGCATGGTCCCATGGCGATTTCTCATAATGGAAATTTTGTAAATTCTCAGGAACTGCGTGAGCAACTGGAAAATGATGGAGCTATTTTCCAAACGACCACAGATACTGAAATTGTCTTACACCTGATCGCACGGTCGAAAAAGCAAACAATTGTCCATAAAATTAAAGATTCTTTGCGCCAGATCAAAGGGGCATATTCCCTTGCCATTTTGACCACAAATGAATTGATCGCTGTAAAAGATCCTCGGGGTTTTCGACCACTCTGTATTGGTAAAAAAGACGATGCCTTTATTGTTGCTTCTGAATCCTGTGCACTGGATATCATGGATGCCGAGCTGATGCGAGAAGTAGCCCCCGGTGAAATAGCCGTATTTGATCAAAATGGCATGTCCTCTTATTGGTTGGATGAGAAAATCGAACGAAGGGCTTGCATTTTTGAATTTATCTATTTCTCCCGACCCGATAGTCGTATCTTCGGAGAAAAAGTTGATAAAGCACGTCGAAAATTAGGAAAAACACTGGCGCTGGAAAATCCAGTTGATGCTGATCGAATTATTTCGGTCCCTGACTCAAGTAATACAGCCGCGCTGGGCTATGCACAAGAATCTGGCTTAAAATTTGAAATCGGATTAATCAGGAATCACTATATCGGCAGGACTTTTATTCACCCTGTCCAATCCATGAGAGATTTTAGCGTTCGGATTAAGTTCAATCCAGTACAGGGTATATTGAAAGATAAAAGGATTATTATTGTTGAAGATTCTATCGTTCGAGGTACAACTCTAAAGCTCCTTGCCAGAATGATCAGAAAAGCAGGTGCAAAAGAAATTCATGTACGGGTCAGTTCGCCGCCAATTAGATTCCCATGTTATTATGGCATGGATTTTCCGACAAAGGAAGAGTTGATTGCTTCTAATATGTCGGTTGAAGAAATTAGAAAGTTTATCGAGGTGGATTCACTAACCTATCTTTCAATGGAAGGACTGTTAAATTCTGTTCCTCATGAAAGAGGAGGTTACTGTACTGCCTGCTTTAACGGAGAATATCCGATTATTCCTAAAAATAGGATAGAAAAATTTCAATTAGAGAATGGGATTGTTATCGAATAATTCGTGGAGCGTAGGGGGTAAGGCGTGGAGCGTTGAGCGAAAAACACATCATCGATTGACGCACTACGCCCAACGGATGCACAAATGAAATTTCTATAAAACCAAAAACAACAGTTAAGTTTATATAGCAATAGACATATCATGAAATACCTGGATTATATCTTTGTGCTCAGACCAACGCTGTTTTTTCCCGTGTGGACAGTTTTTCTGGCAGGTTATCATGCAAACTTGCTTTTTGATACGAAAAATAACTTATTCGGCTCGAGGGTAATACATACGAATAATCCGATTATCGTTACTGTTTTACTAACGCTTTTGATGGGTGCGGTCTTCATATTTAACCAAATTGCTGATATTCAATCTGATAGAGAAAATCAAAAGCTGTTTTTTATTGCTGATGGAATTATTAAAAAGAATATTGCAATTTTAGAAGGTATTGCGCTAACAATTTTTTCAATCGTTGCTGCTTTTTTGTTAGACCATAAACTGGGAATAATTTTTATAATCGTTTTTATTTTTACCGGTATTATTTATAACTTTAAACCATTTATCTGGAAAGACAAGCCAATTTTAGGGATCATTGTCAATTTTTGTGGAGGCTGGTCGGTTGCTGCCTGTGGTTGGATAGCCGCTGGGGCATCGAGTTGGAAATTTGTCATCTATGCAATTCCCTATGCCATTGGTTTGGTCGCAGTTTATTTGTTGACCACACTTCCCGATATTCATGGGGATGAAGCAATGGGTAAGATTACATTTGGCGTTAAGTTTGGACAAAAACTAACAACTTATTGGGCAGTTGCGTTTGAGTTTGCAGCCGTTGTGCTTTCTTATTGGTTAAAAGATTATATGTTGTTTTTACCAGCACTGGTTGCATTTCCGTTATTCCTTATTGCTGCGGTTAGTCAGGAAATGGAAGATATATTCAGAGCAATTAAATTTACGGTTTTGTTTGCATCGTTGACTGTTTGTTTGAAATATCCGCTTTATTTTTTGGTGATTCTTTTCACATTTTATTTTTCAAAGTGGTATTATCGAAAGCGGTTTGATCTGGAGTATCCGAAGTTTGCGGCTTGAGAAGATAATAGGGCAAATAAAAATGTGTAACAAGTGTCTAAAAGTAGCAGTTAATGAATTGAAGAGTGATCCTGCTTTAGCTTCTGGTGAGCGCGGAGCAAGAAAAATCATTGTGACAAAAATATATAAAGATAAAGAGAAAGAATCTGATACTCAAATTTGGACTGCACCTTTGCCAGGGCAGGAGTGCCAAGTCTTGCGAATGAGTAATACAGAAATGGCGTTTTTCAATCAACAGGCAGAACAAGATCGCCATTATCACAAGGAGAGTACAGAAATTTACATGGTAATCGAAGGAACGCTTATTATAGAGGTCGAAGGTAAAACCTACGACCTGAAGCAAGGCGATACAATGATTGTCCATCCGTTTTCTATACATGAAGTAAAAACAAAGAACGATCCTTTTCTTTGTAGGGTCATTACTCTAAATTGCAGAGGCGAGGAGGATAAGTTCAAGGTCTAAAGCCTTAACATTCTCAACAACACCAGCCGGGCATTGTTACATAGCTTCGGCTCGTGTCAATCCCTTGTGGATTTAGGAGAAATTGAAAACAAAGCGAATGAACTTACTGATATAGTAATTAAGCTATTAGATGCATTACATCTGGCATCAGCAGAATATATTCAGGTAGATTATTTTTGCACATGTGATGACAAATTTTTTAAAAAAGCAAAAACTTTAAATAATTTGAAAATAAAAGTAGTTACACTTCTTCAATTAATAGAGGAGATAGTGCTATGAGTTTATATTTAAAACCATTAACGGAAATCAATCAGCAAGCGTTACGAATTCTTTATAAAGAAATTGGAATCGTGAATACTATACGTTTTATTAATCAATTTACTATGGGTTATGGAAATTACACCGAAGAGCGTGAACAAATGTTTGCTGATATGGCGTTAGAAAATATTGTCTCAGAAATAAAAAATATGAGAATAAAACATTCTTAACCATTTAAAAAATAGGGTGATTTGGTGTTAGCATACCCAATGAAACGACTATGGGCTTTCTAAGGAAAAATATTGAATTATTATAATACTAAAAAAAATATTTCGTGTAAAAAATCTTTAGTAAAATAAGAGGTAGAGAAAATGGCACAACTTATTTTAGAACTACCCGACTTATATTATCAGCGATTAGAGGAAGAAGCCAGGAAAGCAGGCAAAGCAATCGAAGGTTTAATACTCGATTGGATATTACAGATCCCTGAAAATGATGAAAGTTATGATGTTAATCAAGATCCATTATATAATTTTGAGGGTTTTGAAACAAGTGCGCCTAGTGATTTATCTATCAACGCCGATAAATATTTGTATGGAGAGCAATCCATATCTATTTTTACAAATCTTTATTAGGATTTAATGATGATTATAGTAAAAACCGATCTCTGCGACTTCTGCGGCATCTGCGTATCTGTCTGTCCAGTAGATGTGATCGAACTATTTGAAGCTCGTTTAGTCATCGATCAACAAAAATGTACGGCATGCTTGAACTGCGTTAAGGTTTGTCCTATTAGAGTATTGGAGTTTGATAAATGAAGGAGTATTACAATATCGTTGTAGTCGGCGCTGGTCCTGCTGGTTCAACTGCTGCCAGGATTGCAGCACAGAATGGGGCGAAGGTTCTATTACTGGAGAAAGATCGGGAGATCGGAATCCCTGTCCGCTGTGGTGAAGCAGTGGGCGAGACTGGACTAAAGCGGATTTTAGAGCCGAAACCCGAGTGGATTGCTAACAAAATTGAAGCTGTCCGATTAATTGCACCTGATGGAACAATTGTTAAAGTTTATCATGAAGACATTGGTTTTATTTTGGATCGAAAACGCTTTGATTATGATCTGGCAATGATGGCAGGTCTTCAGGGAGTAAAGGTCGTCACCAAAGCTTATGTTTATGGATTAATATATGAAAACGGTGCCATAACTGGAGTCAAAGTCCTTCATCTGGGAAATCACTTTCAAATTAAGGTGAAAATTGTTATTGGTGCTGATGGTGTCGAATCTCGAGTCGGCAGGTGGGCTGGATTAAAGACCAATGTCAGATTAAAAGATATGGAAACATGCGTTCAGATGACAGTTTCCAACATAAAACTTGAACGCAGTTATTGTGATTTTTATTTTTCCAATCAAATAGCTCCTGGCGGATATTTATGGGTTTTTCCCAAAAATGAGCATCTGGCAAATATTGGTTTGGGTATTTCAGGAGAACACGCTGCACATAAAGCACCATTGTTATATTTGAAAGAATTTATAGAAAAGAGATTTCCTGAAGCTGCTGTTTTAACGACGGTGGCTGGCGGCGTACCCTGTGCACCATTTATGGATAAGGTAGTTACAAATGGACTGATATTAGTAGGTGACGCGGCGCATCAAGCAAATCCACTTACCGGCGGTGGGATTATTCAGAGTATCATTGCCAGTGAAATCGCAGGAAAAGTTGCTGCTGAAGCAGTCAAAGAGAATGACGTGAGTGAGGATAGACTTTCTGAATATGCAAAGGAGTGGGAGAAAGAGAATGGTAGCAGTCATCGTAGGGCATATCGGTTAAAAGAAGCGGTTTATAAATTAACTGATGATGATTTAAACCGAACCGCGGCTGCGATTTCAAAAAAGCCGCCAGAGAAACAAACAATCGTTAATATCTTTAAAACAGCATTGATTCAACATCCTAAACTAATACCAGATATTATCAAGATGTTTTTAAATTAAGGATTTCTATCGATGGAGGTATAATGAAGACGAGAGTTTATTTAATTTTTATGGTAGTAATCATTGTAATTTTTTGGACGATACCAGATAACAGTTGGTCCCAGCTACCCATGCGGGTAAAACGTTCTAATGAATTGACCCGATCAGCGTTTCAGTTATTTAACGCACAAAAAATTGATCGAGCGAGGGAACAACTAAATCATGCGCTTCGATTGAATCCGAAAAATGTTCTGGCACATGAGCTTCTGGCATTAATTTACTATCAGGAGCATAATTTTACAGAGGCGAAAAAACATGCAAAAATGGCGCATGAGTTTAATAAAAGATCACCAAGGGCTCTCTACGTTCTCGGTATGATTAATTTTCAGCAGGGCGACCATAATTTAGCGAGATTACAATTACAGCAGGCGGCTACATCTTTAGACGATCCTGAATATCGCCAGCGCGCAAAAAATATTTTACAAAAAATAAGTAGTAATATAAAAGAGAAAAAACCTGCTCATGTCGAATCAAAACTTCCACCGACGGATGAATTGACAAAAACTCATATTCAGGAAGATGAATATAAGCCTTATGTTGCTGTATTTCCGTTTGAAGATGCCAATGCGCGAACTGAATTGACTAAATTAGGACAGACTTTGACCGAGATGTTAATTACCGCGTTGATACAAAGTAACAGATTTAATGTCATGGAACGGGTGCAGTTGGAAAAAATATTGAAGGAACAATCCCTCAGCCAAACCGGCGTGATTGATACTGAGACTGCTATTGAAGTTGGCAAGTTATCAGGATTGGAAGGCGTAGTCGTTGGCAGTATCAGTCAGTTGAAATCTTCGATTGAAGCCGATGCCCGACTAATTGAAGTCGAGACTGGCAGGGCACTAGCAGCAGCAAGTGCCAATGTAAATAATGTTGATGATATTCGTGGTCTGGCAAATAATTTAACCAGACAACTTTCGGCGAAAGCCTACTTAATTGTACCCGAGGCTGATACGACAGAAGTAAAAAGTCCAGAGATAGAAATACAGAAATGGGAATAGGGTAATTGAAAGACCAGGTAATTTCAAATATAGGTAAAATGATAGATTAAAACGTGCCACGAACTTCAAGGGTGAATGGCATGTCAATTTTTTAACTGATCGAGGTAGTTGCATGATTGGGAAACTAACACAAAAATTATTTAAGACAAGAGAAGGAATCATTGGGAAAGTTTCGACCAGTATTCGAACACACAAAGAAATCAGTGAAGATTTATTTGACGAAATAGAAGAGATTCTAATTAGTGGCGACATTGGTGTGGATATATCGCTGCAATTAATCGAAGAAGTTCGACAAAAGACTAATGAATTGGGGATAAAAAAAACTGATAACATTATGCGATTTCTAAAAAGCGCGATGTTGAGAGCTTTCGATAATCATGGACAGCAACGCCAATTTAAAATAAACGAGCAATATTTTGAACCTCAACAATGCCCGTTTGTCATTATGGCAGTAGGAGTGAATGGTACAGGAAAAACGACTACTATTGGTAAACTGGCTGCGCAGTTTAAAAGCCATAATAATAAAGTTTTGGTCTCAGCAGCAGATACATTTCGGGCTGCTGCTTCGGATCAGTTAGATATTTGGGCAAAACGAGCACATGTGGATATTATTAAAAATCAACCTGGAGCAGATCCAGCTTCTGTCGCTTATGATTCATTACAGGCAGCAATTAGTCGGAATCTCGATGTTTTAATTATTGATACAGCAGGGCGGTTACACACGAAATATAATTTAATGGAGGAATTGAAGAAAATTCGGCGTGTTTTAGGCAAGCTAATGCCAGATGTGCCTCATGAAACGCTATTGGTACTGGATGCAACAACCGGACAAAATGGATTAAATCAAGCAAAGCAATTCACCGAAGCCGTCGGCGTAACTGGAATCGTTCTGACAAAATTGGACGGGACGGCAAAAGGTGGAATTGTACTCGCTATCAGTAAAGAATTGGGACTTCCTGTCAAGTTTATTGGTGTTGGCGAAAAGATCGATGATCTCCAACCGTTTGATCACTCGGAATTTGTTGAGGCATTATTCCAATGAAAATTAATTTCAAAACCAATTACCCAATCACCTAATTACCTATTGACTTAAGTTCGAGGCACTGTTTCTATGAAAGTTTGTGTAATAACCTTGGGCTGCCCCAAAAATATTGTCGATTCGGAATATCTTTTAGCCTCGCTCTTTGACACCCAGGTTCAATTCATGGATCGCGCGGATCAGGCTGATGTTGTGATCATTAATACGTGCGCTTTTATTCTACCAGCCCGAGAAGAAGCAATTGAGGTGATTCTGGAGGCTGTTCAATTAAAAAAAGAAGGCAAGATTAAACAGATTTATGTCACAGGATGTTTACCACAGAGATATATCGAGGAGTTGCCTAAGGAAATCCCT
>Ga0209636_10005857_pt1 | contig 12554 bp, 11 predicted proteins | sample DeeMarSWOR152_54_FD_187464 | JGI IMG/M metagenome (GOLD analysis project Ga0209636, IMG submission 187464) | Marine sediment microbial communities from White Oak River estuary, North Carolina - WOR-1-52-54 (SPAdes) (version 2) | ecosystem: Environmental > Aquatic > Marine > Intertidal zone >...
CGAAGACCGGACCGATGACTCCCAACAGAGGTCGTGCTGGTGTTCCTTTGTCATTACTCGTCAGCCATTTGACATTTGAACTTTGAAATTTGGCATTTTGTTTCGTGTCCGTGTCCGTATCTTTCGTGCCCGTGAACCGTGTCCGTATTCGTGGTTCGGACCTCGTCATTTGTCATTTGAACTTAATTTGAAATTTGGATTTTGACATTTGAACTTTCCATTTTTAACCAATTTAACCAATGAAACCAAGCAACTAATTCGCTTATGTCTTTTTGCATTTCCCTTGCCTCCAACCTCTCCCCTCTAACCTCGCACGTTTTCCCCCTTTTGACTGCAGCACTGTTTTCCGACCGCAACACTCACTGCAATAGCGCAGAACCGCAATTCCCGCTCAGAGCTCCTTTTCCGAATTCCCAGGTATCTAAATTCCGCTTATGAACAACGATGTTCTCGACAAAATTGAGGAAACTCCGCTCATTATTCTGTTGACTATGCCTCTTTTTCTGTGTTAGTAAGAATAAAACATTTTGGACCTGGGAATTGGAGGTTGTTTAGGCGAATATCTATTGAGCGGAGGGGATCATGAAACGTCTATATCTTTTCGTAGTGCCGTTCTTTCTTATCGTTGGACTTTCAGCCGTCTCATGGGCCGAGGGACGTCTTCCACTCCAGGGATCCCTCGGCTTTGGAGCCCGTGTCTACGGGGTATTCCCCAAAGGGGATACCTTCCAACCCGCGGGCCAACCACGCCAAAAACTCGATTTTGGCAATGAGGTAGGAGGGGAAGTCAACATCACCTACCGCTTCCTTAAGTACCTTGCCTTGGAAGGAGGAATCGGGTACACGAAAATCGACGTGAAGAACAATACCTTGGGAGTCAATTGGGCCACAATACAGGCCGTTCCTATCTCTGCTACCCTCCAATTCCGCTGGGTCTCCCGAAAACCAGAGGAGTTGAAATGGATCATTCCCTATGCGTGCATAGGGGGGGGATACTACATCCTCGGTATCGAGGAGAGAAGCGAGTTCAGACGTTATTCGTTATCCCGTGGATATGGGGTTAACCTCGAGATCGACGATGCCTTCTTCTTCCATTTAGGGGGGGGGTTCGACATCTTCCTGACGAAAAATCTCGCGTTTAATCTCGAGGCGAGGTATTCCTGGGCAGAGATGGATATTGATGAAAGGCAAAATGTTGGAGGGACATATTCGAGAGTGGGCGATTCGGTGAACCTCAATGCGGCAATTGTCGGCGCTGGGTTCAAATTCTACTTCTAAGGAACGGACGCTTGCTCGAAGGGAATTAAAAAAGCAGGGCTTTTAACCCTGCTTTTGCACATCGCGATGTACTGCCGTGGATTACTATTTCAGGGATTGGGTAATTCCCTTCAACTCCCTTTTGATCTCCGTCAATATCTTCTTGTAGGCCTCCTCATTAAACTGAAGATCCATTTGCTTCGGCTTATCGGCACTTCCCCTTATCTTCCTTTTAGCCCCGGAAATGGTGAACATATCCTCGTACAGTAATTTCTTGATTCGCAGTATGAGCTCGATATCCCTCTTCCGATATAACCGCTGCAAGGATCGACTCTTATACGGCTTTATCTCCCTGAACTCCGATTCCCAATACCTCAGAACGTGGGGCTTAACACCTGTAATCTTGCTCACCTCCCCGATTTTGTAGTAGAGCTTATCGGGAATTGAACCGCCCAATCCTCTTTCTCCGCCTTCCCGTTTCAAATGGTCCCCCCACGCAAACGAAAAGCCCCTAACGGTTCAGATCGTTCTTCAAGACCTGCGAGGGCCTAAAGGTCAAGATTTTCCTCGGGGAAATCTCGATATCATCACCTGTCTGTGGGTTTCGACCTCTTCGAGCCCTCTTGCTCCTCACGACAAAATTCCCAAAGCCAGAAATCTTCACTTTCTCACCTCGCTCCAGGCCCTCTTTCACGATGTCGAAGATGGTCTCAACCACGCGCACGGCTTCCTTCTTTGAAAATCCAACTTTCTCATAGACGGCACTAACGATATCGGCCTTGGTCATCGATCCCCCTCCTTTCTGCGCCCTCGCTCAGGGAACCATTAGAAATGGCTTCCTCTTATCACCTTTGGACTTGTGAATCAAGTCGAAAAATGTGGCGAAGCCTCATGAGAGATTTTCCTTGGCCAATTGAGCAATTTTCGTAAATCCCCCTGGATCGGAGATGGCTAGATCCGATAGGATCTTTCGATCAATACATACCTTTGCCCTCTTCAATCCGTTCATAAACTGACTGTAGGAAAGGCCGTTCAACCTTGCAGCAGCATTGATCCTCGTAATCCACAAACGCCTAAATTCCCTCTTCCTCACCTTCCTATCCCGGTAAGCGTAATGCATGGCACGGTTTACGGCTTCTGTGGCGGTACGGAAGAGCCTTCCCCTGCCCCCCCTATACCCCTTTGCCATTTTCAAAACCTTTTTCCTCCGCCTACTACCCATAGTTCCCCTCGTTACCCTGGCCATGACACTCCTCCTTCGTACCAGCCCCCGGTGACCCGGTCAAAACCCTATACATACGGGATCATTCTTTTTGTGGCCTTCGAATTGGTTTTATCCACGAAGACGGAGGTTTTCAGATTCCTCTTCCTCTTCGCGCTCTTTTTCGTCAAGAGGTGACTCGCGAAGGCCTTTCTCCTCCTCACCTTACCGGTGGCCGTCTTGCTGAAGCGTTTTGCTGCCCCTCTTTTCGTCTTTATTTTCGGCACAACCTCTGCTCCTTTCGCCGGGGTTCCCGCCGTGAATTTAATGGGCTGAGCTTCGATCCTTAGCGCCTTGACTCGGGGCAAGAACCATAACCATAGCCCTCCCCTCTAGTTTGGGGAACTGCTCAACCACGGCCAATTCCTTCGTCATCTCAATGACCCGCTTCAGGATTCTCTCCCCAATATCAGTATGGAGTATCTCCCTTCCCCTGAATATGACGGATACCTTGGCCTTGTTTCCCTCCCTGAGAAATCTCTCCATGTGGCGGATTTTAAACTGAAAATCATGCTCATCTGTCTTCGGCCTCAGCTTGATTTCCTTGAGCTGAATGATCACCTGTTTCTTTCTCGACTCCTGGCTCTTTTTGCTCTGCTGATACTTAAATTTCCCATAATCCATAATCCGGCATACGGGCGGCTCAGACTTGTCCGCTACTTCCACCAGATCCAAATCCATTTCCATCGCCGTTTTTAGGGCATCATCCAAGGACATGATGCCCAATTGATTTCCCCCGGGGTCTATCACCCGGACTTCCCTGGCCTTAATCCGCCTGTTTACCCTTGCTTCTCGTATCCCATACTTTTTAATTTCCCCTCTCCTCCTTACAGTGGTCTTCGCTTTTCACCCTCTCTTTCGATGAGGCATTCTTCATCTATCAAAGCGACGAATTCATCTACCGTCATGGGCCTCAGCTGCTCCCCCGTTCTGATCCGGGGAGACACGGTATTGGATTTTTCTTCCCGGCTCCCGATAACCAGCATATAGGGGATTTTCATCAGCTGGGCCTCCCTGACTTTCAATCCCAGCTTCTCGTTCCTGAAATCCTGCTCCACCCTGATCCCTTTGTCGAGCAAGGAACGAAAAACCTCTTTCCCATAGGGAATGCTTTTATCGGTAATAGTCAAGAGAATTGCCTGAACGGGTGCGAGCCAGACGGGAAATGCGCCACCATAGTGCTCCACGAGAACACCGATAAACCTCTCCAGGGTCCCTATAATCGTCCTATGAAGCATTACAGGGCGGGTCCTCTCTCCGTCTCTCCCGACATAAAAGAGGTCGAACCGTTCTGGTAAGGTAAAATCACACTGGATTGTCGCACATTGCCAGTATCTCCCTAAAGCATCCTCGAGCTTTACATCGATTTTCGGGCCATAGAAGGCACCTTCTCCCTCATTGATGCTATACGGCATCCCCCCATCTTCCATGGCCTTCAAGAGTGCGGCAGTTGCCCTTTCCCAATCTTCATCGGTTCCGATGGACTTTTCCGGCCGGGTGCTAATCTCCATTTCGTAGTGAAAGCCAAATACCCTCATGAAATCGATAACCAGTTCGATGATGCCCTTTATCTCGTCGTTCAATTGGTCGGGCCTGCAAAAGATATGAGCATCGTCTTGGGTAAATTCCCTGACCCTCAACAGGCCATGCAGTACGCCGCTCCTTTCGTGCCTATGCACTTTCCCCAGTTCGAAATACCGTATGGGCAAATCCCGATAACTCCTGATTTTGGACTTAAAGATCAGCATATGGGCGAGGCAATTCATCGGTTTCAAGGCATACTCGCCCTCTTCCACGCTGGTAAAATACATGAGCTCCCGATAATTCTCAAGGTGTCCGGACTTCTCCCACAACTCCTTTCTCAGAATCTGGGGGCCCATGACTATGTGGTAACCTCGTCTCAGGTGCTCCTTCTTCTCGAAATCCTCAATAATCGTCCTGAGAATCGCTCCCTTGGGATGATAAATTACCAATCCGGCTCCAGCCTCTTCGCTGATGCTGAATAGCTCTAACTCCCTCCCCAATTTACGATGGTCACGCCTCTGGGCCTCCTCAATTTTCTCGAGGTAATCCTCGAGGGAGCCCCGGTCGGCAAAGGCCGTTCCATAAATCCTTTGCAACATTTTGTTCCGCTCGTCCCCCCTCCAGTATGCCCCTGCTATACTGAGAAGTTTGTAAGCCTTGATCTTTCCCGTTGACGGGATATGGGGACCACGGCAGAGGTCTACGAAATCGCCCGACCGATAGATGGAGACGAGTTCGTCGTTTAGGTCCTCCAATATTTCAACCTTATAGATTTCCCCCTGTTCCTTAAAGATCTTAATGGCTTCGGCTTTGGAAATGTCTTCCCGAACGAAGGGAATATCTCGCCCTATGAGCTCCGCCATCTTCTCCTCGATCCGCGGAAGGTCATCGGGGGTAAAAGACCCTTCGTAGTCGAAATCATAGTAGAATCCCTTTTCAATGGCAGGCCCGATGGAGACCTTAACACCTTCAAAGAGCTCCTTGACGGCATAAGCCATTACGTGCGAGGTACTATGCCGTAGAATACCCAGCCCATCCTCTGAATCCACGGTGATGAAATCCAGAGAAGCGGAACGATCCAGCGGTGCATTCAGATCAACCAGCTGTCCATCCATTCTCCCGGCCACGAGTTGATCCTCGGAGTCTTTTCCCAATTCCTTTGCCAATTGCGCAATGGTGGTGCCCTTGTTTACCAGCCGTTTCGAGCCATCCGATATGCTAATCGTTACCTGTTTCATTCGCTCTTTATTCCGGGAAAAGCAAGAAAAGGCATCATTATTAAGGTCTTACAAATGATGCCTTCTCGTTCAGTATCAAAATGTCAATGCGAGAAACAGAATGAACCTTTCAGGAAACGAGGGTTAACATGGTAGGCACGGGCGGTTTCGAACCGCCGACTTCTACCGCGTCAAGGTAGCGCTCTCCCCCTGAGCTACGTGCCTATAAGAACGTAAAATCTTTAACAATATTTCCCGCAATTGTCAAGCACTTTTTTGCATAAGATGGTAAATTTATTTGGGAAAAATGTCAACCCCTGTTATCTCGGGGGCCCCTGAGTGCTCCCTTGTCCCTTCGCTTTAGTGCTTTTCGGTCTGTTGCCCGAATTCCCTTCCATGGAGGTATCGCGTGAAGCCATCCCTTTTGACATGACCAGGGTGAGGGAGGCAAATTCCTCCAACGTTAAGGTCTCACCCCTCCTTGTTGGGTCGATCCCAGCCGCCCGTAAATGCACCTCAATCTCTCCCGGTTCCCCCTTGAAAAAACACCCGTTCTTAAGGGCATTCTTCAGGGTCTTGCGACGATGCCCAAAGGAGGCCTTCACGACCCGCCGAAACATGGCTTCATCTTCGATTTTGACCCGCGGTTCCTGGAGAAATGTAAATCCCACCAGCGCCGATTCGACCTTGGGCCGAGGATAGAAAGAAGAGGGTGACACAATGCAACGGATTAATGCATCGCAATAGAGCTGGGCAAGGACGGATAGCACCCCATATTGTCTCCCCCCTGGGACTGCGACAATCCTTTCCGCCACCTCCCTCTGGAACATGAGCGTCATGGCAGAAAAGGCCTCCCTCATCTCGACCAGATGGAAAAGGATCTGGGTGGAAATGTTATAGGGGAGATTGGACACCACTTTGAGCTTCTTGCCCCATTTCCGGGATTCGCCCAAGAAATCGAACTTCAGGGCATCCCCCCGATGAAGCACGATGTTGTCGTACTCAGCCAGGCGATCCTTTAGCAGGGCCACCATTGATTCGTCGACCTCGATGGCGATCACCCTTTTCGCCCTCGAGGCCAAAAGCATCGTCATCTCTCCCAACCCAGGGCCCACCTCTACCACTGTATCCCGCGAATTTACTTCAGCAGCCCGAATAACAGCCATCATGATCCCCCTATCAATTAAGAAGTGCTGACCAAGCCTCTTGGTGGGGGAAATGGAGTATTTGGCCAGGAGCCTTCTTACCGATGTCATACGAGCCCCTTTTATTCCCCTTTCTCCTCGTGTAATCCCGGGCCTGGGAAACCGCTAAATTGGCAAATTAGAAAAGGCATCGAGCGTAAGCGGAGATGTCCTCCCAACCTCCAAATAGTAATGTCCGATTACCCCAATCATAGCCGCATTGTCAGTGCAGAGAATGGGGGACGGGATATTCACCTCCAACCCCTCATCTCCGGCTATCTCCCGGAAACGAGCCCTTAGTCTCGAATTACAAGCGACACCCCCGGATAAGACGATCCTGGGCAAATGGAGGGCACGGCTGGCTTGGACTGCCTTTGAAACGAGGACATCAACTACTGCCTCCTGGAAGCTGGCGGCTATATCTTCCACTCGAGAATGGGGGTATTTCCTCACGTAATGAAGTACTGAGGTCTTGATCCCGCTGAAACTGAAATCAAAGGAATTCTTGGAAATGAAAGCCCTTGGGAAGGGGATGGCTTTTGGGTTTCCATTTTTTGCTGCTTCATCGATTGCGGGACCCCCAGGGTATCCCAAGTTCAAAAGTTTGGCCACCTTGTCGAATGCCTCTCCTGCTGCATCATCCCTGGTACCCCCGAGCCATTCATAACTCCCTAAACCCTCGACTCGATAGAGAGAGGTGTGCCCGCCTGAGACAACGAGCCCAACGAATGGAAATCGTAACCGAGGATTTTCCAAGAAGATCGCTGAGAGGTGTCCCTCCACGTGGTTCACTCCAACGAAGGGAAGGTTCCGGGCATAGGCGATAGCCTTTGCCACTGAAAGGCCAACCAAAAGGGAACCAATTAATCCAGGACCATTTGTGGCCGCGATGCCCTCCACATGGTCCAGATCCATGCCGGCCTCACGTAAGGCCTGCCTTACGACGGGTATGATGGCCTCGATATGTTTTCGCGAAGCCAGCTCTGGAACAACGCCTCCGTACTGGCGGTGTACCTGGATCTGGGAAGAGACAACGTTGGAGAGCGCCTTATCACCGCCAACGATCAATGCTGCCGCCGTTTCATCACAGGAAGATTCAATGGCCAGCACGATCATTTCTTACCCCAGAAACTTCCACTCTGCCAAGAAAGGGGGCAAACCAAACGCCGAGTGCCCCGAAAAGGCAGTGAGAAAGATGTTTAACAGTCCCTTCCTCCAAATGCGAGATTCCAAATAAGATCGGGATCTTATGAAGAAATTCCTTAAGCTTCGGGGCCTTGAATTTCTCAGGAGATTTTGATATTTTTAATCTATGATATGGGGGCGCGTAGCTCAGTAATGGCTATGGGCGAATATCAGAGTAATGCAACTTTGCTCGCCGCCGGCTGATAATGTTAGGTTTTTTTCATCACCTCCTTTCACCTAACAAACCCTACTCTGAGGGTCCAGTCGACCACCCCCATACCCCCCTTTTTCCCTTGGGTTTCCCACGGTCTACCAGATGATTTCTGTAAAAAATTGCTCATTGCTGCTTCCCTCTTCAGGTTTTTCAACGGTGCGCGTCTACGGTGTTGCAGTGCTGCAGTCAAAAGATCTCATCAAAGGGAAAGATTTAAGGTCATCCCATCCCGCGCAGCCATGACCCTCAAGCCCAATTCCTCCTCGAGGCTTTTGGCCACATCCCAAGGCTTAGCCCTGATCATGGTCATGCCGAAATGGGTGAGAACTGTCAACCTGGGTTGCGTCTTTGAGATCACCCTCCTGACATCATCAACGGCCAGATGCTCGATCCCTTGACCATTTTCTATGGGCTTGTAGCGGACAACGCTTGCTATCAAAATTCCCCCTGGGTATAGGTCCGTAAGCTCCGGGAAGAATCTGGTATCGGTAAGAAGGGATAACTGCCCCATGGGCAGGAATAAATTGAATCCATAGGTCTCCACCGAGTGCACATGTCGTTTGGCCGTGGAAAAGCGGATGTTCCCCAGTTCGTATTCAGTATGCTCTCGCAAGACCTCAATCCTTTCCACATAGTTCCTCACGTACCGCAGGACCACAGGATCATCTTCCAGCGCATCCCGCGGGACAAACAGCACTCCCCTCTTCTTGAATCCCCCGTCGGTCATCGCCTCAATCATAACATTGATATCCCCAGAGTGATCTAAATGCTTATGGGATAGTAAAATCCCATCCAGTGACGAGGGATTCAATTTCGGCCTGCTCGAAAGACATCTCACCAAGGCTCCCGGTCCCGGGTCCATATGTATGTTGGTCCCCCCCACGGATATCCACAGACCTCCCGACGATCGGAGCTGGTTGATGACCACAAAACGAGCCCCCGCTGTCCCGAGGAATTTGACGAAGTCCCCTTCACTCATCCCCTTCGATCCCCCTCAGTTCGGATTCGGCCAACCCAAAGAAGTGGCCGATTTCGTGCATGAGCGTCCGTCGAATTCGTATGATGAGCTCCTCCCGGGTTCGAACACGGGCCTCAATGGGCCCCTGATAAATGACTATGCGATCGGGCAAGACATTGCCATAGCGGGTTCCCCTGTGTTTCAGGGGAATCCCCTGATAGAGGCCGAGGAGCCCCAGCGGCGACTTTAATCCAAATTTGCGCATGATCTCCCGCGGAGGGAAATCCTCCACCACTACGGCTATGTTCTCCAGCCGATCCCGAAACCTCTTGGGCAACTCATCCAGAGCCTTTGAAACGAGGTCCTCAAACTCATCCCTGCTAACCCGCATTCTCCCGGCTCCACCCTCCTTTATCCATTCTTAAACAGCTCTGTGAAAAACTCGCTCCTCGCTGCTCAAAAGATGTTCTTGTGGGAAAACCCCTTATCCCTTCGCTTCAACGCACTTCGGTCTGTTACCCGAATTCCCTTGCGCTCACTGAAAATAATTCTGGATCATTCTAAAGTTCGCTTCACTGCAAATCCAAAAACTCGCCCTGCGGGCTCAAACATTGTCTTTGCGGCCGTTTCGCTTCACTAAGAATGGTTAGCCAAAATTCTTTAATGCTCGCTCCAGGGAACCCGGGCAACGACCTGTCCCTACATGACACTTTTCCAGCAAACTTCGCTCAGGAACAACGGGTTTTCTCCATAAACGAATGAGACTCTAGAACGAAAAAATCTTAATTCGCGCTCAGAGCTCGTTTTTCCAGTTTCTCAGGGATCTCGTTAAGGAGTCTGGTCGACCATGGGATAGCCACCGCCATCGATGACGAAAAGAGCCGGAAAAACCCTCCGGCTCTTTTGACATAAGCGTTCCGTGGCTCCTTCTCCTCCCCGTTAAGTCCGGAGTTCGGGGATATCCTCATAGAGGTCCAACGCCTCGGGGTTGGCCAAGGCATCACGATTCAGGACTGGTTTCCCGTGAATTACGTTCTTCACGGCCAACTCCACCTTTTTCATGTTGATTGTGTAGGGGATATCATCAACCGCGATGACCTTAGCCGGTACATGCCTTGGGCTCGTGGCTTGCCTAATGGTGCCCTTGATCTTTTTGGCGAGATCTTCCGTTAGCTGAACACCCTTGGCCAACTTGACGAAGAGGATGATCCGAACATCGTCTTCCCAATCCTGCCCGACCACAATGCTGTCGGCAATCTCGTCCATGGTCTCAACTACACTATAGATATCCGCGGTCCCAATCCTGACCCCTCCTGGATTGAGGGTGGCATCGGAACGCCCGTAGATGATCACGCCTCCGGTATCCTCCCCGATCTCAATGAAGTCTCCGTGGTGCCATACGCCCGGAAACCTCTCAAAGTAGGCGCTCCTATATTTCTGCCCGTCGGGATCGTTCCAAAAGTAGATGGGCATGGAGGGAAACGGGGCCGTGCACACTAGTTCCGCCTGTTGATTCCTGACCGGCCTTCCATCATCATCGAAGGCCTCAACGTTCATGGCCAAGCCCCGACACTGCAACTCTCCAGCATAGACGGGACCGATGGGGTTGCCCAATGCAAAGCACCCGTTGATATCCGTCCCCCCCGAAATAGACGCGAGCTGAAGGTCTTCTTTAACCTCCCGATAGACATATTCAAATCCCTCGGCGGGAAGGGGAGATCCCGTCGAAAGCACCGCCTTTAAAGGCTCCAGATCATAGTCCCTTCCCGGCTTTACACCCTCCTTCTCTATGGCGGCGATGTACCTGGCGCTGGTTCCGAAGATGGTCATCTTCTCGTCCTGGGCCACTTTCCAAAGCGCCCCGGGATCGGGATAAAAGGGTGACCCATCAAAGAGAAGTACCGTTGCGCCAAGGGAGAGGGAGCTCACCAGCCAATTCCACATCATCCAGCCGCAGGTCGTGAAATAGAAAATGGTATCCTCCCTCTTGACGTCGGTATGGAGCATCAACTCCTTCATGTGATGGATGAGGATGCCGCCGGCGCTCTGAACCATACATTTGGGCAACCCAGTCGTCCCGGAGGAGTACATGATGTAAAGGGGATGCTCGAAGGGGAGCTGTTCGAACTCTATATCAAGCCCGCTCTCCTTGGATAAGAATTCCTCGTAGTGGACTGCGTTGGGGACGCCGCTTATATCGGCCCGCCCTTCCGTATAGGGAACGACCACGACCCTCTGGATAGAAGGGAGCTCTTTGAGGATATCGGCGATGCGGCCCAGGGAATCAAAGGGCTTACCATTATATGAATACCCGTTGGCCGTAAAGAGCACCTTCGGTTCAATCTGACCGAAACGATCCAGCACGCCTTTGATGCCGAAGTCAGGCGAACAGGAGGACCAGGTCGCCCCGATGCTGGTTGCGGCAAGCATGGCTATTACGGCATCCGTCATATTGGGCATGAACCCGGCCACTCGATCACCGGCCGTGACCTCCATCTCCCGGAGGGATTTCGCCAAACGGGCCACTCTGTCGTAGAGCTCAGCGTAGGTTATCTTTACCGAATCCTGAGCCTCGCCCTTAAATATGAGGGCAATATGGTCATCCCTATACCGCAGCAGATTCTCCGCGAAATTCAGCTTCGCCCCGATAAACCAATGTGCGCCCGGCATCTTACTGAGGTCATCCACAACTGCCGTGTAATGCTGCGAAGCCTTGATATGACCGAAATCCCACATGGCAGCCCAAAAGTCGGGGATACTCTCGATGGACCACTGATACAAGTCATCAAACGATGTGAACTTCCTCCCGTACTTCTCGGTGACATATTCCATGAATCGAGTCATGTTGGCCTGCTTTACCCGTTCCTCAGACGGCTTCCAGAGTGGTGCCTTCATTTCTGCCTCCTTGATGATCCAACAGATCCATGTCCGTTTCCTTGGTCTGTGTAAACCATATCATCCCTGGATTGTCAACAAGTTATGTGCCGCAGTTTCCTGACTTTTTGGGGGAAGGCTGTTGTGGCTGAGGGGTCAGGTCTTGAATTATCACTTTTTGAGTTATTCTTCTTTGATTATGGCCAGGCCGTTCGGTCTCGAATTCCAGGTGGAATCCATCATGGCACTTCCAGGGGAAATGCCCGGTTGCCTATTTTCAAAGACGACCAGAACAGGCATCGTTTTTGGGCCATCTTCCAGGAGGTGGTCGAAAGGTTCAAGGCATTCTGTTTCTCCATCTCAAATATATGGATGTAGTTTATAGGAACTAGCTCATCACGTGGGATTTTGTTGTACAACGATAATCAAGATAATAAGCAAATTTATCAAAAAGTGATAATTCAAGACCTGACCCCAAAACTGTGGATGGGTTCGCAGGAAGGAAAAAAGAATATATTGGAAGGGAAAGGCTGCCCATCTTGGATTTCCAGTGATCAGCCTTTCCCCTTCAATGAACTTTCCCCTTGGCTACTTGATGGCGCCCACTTCTTTAAAATATTTTATCGCCCCGGGGTGTAATTCTATAGGACTGTTGAGGGCGTTGCTCGGTATCAACTGAGCAGCGATAGGATGAATGCCCGTCAGAGCCCATTTGCCTTTGTCCACATTTTCGAAGATGGCCTTAACCACTTTGTAGGCCACCTCCTCTTCCATCTGTTTATTAGCGACTATCACATTGGAATCCCCGAGGCAGAGCACATCGTAATCAGCCTTTGGATAGGTCTTTGCCGGCATGGTAATCTTGACATAATAGGGATAT
>Ga0209636_10005859_pt1 | contig 12550 bp, 2 predicted proteins | sample DeeMarSWOR152_54_FD_187464 | JGI IMG/M metagenome (GOLD analysis project Ga0209636, IMG submission 187464) | Marine sediment microbial communities from White Oak River estuary, North Carolina - WOR-1-52-54 (SPAdes) (version 2) | ecosystem: Environmental > Aquatic > Marine > Intertidal zone >...
CCTGAACTCAGGATCAGTTACCATTGGTGATATGGTAATTCAGAAGAATGAATTCATGGGAACGCATGGATTGTATTTTGATAATTTACATTTTGAAAGTCCGCTGATGGGCTCGGATATCACAGTTGGGAACACCATCATTACCGATAATCTAGTAAATATCACCACAGCTAATTCAATTGCTGTGGAGGATTATATTGTTTCCAATATGTTGGGCGGATCAGTTACCTGGGGAGATATCCAAATCATGGATAACGAGATCGTAACTACGGGAAGTACTGCAGTCTATTTCAATGGTAACTTAGAAGACCTGACAGATGTGAATGTACTTCTTGGAAATATCGAGATATCATCAAATGTTATAACATCCGTGGCAGATGGCATATTTTTGGACTTTTGGGGACTTTCCCAGCTTTACGGTACCACGACTATAAACTGCGGGTCCACCACTATATATGATAACGATATTGATACAGATGCTCAAGGAATAAATGCCATGCTCAACAATATCGGATATGATATGTACGATCTTTCTTCCGTGACAATAGGGGATATTGTTCTTGATGAAAACATAATTAATACAACAGACGGCACTCATGGCATATATTTTGAGCTCCTAAACTGCGCCTATGACATTTATAATGACTCCAAGGTTTCATTCGGGGACTTCTTCCTAACCGATAACAATATCATATCTAGTCAATATAGTATCCACTTTCGTTGGAACACTGTTGGCTACAATATGAACGATAATACCTATGTCTCCCTTGGTGAAACCCATGTGGATTGGAATACATTAACTAGGACAGGTGGGGGTGGGATGGCCATAAACACATATCCAGTGAATGTTGGAAATCAAATGTACAGTAACTCTTTCCTAACTTATGGCAATTGGTATGTTGATAACAATGATATTGTTTCTGCGGGAGGGGGAATATATACCGGCCATGAATATGTGGGTTACGAGATGTGGGGAAATTCAGAGGTCATTTTCAGTGACTATTTTGTTCGTGATAACTCAATAGAGGCGGATTCCGGCCATGGATTGTATATCGGTTACTACGACTGTGGGGAATCCATGTGGGATTATGCTAGGGTTACAGGCGGCACTTTCCTGGTCAGCGGTAATACCGCCTCCAGCGCAAGCGGCTATGGCTACTACCTCTACTACGATTACATGGGCTATGATATGTACGATCACACCTACGCATCATTCGGATGGGTGGAAACATCGAACAACAACTTCTCCTCGGTCAGCAGTTATGGAGCATACATCGAGATATATTACCTGGGGGCTTATATGTACGGCAACAGTCAGGCCTATATCGATGATATCCCCATAATAAATAATCAGTTCTGGTCTACAAACAGTGACGGTCTGTACTATTACGAGTTTTACGAAAATGCATACGAGATGTATGATAACTCCTATGTCTGGATTGAAGACATCCTTGTAAATGACAATTGCATAAATGCAGGTGCCAACGGTATATATCTGGATACTTGGACCGAGAACGCTTATACCATGCATCAACATGCAGATGCGGATCTGGGTAATTTCGAGTTCAACCGCAATACCATCGAGGCAGGGGGAGCTGGAATTTATATAAACGAGGTTGAATACTGGGCTTACGACTTGTATTTGGATAATCATGTGACAATGGGCTACTGGCAATTCAACGATAACATGATCAATGCAACTGCTGGAGTGGGAATTGATATAGAATATTGGTATGATATAGGAGCATACATGTATGGTACTTCAACCTTTACTATGGGGAACTTCGAAGTACTCAGAAATACCGTTAATGCCATTAACGGCGACGGAATAGATGTGTATATCGAAGACCTAGCCTATTTTTTATACGGAAGTTCTCAGTGCTATTTCGGTGATTTCCTATTTAATGACAACATTGTAAACTCAACTCGTTACGGTATCGCCTTCGATAATATAGAGTATCTAGCTTATTACATGTACGATAATTCCTATGCAGAATTCGGCAATTTCGAGATTAACAATAACGACATCTTAGCTGGTTACGGTTCCGTGGGAGGTTATGATGGCATCTATATGTATTTCTACGAGAACGGATATGAAATGTACGGCAACTCACAAGCATATTTCGGCTATCTGCAGATCAATGACAACACCATAAGATGTGAAGATGATAGTGGCATACACTTCAATTATTTCTATGAAATCGGTGTATATTTGTACGATAACTCCTACTTTGAAATCGGCAATGTAGAGGTTTGTAGAAATTGGATCGATTCCAATAGCGATGGCATTTACATCTATTACATATATGAGCTCGCATACTACAACTACGAAAACTCCCAGGCCCACTTCGGTGATTTCCTATTTAACGAGAACAACATAACTACAGGAGGCGATGGCATCTATGCCGATTATATCGAGTACTGGGGCTATGATATGTACGATAGCGCGGATGCATACTTCGGAGATGTGGAGTTCAACAGCAACATCATAAATGCCTCGGGATACGGTATTGATATCGAATATTTCTACTACTGGGGATATAATCTCTACGGCGATAATGAGGTTATATTCGGTCATGTGCAGGTCAATGACAACAATGTCTTGGCCTCAGGAGGAGACGGTATTTATGTCTACTATTTTTATGATATCGGGTCGTACATGTATCAAACATCGTACTTCTTCATGGAGAACTTCGAGATATGCAGGAACATGATCAATGCCTCGGGAGATGGTCTGGAGATTTACGAGATCGACGAGCTGGCCTATGAAATGAACGATAACTCAGTTGCTATCTTTGGAGATTTCTTGTTTAATGATAATATCATCATCTCAGGGGCATACGGCTTCTACAATGAATACATCGAATATCTAGCCTATGATATGTACGACCAGTCCCATGCGGAATTCGGCAATTTCGAGTTCAACAACAACACCATAGATGCCGTGGACTACGGCATGTACTGGGAGTACGGATTCTATGAGAATGCGTATTCGATGGAGGACAGCAGCAGCTGCACAATGGGACACTACCAGATCAACGATAACATGATCAATGTCTCATCAGGTGACGGCATCTACTTCTATGAATGGGGTGAAGTTGGCACCTATATGCTCGAGGAGGCATACTTCGAGATGAAGAACCTGGAGGTTTGCAGGAATAAAATCAATTCTACCGGATACGGAATTTACTGGGAGTACTTCTATGATGTGGCCTACTACATGGGGCACGATGGCGGTTCCGAGTATCCTGGTTACACAACATTCATTATGGGCGATATTCTGTTCAACAACAACGTGATCATCGCTGGTTATGAGGGGATCTACCTATACTACTTTGAGTACCTCGCCTACGGGATGTATGGCAACGCGTACGCTGAGTTCGGAAACTTCGAGGTCTGCCGGAACCATATAACAATCACAGGAAATGATGAGGGGATCTACCTCTACGAGTGGTACGAATGGGCCTATGAGATGTACGATAGTAGCCAGGCTGTATTCGGCAGCATTCTGGTAAATGACAATAACATCACCTCGGGTGATGATGGGATATATATGTACTACTGGTACGACATTGGTTCATACATGTATGATCAAACATCGGCCAGCTTCGGCAATTTCGAGATGTGCCGCAATGTGATCAATTCAACCGATGATGGTATCTATATCTCAGATGATATCGAGGATTTAGCATATTACAACTATGGCAGCTCTGTATGCCACTACGGCGATTTTCTGTGGAATGATAATATTATAATCGCAGGTTACGGTACCACTACCGGTTATGGCATCTATATCGATTACATCGAGTATCTGGCTTATGACCTGTATGATCAATCTGACGCATACTTCGGCAATTTCGAGTTCAACAGAAACATTATCAATTCATACAACGACGGCATAGCTGTATGGAACGAGTACTGGGGATATGACTTATACGGCAGCAACGAAGTTATATTCGGTCATGTTCAATTCAATGACAATGAAATCACAGCAGTTAATGGAGATGGCATTTATGTTTACCACTACGAGATCGGAATATACATGGAGCAGAACTCCTACTTCTGGATAGACAATTTCGAAATATGCAGCAATCAAATCAAAGCAGGTAATGAATCTTATCTTAATAATTATGGTATCGATATCGATATAGAATATTTAGCTTACGACAATGAGGACAGCGCCTGGTGCCATTTTGGGGACTTTCTGTTCAATGACAATGTCATCGAAGCCTGGGGTTATGGCTTTTACGTGTCATATTTAGAATATCTTGGCGCTTATCTGTGTGACACAAACCAGGTTGGCGCCTGCTATGCAGAATTCGGCAATATTGAGTTCAACAGAAACCAAATAACCTCCTGGGATGATGGTTTTTATGTCAGCGAGTGGGACTACTGGGGATATGACCTATTTGGGGATTCCCAGGTTCACTTCGGTCATATACAAATCACTGACAACACCATAACAGCAGGCAACGCCACCACACCCAGTGAGGGAATGTACTTTAGCGACGGCCCGGCCTATGATTTTGGTTCTTATTTATACGATAACGCATATGTGACCTTCGGCAATCACGAGATATGCCGTAATATCATCAATGCCACCAATCATGGAATGGAATTTTCCTACTACAGTATTATTGGCTACGAGATGCACGACAACTCCCGGGCAGAGTTTCAGAACTTCCTGGTGTCAGAAAACAAAATCACTTCCGGTGGTTATGGCATATACATATACTACTTCTCCTATGTCGCAGCCTACATGTATGATGAATCGTCATTTACAATGGGCAACTTCTACGTAAATGACAATATCGTCTTGTGTGGACTTTCGACTTCCTATTCAGGTATAGAGCTCGATACCTTCGAGTACAACGGTTACGAAATGTATCAAAATGCACACGCTGAGTTTGGCTCGTTCGAGGTTTGCCGAAACTGGATTAATACAAGTGTGGATGGAATCTACATCTACACGAACTACTGGGGAAGTAATATGTACGACAATTCCTACTTCCATATGGATAACTGGTATATCAATGATAACACTGTGGTATTTGCAGGGGGCAATGGGATATACTTGGAGTTTGAATATTTAGCAAACAATCTGAACGAATACTCGCAGTCTTATATTGGTAACCTTGAGGTCATGCACAACAGCCTCAACTCCACCGGCGATACAGGCCTTGAGGTTTGGTGGGCAAACAATGCACTCAACAATTTATACTATTATTCTCGTGGCGAAGTGGGTGACTGTTTCATCCAATATAACAACGTCATGTCCTGGTACGCATCTGAACCTGGCATATATGCGGGATGGGACTACCCCACAAACGGTGTCTACGACGAAGCCCAGGCCTACCTTGGCGATTATCACATAACCCACAACACTGTCTATTCAGCAGGAACCAGGGGCATTGACATCTACCATGAAGGACTTGGCATTGACCTAGATGCCTTCAACTTCGCATCCTCACGCTCCTTTGTGGAGGTAGGGGAGACCTGGGTTACGGACAACACCATCACAGCCCCCCAGGGTGAGGGGTTGTTCTTCTTAATCGGATACGCGGGATATGACGTAAACTACTTCTCCACTGTAACGGTGGGTGGATTCTACATCGAGAGGAACATAATAACATGCATGAACAATGGAATCTCCCTGGACATGGATGATAATGGCGAAAGCGTTTTCAACGACGCTATGGTAATGATTGGCCCAGTGGTTGTAAACGATAATGACTTAAACAGCACAGACGGAATCGGTATTTTCTTTGACGCAAACAGCATCGCCACAGGTGTGAATAATGATGCGAATGTATGGCTTGGAGATTTCCTCGTAACACACAATGACTTCCTTGCAAGCGACATCGGCATTCTCTATGAACTTCGAAACTCCGTGGGTGTGGCCGACAATGCTGTCCTTAGGGTTCCTGGGTTCGTTGTCACTGACAATATTATAGATTCAGGGCCCAGCGCACTAAACTATACAACTTTCCTTACCCCAGGTACTATAAGTGCCACCGCGATTTTGGAACTCGGTGATGTCATCATATCTGGCAACAACTTCGATGGCGGTGCATTCGGCATGGCCTTTGAATGGCAGAACCCTGTTCCCAGCATTCCCCAGCCCATATTCAGGATTTCTTATAATGATGTTCTTGGTGGTGCTGTAAATTCCATCGGGCTTTATATGAAAAATATCGAAAACGCATACATCGAGACCCTTGCAATCGACAACTACGATCAGGGTGTCTATGTCAATAACTCGAATATCCGGTTCATGTTCAATTCAACGATAACGAACACGGCTTCGTATGATCTTAACCTGTTCTCTGACTCATATATTGGTGCTGTGAACTGCACGTTCAACCAGGCCGATGTTTTCTTTGAGGATTCCGATTCATTACTTGATGTCGGCTGGTTCATGAACGTCCTGGTGATTACACCTGCAGGATACGGTATACCAGAGGCTAATGTGATTGTCGAGGATGTATATACTACATTGGCCTTCGACGGTGTAACCAACCCCATTGGCAGGGCATTTTACATTGTGTGCTGGGAATATACCGAGAATATCACAGGAATAATTGACACTTACAATGATTACACAGCAGATGCAAATAAGGATGGAGTCTTTGGCTCTGCTGTTCCTGACCCGACAATGGATCAGACCAAGCTGGTTATCATCGTTCTTGGCGATGCTTTTCCACCAACGATAATAGGCGATCTTTCTGATTCCGCAGGAACAACTGGAGATCCCTTCAACTTTGGTGTAGATGCTACTGACAACTTCGGCATATACCGTGCGTACGTCAACTACCGCTTTGGTACAACAGGCTCTTACACAAATCTTACAATGACAGGCATAGGACCTTACTGGAGAACGGTCAATTTACCCATCGACTATACTGGTGCTATGCAATACTATTTTACTGTGCAGGATGTAGGAGGATATTGGGCATCCACCGGTACCACCACAGTTTCGATTACTGACAATGACGCTCCCGAAATAATTGCCGACAACTCAGACACCATTGCCACCACAGGTGATTCTTTCACTTTCAACGTCGATACAAATGATAACATCGGTGTGACCGAGGTTCATGTGATCTGGTGGTTCGGAACAGGTACGCGAAACAACGATACAATGGCAGGATCCGGACCTTACAATTTCACAATCATTGTACCTTCTGGCTCTTTAAACACATTGCACTATTACTTTGCAATCACAGATGCTGCAGGTAACTGGCTTGTAGGTCCGCAAGTGGATGTAGATGTGTCTGATAACGATCCTCCTACCCTCAATTCCGACAACTCTGATACATTCGCGGACCTCGGGCAAACCTTCACCTTCGATGTGGACATTACTGACAATATCGGGATGAACGAGACACGACTTGTATACTGGTTCGGCACAGATATCCCAGAAAATATCACAATGAACGGTGCAGGTCCATACGACTACCAAATAACCATTCCTTCAGACCTGATTTATAAACTTCACTATTATTTCGTGGCAACCGATATATTTGGAAATTGGCTGGTAGGACCCCAGGTGGATGTAAACATAACCGATAAAATAGCACCCACCGATCTTACAGACACATCCGATTCTCTTGCTACAACAGGTGATACATTTACCTTCGAAGTCAATGCTACTGATAATATTGGAATATCGGATGTTTATGTTGTGTACTGGTTCGGATCAGGTACACAAACAAATTCAACTATGACCGGGACAGGGCCGTTTAACTTGGATATCACCGTTCCCTCAAATTCACTGGATACACTGCATTACTACTTTACAATAAGCGATGAGGCAGGCAATTGGCTTGTCGGACCCCAGGTGGATGTCTCTGTTAAAGACAACGATGCTCCCACCCTTGTAACTGATCACTCAGATACCGAAGCAACTTCGGGCGTTGTTTTCATATTCAATGTCGATGCTACCGATAACATCGGTGTATCCAAGGCCTTTGTAATCTATTGGTTCAACTCTGAACCTGAAACAAACGCCACGATGACAGGAACCGGCCCCTACATTAGGAGCATCACGATTCCTGCAGGCTCATCAGGAACGATGCACTATTACTTTGTAATAACAGATACAGCCGGAAACAGGTTCATCGGGCCGCAGGTAGATGTGGAAGTAACAGAAGGCGAACCACCAATAATTATCACAGACAACTCTGATACCTCTGCAACAACAGGAGATCCCTTTGAATTCAATGCAACAGATTTACAAATTGTCGATTTGATAGAGGTGCACGTGTTGTACTGGTTCGGAACCCAAACTCCAACGAATGCAACAATGACCGGCACAGATTTCTTTAATCACGAAATCACAATACCCTCAGATTCCATTGATACGCTACATTACTACTTCACGGTCATGGATTCCTATGGTAACTGGTATACTGGGAATCAGGTAGATGTTCCTGTTGCTGACAATGACGCGGGTAGCTTCTCCAACGATGCATCTGATACCTCGGGAAAAGAAGGTGAGGAATATAAATTCCATATCGACGCTTCCGATAACATCGATGTATCTCAAGTTATGGTGGCCTACTGGTTTGGTGATGATGAATCTAAAATGAGATATGCGGTTCTTACCTCTGATGACGGGACTTACACTGGTTTTATCACTCCAAATGAGAAAGGTACCATGCATTACTACTTTATTGGAACCGATGATGCAGGCAACACCTTCGAGAGCAGCGAAAATACCGCGAACATAGCCTCAAAACCTGAAGAGGGTGCGGATTTGCTTCCATGGATCCTTGTGATAATACTTGTAATTGTTATCCTTTTACTGCTGTTTTGGCTCTTTTTAAAAGAGAAGAAAGAAGTTGAGGAGATTATAAAACCAGAGGAAATTACTGAATCCGAAGAGGAACCAGAAGAATTAGAAGAGCCTGGCTTTGTTAACGAAATTGGTGCAGAAGAAGGTGAAGCTGAAGGACGAGAAATCGCAGCCGAAGAAGGTGAGGAAATAGCAGAGGATACGAGAGAACCACCAGAGGAGAAATTCCCGGATGAGGATAAAACAGATGAAATCGAAAAGATAATAGATGAAATTTCTGATGAAGAGAAATGAAGAGAAAGCACATAAACTCAATATCTTAAAAACGCAGCGACCCCGCCAAGTTCATCTAAAAACTCGTTATCCTTCACAAACTCCAGTGTGGTTCCCATGCTTTCTGCTGCCTCGACCATCTCCTCGATCACATCCACAGTGTACACTTCTTTCCCGCAGTTGTAACATGTCTCCGAGGAGCCTGACCGAAATAGATTGCATATCTCGCATTTCCAGCCCTTAGCTTTCTTTCCCATGTTTATGAGCAACAGTTCTGCCCTTCCTGCAATCACTGCGCTTAGGGTATCATCTATCCCATAGGCCACAAGACCGCCTTTTAATATCTCTGCTCTCAGGTTCTCAACCATCTGGTTTTCTTCTTGGCTTTCCTTTTCAAAGAAACTCTGAAGGGAGTCGCTTATGAGAATATCCTCGGAAACATTGAACTCCTGATCAATTGTTGCAATAACCTTATTTTTTAAACCAGGAGAAAGGTAATCCTCAAATTCCTTTTTGGCATTCCCGGGTCCCACCAGTATGATTCTCCTTGCTTTTTCTCTTTCAATAAATCCTTCAAGGTAATTTGCCACCTCTTTAAAAAATTGGTCGATAGCACCTTTTCTTAACCTTTGAAAACGCATCTGGGACCAGCCGCCCTTCTTGTGCTTGTTCATGATATCCTTGTGCATCTTTTTCGTATCAGATACTGTGGCTGAGGATATTAAGAAAAGCTTAGCATGGCTGTGATCCAGTAATACAATTGCAAAGGATTCCCATTCCTCTTGCAGTACGGCCAAAGGACGGATGTAAGGCGAGGTGTCCACGATGAGTTGGTTATCCACTTCTACCGGTAAAAAGTAGCTTTCAAAAAAGTTCATTGGCGAGGAGGAAAATATTGCTAAGGACTTGGCTTCTTTTGATTTGCTTCCTGCTTTTAAAAATTCTTTTATATCCTGCATGTTCTGCTGAAAGATTTGTTTTAATTCCTTCTCTTCCTTTAGGGCTTTTTGAATTTCTCTTTCCCTTTTATTCAAAAACTTCTCAGCCTCCTCTGGTTTTGCCTTAAGATACACGCTGACAAAGGTCGGTTTTGTATCACTTACCTCGGATAGCTTGCGCATATTGATATCTTTAAACATTTTTCTCCCCCTTTAAACCATTTACCTCTATTTTTTACAAAGTTCTAAGAAATTCTTAAAGATGTCGTAGCCATGCTCAGTGTGTTCAACCTCGGGATGGAACTGTACTCCGTAAAATGGTTTCGGAAGATACTTGATTGCTTCCATTTTACAATTTGCAGAATGGGCCAAAATCTTGAAATCGCCACCCAATTCTTTTACCTCATCGTTATGGGAAAGCCATGCATTGAATGTTTTAGGCAACCCAGAAAAAAGCTCGTTTTCATCATCTACTACAATTTCCATCTTTCCAAATTCCGGACTCTCAGCAGTCCCTGTCTTTCCTCCAAAATGGAGGGACAAATAATGGTGGCCGAAACATATTCCGAGAATGGGAAATTCTGCTTTATCCAAATAGTCATCGATTTTGCCTGGCACAGATGAACCACATGTGCTTCCAGCCCCACCAGATAACACCAGACCATCAACATCGAGCTCTTCAAAGGGCGTTGTGTTCGGGATGATTTTTGTGTCCACATTAAGATACCTTAAAACACGCCATTCCCTGTGGGTCCACTGGCCGCCGTTATCAATGACATCCACTTTCATGAAAACCGATATTGGTTATTCGTGATTTATAGTTTATTGGGTTTTTTATAGGACATTATCAAGACATATTGGAACCCGCAAAAACCTTTTATTTAACCAAGTGTTTCACTTGGGCACATGCCCAATTTAGACCAGAAAGAAATTGAGAAAAAATGGCAGGACTTCTGGGAGGAGAACGAAATCTTCCGATTCGATCCTGATTCAGATAAACCTGTATACAGCATAGACAATCCGCCCAGATACGCCTCCGGAGGTTTACATGTCGGTCATGCTGTCCACTATACACATATCGATTTTGCAGCAAGGTATAGAAGGCTTCGTGGATACAATGTATTCTTTCCTTTATGTTTTGATACCAATGGAATACCCATAGAGGAGCGAGTGGAAAGAAAACTGGGTATAACCAGAAAGGACATAGACAGACAGGAGTTCATCAAGCTATGCAGGGAATTTGCAAATGCGAACATAGCAGAGATGACAAGGCAGTTCAAGATTCTCGGGGAGAGTATGGACCCGAGCATCTACTACCAGACAGATGCTGAGTACTATCGGAGGCTGACCCAGATTTCCTTTATCGGGCTTTTTAAAAAAGGGCTGATTTATAAGGGCGAGCACCCTGTGAACTGGTGCCCAAGATGTATGACCGCTCTTGCAGATGCCGAGGTCGAGTATCAGGACAGAAAGACGAAGCTGAATTACATAAAATTTAAAATCAGCGATAGGGACGAGGAGGTCATAATAGCCACTACAAGGCCCGAGCTTCTTTGTACATGTCAGCTGGTTGCAGTCAATCCCAGAGATAATAGAGCGGGTGAGCTGGCCGGAAAGATATTACTCACACCTATTTACAAGAGACCTGTAGAAATAGTAGAGGATGAAAAGGTTCTTTCAGAATTTGGAACAGGCATAGTGATGATCTGCTCCATCGGAGATAAGGATGACCTCGAATGGATATACCGCTACGGTCTAAAAATCGAAAAGGGAATAGACGAGTACGGCCAGATGACAGAGCTTGCAGGTAAGTACGCTGGGATGACAATTTCAAAAGCAAAAGAAGCGATCATCAAAGATATGAAAGACCAAGGTCTTTTGATAAAGCAGGAAGAGTTGGACCAGAGTGTTGGCTCCTGCTGGAGGTGCAAGACACCTATCGAATTTCTTCAGGTTCCGCAATGGTTTTTAAAGCTCTTGGATTTCAAGAAAGATGTTCTAAGAATCTCAGATGAAATATCCTGGTTTCCTGAGTTTATGAAGATCAGACTTGAAGATTGGGTTAACTCCTTAACCTGGGACTGGGTTATTTCAAGGCAGAGATATTTTGCCACGCCGATTCCTATCTGGGAATGTGTAAAGTGCGAGGAGGTTGTGGTCGCCAATGAAGAGCAGTGCTATGTTGATCCGACAATAGATTCCCCACCAGTTGAAAAATGTCCAAAATGTGGAGGGGAATTGAAGGGTTGCGAGGATGTGTTCGATACATGGATGGATTCAAGTATCTCGCCTTTGTTCAACACTTTCTGGAAAAGAGACGAGAAGATGTTTAAAAAGCTGTATCCAATGTCCCTACGCCCACAAGCACAGGATATCATAAGAACGTGGGCATTTTACACGATTGTTAGGGAGCACCTCCTCGTAAACCAAAAGCCTTGGGACGACATAATGATTGGAGCCTATATTCTGGCTGAGGACGGAACGCCTATGCACGCTTCAAAAGGCAATGCTGTGGATCAAATCGAGATATTGGACGAATACG
>Ga0209636_10005861_pt1 | contig 12549 bp, 11 predicted proteins | sample DeeMarSWOR152_54_FD_187464 | JGI IMG/M metagenome (GOLD analysis project Ga0209636, IMG submission 187464) | Marine sediment microbial communities from White Oak River estuary, North Carolina - WOR-1-52-54 (SPAdes) (version 2) | ecosystem: Environmental > Aquatic > Marine > Intertidal zone >...
CTGGGAGGCTGATTACACAAGGTTCTGGAGGAGGGAGGGAATTCGCGGGCACCGGCTGGACCTTCACCCAAGGTTGTCATTTCCCCTGATGCTGCTGAAGGCCATCCGAGTCGAACCCGAGGCAGGATTCAGGGAAACCCTTTACCTTCCAAGCAACGGTCCGAGGAACCCATACACCGGCGAAAGGGTGACGGATGAATTCGAATCCCGGGAGATACCCGATTTCACCATTGCCACCTCGACGATCTTGAGCAGGGTATATGAGGGGGGATGGTGGGGTTTCGAGCGGTGGAAGCACCAGATCGAACCCGAAATCTCGTATACCTACATTCCCCGCGTCAATCAGGATGACAACCCCATGTTCAATGAACTGGACCGTATAGGGTATACCAACGCCGTGACGTACGGCCTGACCAACGCCGTGAGTGGGAGAATCCGGCAAGCGGGCGGGGGATCTACCGTTCGAGAGCTGCTCAGGTTCACGGTTTCTCAAAGCTACAGCTTTGGCGAACCCGTTTTGAGGGAGGCGAAGAGCGGACGGGGTCGGTACTTTTCCGATATTGAGGCTGAGGTGTGGTTGAATCCCTCGCAGTACCTTAATGTGCTGGGGGATCTCCGATATAATCCCTATGAGCACTATCTAGATGGCTTCAACGTGTCCGCCGCCCTATCCGACAAGCGGGGAGATGGCCTTGGCTTGGAGTATCGATACAGCCGGGATGAGGTTGAGAATATTAATGCGAGTTTGAACGTGAGGATCAGGGACTGGCTGGACCTTTTCTCCACTTGCAGTTACAATATACGGGAAAAACGGAGGATCTTCACCATTTTCGGGCTGGATTTTCGTGCCAAATGCTGGGGGATCCGGTTCTACATAGAGGACATAAAGCGGAGTCCTCTCACGGTCAGGGAGGGCGTGCCCACCCGGCTCGTGGAGGACGAAATCAATTTCCGGGTCCAGGTCACCCTCACGGGAGTGGGCTCGGTGGGCATGAAATAATTCTATGGTGCCGTTGGATCCGTGAGGAAAAGGAGGGACAGGTCTCATGAAGGGAATTATTCTGGCCGGAGGTTTGGGGACGCGGTTGTTGCCCCTCACCAAGATAACTAATAAGCATCTGTTGCCCGTTTACGACACGCCCATGATCTATTACCCCATTCGGACTTTGATCAACGCGGGCATCGAGGATATCCTTATCGTCACGGGCGGGAACGATGCGGGCGATTTCCTGAGGTTGATCGGGAACGGAAAGGAATTCGGGCTGAAACATATCAACTACACCTATCAGGAGGGACAGGGGGGTATAGCCGATGCCCTGAGCCTCGCCGAATTCTTTGCTGATAAGGAGAACATCTGCGTAGTCCTCGGGGATAACATCATTGAGAGGAGTATCCAGGGGGCGGTGGAGGCATTCAAGCGGCAACCGCGTGGGGCCAAGATCATGCTTAAGGAAGTTCCTGATCCCCAGAGATTCGGCGTTCCCGTATTGGACGGGGATCGGGTGGTCCGGATAGAGGAGAAGCCCAAGGATCCCAAATCCACGTACGCCATCATCGGAATCTATATGTATGACAATACGGTCTTCGATATCATCAAGACCCTCAAGCCGTCGGGACGAGGAGAGTTAGAGATTACGGATGTCAATAACGTTTACATCGACAGGGGCGAAATGACCTGGGACATCTTGGACGGGTGGTGGACGGATGCGGGAACATTCGATTCCCTTCTCAGGGCAAGCCAATTGGTTGCCCAGACAGGGGCGAACAAGATGTAGCCGGGAATCGACCGCTCAGCAAGGATAATACGGTCGGAGTTTCCTGACTTTGTCGAGAGGAACACCATTGTTGGTGAGCGAAATTCAGATACGCCAAATGGCAAAGTCCAAATGGAGAAATCTCTGGGAGAGCGAATGGTCGAAAAAATATGTTCACGGGCTGTTGCCCATATCCCTGGAGCGAACATTAAAGAATTTTTGGCAACCATTCTTAGTGAAGCGAAACGGCGGCAAATCCAATTGTCTGAGCCCAAAGGGCGAGTTTTGGGTTTGCAGTGAAGCGAACGTTAGAATGGTCAAAAATTATTTTCGGTGAGCGGAGTGGGTTTTGGGTAACAGCCCGTTAAGCGGCGAAGAGCGAGTTTTTTCTAGACGTCAAGCGAGAGGGTGGGGCCAATGATTGAGGGGGTCAAGACGAAGCGGTTGAGGGTAATCCCCGACGAAAGGGGAAGGCTCATGGAGATACTGAGGGCTGACGATGAGCTGTTTCAACAGTTTGGGCAGGTTTATATAACAACGACCTACCCTCAGGTTGTGAAGGCGTGGCACTTTCACAAGATCCAGACTGACAATATTACCGTAGTGAAGGGCATGTTGAAATTGGCCCTTTATGACCCGCGGAAGGGATCCCCGACGAAGGGAGAGGTAAACGAATTCTATATTGGGGAGCATAACCCTCTGTTAGTTCAGGTACCCAAAGGGGTATGCCACGGGTGGATGTGTATCAGCGAGGAGGAATCCATTGCCATCAACATCCCCACGGAAGTCTACCAGTATGATGAGCCAGATGAGTATCGCATCCACCCCCACGATAACGACATCCCGTACGATTGGAAGAGGAAGGACGGGTAGAGCAATAGGGCGAATCTCAAATAAATGCGAAGACATAAATAAAAGCCTGCGAATAGGAGAGGATGCACACAAATTCGAAATACTAATCTCTAAATTCTAAACAATATCAAATGACCAAAATCCAAAAGAATTAAATGATTTTGAATTTGAAATTTGGAAATTAGAATTTGTTTAGGATTTAATTTTTTAAATCATACGCAACTATTTAAGGGGCTCCATATAGAAGGGAGGGAGAATGGGCCGTGATATCCGAGCCATACTGGTAACGGGGGGCTGTGGGTTTATCGGGAGCAATTTCGTTCGTTATACGTTACGGAATTCCGATTACAGGGTAATCAACGTGGATAAGCTGACCTATGCGGGTAACCTGGAAAACCTCTCCGATATTGCGGACCATCCCACGTATGAGTTTGTTAAGGGCGATATTGCGGATAAGGCCTTGATAGACGGTTTGGCCTCAAAGGGGATCGACGCCATCATTAATTTCGCCGCTGAGTCCCATGTGGATCGGAGCATAGAGGATTCCCGCGTCTTCATCGAGACCAATGTGCTCGGGACCCAGGTTCTCCTGGAGGCCTCGAGGAATTACGGAATATCACGGTTCATCCAGATCTCCACGGATGAGGTGTACGGCTCCCTGGGCTCAACGGGAGCCTTTACCGAGACTTCTCCCCTCGCACCCAATAGCCCATATTCGGCCAGCAAGACGGCAGCGGATTTGCTGGTGAGGGCCTATCACAAAACCTATGGCCTGCCATGCATCATCACCAGGTGCTCCAATAACTACGGGCCCTACCAATTTCCGGAGAAGCTGATTCCGCTGATGATCAGCAATGCCCTTGAAGGTGAACCCCTTCCGGTTTATGGAGATGGAATGAACGTCAGGGATTGGATATACGTGGAGGATCACTGCAGGGCTATAGATGTGATCATGCATAAGGGGAGAGAGGGAGAGGTTTATAATATCGGGGGCAATAACGAGGTTCCCAATATAGAGATCGTCCAGATAATCCTGAAACGGCTGGGTAAACCGGAATCATTGATCAAATTCGTCGAGGATCGTCCGGGACATGACCGGCGCTATGCCATGGACTCGACCAAGCTCCGGAATGAGTTGGAATGGAATACCATCTATTCCTTCGACCAGGCCATGGACCTCACCATACGGTGGTACATAGAAAATCAGGCCTGGTGGAAGCAGATTAAGAGTGGGGAATATTTGAAGTATTACGAGAGGATGTACGGACACAGGCTTTAACGGTATGTTGCCCGGGCTCATTGGAGCGCTGAGTCGTTCAGTGTTGGGGTCCTTCAGTCGGAAAGGGGGAAGAGGTTAGAGGCAAGAATATCAAATGTCAAAGTCCAAAATCCAAATGTCAAATTAAGTTCAAATGCCAAATGATTGGGTACAAAACACGGGACACGGACACGTATCACGAGCACGAATCACGGACACGAACACGAGAGTCAATGTCAAAGTTCAACTTAGGAATCCCTGGAAAACCGGAAAAACGAACTCCGAGCGGAAGGGAATTTGGGCAACAGACTGCTAATCAGGGACTTTTGTGAACCAGGAGAATATACCGGGAGATCGTGATCTATGGCGATCGAGAGGGTTCTTGTTACTGGCGCCAAGGGGATGTTGGGCCGGGATTTGACCGAGGCACTCAGCCATCGGTATGAGGTTTGTGGCCGGGACATCGATGATTTCGATATTACCCGAGAAAAGGAGACCATGGATGCGATTATGGGAATTTGTCCGGATATCGTCATCCATGTTGCGGCCTACACCGATGTGGATGGATGTGAGAGCCACATCGAATTGGCCCACGCCGTCAACGGCCAGGGAACCAAGAATGTTGCCTCCGCTTCCAGGGAGCTCCGGGCAAAAATGGTCTATATTAGCACCGACTACGTATTCGATGGGACGAAGTCAGGAGCTTATTCCGAAGAGGATCCAACGTGCCCCATCAACGCCTACGGCCGATCGAAGCTGGAGGGAGAGCGATGGGTTCGTAGCATGCTGGACCAATTCACCATCGTCAGAACGGCTTGGTTATTCGGGAGGTGGGGGGGCAATTTCGTGAAAACCATTTTGAGGTTGGCCAAGGAAAAAGGGGCCTTGTCCGTAGTAGACGATCAATTCGGTTCTCCAACCTATACGGTGGATTTAAGCCAGGGCATCGGTGCCATCTTGGAAAACCGGTGCAATGGGATTTACCACATAACCAATGGGGGGACCTGTTCTTGGTATGAGTACGCCCGCGAGATCCTGGCCATGTCAGGCTTGGACAGCGTTCCTATTCGTCCCATCTCCTCTGGCCAGCTGAATCGGGCGGCCAAGAGACCCCATAATTCAGTTTTTGCCCTTGCGAAATTTGAGAGGGATACAGGGTATCGGATGAGGCATTGGAGGGATGCGCTAAGGGATTACCTAGAGAGAGAGGTTAAGCAGTGAACGTTTGTGTTGTAGGAACGGGTTACGTGGGATTAGTGACAGGCACATGCCTTGCTGAATTCGGCATGAATATCATCTGCAGCGACAAGGATTCCTCGAAAATTTCCATGTTGACCAAGGGGCAAATACCCTTCTTTGAACCGGGCCTTCAGGACCTCGTCGAGAAGAACCTGGGCCAGGGCCGCCTCAGATTCAGCACCCGTATCAAGGAGGGGGTCCAGACGAGCCTGGTGATTTTTGTGGCGGTGGGAACCCCGGCCAATGAAGATGGGACGGTGGATCTGCGGCATGTGAAGGAAGTGGCAGAGCAAATCGGCAGGCATATGAACGGGTACAAAGTGATCGTGGTAAAGAGCACCGTTCCCGTGGGAACCTGTCAGGAGCTGAAGGAGATCATTCGGAAGAATTGCCGCGAGGCCTACAATTTCGATATTGTTTCCAATCCCGAGTTTCAGAGGGAGGGCTCGGCCATAGAGGACTTCATGCGGCCGGACAGGGTGACCATCGGCGCCGAGAGCGAACAGGCCGTTGCCATCATGAGGGATATTTACTCAGTTCTCTACCTGAACGAGACCCCTTTCGTCGTTACCAACCTGGAGACGGCCGAAATGATCAAATACGCCGCCAACGCCTTCCTGGCAACGAAGATAACTTTTATCAACGAGATAGCCAATCTCTGTGAGAGGGTGGGGGCCGATGTGCACATCGTTGCAAGGGCCATGGGCCTCGACGGTCGCATCGGCCGGAAGTTCCTCCATCCAGGGCCGGGATTTGGCGGTTCTTGTTTTCCCAAGGATACCCTGGCGCTCTTGAATATCGGACGCCAGAGAGGGTGCGAGCTGAAGCTGGTGGATTCGGTGATACGGGCCAACGAAGAGCAACGATTGAGAATGGTGGAGAAGATCAGGGGGATGGTGGGGGAAATCAAGGGGAAGACCATAGGGGTATTGGGGCTATCCTTTAAACCCAATACCAGTGACATTAGGGAGTCCTCGTCCATTATTATCATCCAGAGACTGCAAGGAGAGGGAGCAAAGATCAGGGCCTATGACCCTGCGGCCATGGATGAGGCAAAATCCGTATTGCGAAATGTTCATTACTGTTCGGACCCCTATGAGGTAGCCCAGGGTTGCGATGCCCTGGTTTTGATCACGGAGTGGAATCAGTTCAGGAGGTTGGACCTGGATCGAGTCAAGGAGTCCATGAAAACCGCGATATTCCTCGATCTGCGCAACGTTTATGACCCCATAAAGATGAGGGAGGTCGGCTTTCAGTACTGTGGTGTGGGAAGGTAGAGGGCAAATGACGGATACGGATGAAGGGAAAGATTGGATTTTCCTTTCCGATGCCCATTTTACGAGGGAGAACCGGGATAACCAGGATAGGCTCATCCAGTTCTTGGAAGGGGAAAGGGAGAACGTGGGGGTCCTCGTCCTGTTGGGAGATCTCTTCGAGTTTTGGTTTGGCTTCGAGGGATATGTCTACAGGGAGTACGTGCCCATCTTAGAACAGCTTGAGTCCCTGAGCCATCGAGGAGTGAGGATTAAATACATCGAGGGAAACCACGACTTCTGCCTAGGGCCCGTCTTCAAGGAGCAATTGAGGGCCGAGGTGCACGCTGAAGAGATGGAGGAAAACCTGGGTGGAAAGAGGGTATACATCGCCCATGGTGATCGGGTGAACCCGCGGGATTATGAATACCGACTCTTTCGAAGGGCGGTGAAAAACCGCTTCACGTATGCATTGATGCGGTGGGCAGGGCCGGCGTTATCGAAGAAGGTGGCGGAATGGCTAAGCGCCAGGAGCCGGCGAAAGAACCACGAGCGATCACCGCGCTACATCCCCCTATTCAGGGCCTTCGCAATGAATAAATTTCGAGAGGGGGTTGATGTCGTCATACTCGGCCACTCCCATTACCCCGAGGAGGTTTTGGAGAGCATTGATGGGAGGGAAAAGGCCTATTTCAACGTGGGCGATTGGATCACCTTCTACTCCTACCTCAGGTACAGGCCGAAGACCGGTTTTGAACTGTGCTACTATGACGATCGGCGTTGATCCCGCGACAACCCCACATCCTTCTGCACTTCCCCCATTCCGAGACATGTCCCTCTTGGAAAGATTCCGGATTAACTCCGAGAACGAGCTCTGAACGCGAATCAAAGATTTTTTCGCCAAGTCTCGGGAACCAAGGAGCGCCTTAGCCGATTTTTGCAATGAAGCGGGCGTTGGAATGGTCGAAAAAAGATTTTTGAGCGGCGAAGAGCGAGTTTTTTCGAGACGTCAAGCGAGAGGTTGGAGGTTAGAGGCAGAAGGTAAAATGCCAAATGACCAATGCCAAATTCCAAAGTTCAAAATCCAAATGTCAAATGTCAAATTAAGTTCAAATGCCGAATAATTGGGTACGAAACACGAGACACGGACACGGATCACGGACACGAAACATAATGTCAAATGACAAATAACTCATAACCAACACGGACAACGAGCGCGAAACACGCTCCACGAAAACGGAAAAGGAGCTCTGAGCGAATTGCGGTGCTGCGGCGTTGCAGTGCTGCAGTGTTGCGGTCAGGAGAAGGCCATTGGCCCTGAGCGAAGTTTGCTGGAGAAGTGGGGGACCCATCGAGGGTGAGCGGGAAGGGGAAAACCGGCCCTTTAGAGGCCGGAAGGGGTAAGTATTCCCCGCCCGCGAACCCCGAAAGGGTCACTTTGGAAGTATTGAAGCGAGGGGACAAGGGTCTTCTCCGCGGGAGAATATTTCTCGACGGCGCAGAGCGACTTTTCCGGAGATCTTGGGTCATTTCGGGAGCGATGGGGAATCCGGGCAACAGACCAAAAGGTATTGAAGCGAAGGGATAAGGGTTTTCTCCGGCATGAAAAAATATTTCTGAGCAGGGAAGAGCGAGTTTTCGGAGAGCTCCGGAAAATTCCTTGACAAGCCGCGGGAACGTGAGTAGTAATATACCAATTTCAAGGGCGGGTCGTTGATCGCATGGGATCCCCCAATAGAGCGGTATTTCTCGATCGAGATGGAACCATCAACGAGGAGATGGGCTATATCAACCATATCGATCGATTTGCGTTGCTTCCGAGGACGGCCGAGGCCATAAGATTGATCAATGCCAGCGGTTTCAAGGCCGTCGTCGTGACCAACCAGTCGGCAGTGGCAAGGGGGATGTTTCCCGAATCATTGGTGGCAGAGGTTCATCGGAAGATGGAGGACCTCTTGAGGGCTGGTAGGGCGCATATTGACGGGATCTATTATTGTCCCCATCACCCCGATTTCGGCCCACCAGAATATCGAAAACGCTGTAGTTGCCGAAAACCGGCCACAGGGCTGATTGAGAGGGCTTGTAATGAACTGAATATCGATCCGACGCAGTCGTATATGGTCGGGGATCGGATCATGGATGTGGAGTTCGGCCATAAGATCGGGGCGAAGGGCATTTTAGTGCTGACGGGGTACGGGAAAGGTGAGCTGACGTATTGCAATGGTCAGTGGGGAGGGGAACCCGATTTCATCGCCGAGGATTTATACGCCGCTGTCCAATGGATCATCACGCAAAAGACTTCGAAATAGGAGAGAGGGATATCATGGTCATAGATAAGCAACTCTTGGAGATTCTGGCGTGTCCGAAGTGCAAGGGCGATATCGTCATGGCCGAAGAAGGGGATGGGTTGATTTGCAACAGCTGTAAGTTGGTCTATCCGATTCGAGATGACATTCCCGTCATGTTGATCGATGAGGCGCTTCCGTATAAAGAGGATTAACCGTGAGGCGTTAGGACAAATTGGCCCAATTCTTGACATATGTAGTCATTCGGAGCTTCAGCGTTATCATTAATCTCTTTCCAGAAGGCCTCGCCCTTTGGATCGGGAGACAGCTCGGTCGTCTGGCCTATTTTATCGATTTCGAGCACCGGCAGGTGGCCATCGGGAACTTGGAGCTTGCATTCGGAGGGGAAAGGAGCAAGAATGAGATCAAGGGGATCGCCTTTCACACCTTCGAAAATCTCGGGATGAACCTCGTTGAATTCCTTCGGTTGCCCGGGTTGAACAAAGAGAGGCTCATGAAAAAGGTGGAGATTGAAGGGCGATCTCATGTCGAGGCGGCCTTGAAGAGGGGGAAGGGGATCATTTTCTTGCTCGGTCACATTGGCAACTGGGAGCTGCTGGGGTGTATGTCGAGAATCCTGGGGGATGACCTCATGGCCCTTGCTAGGCCCTTGAAGAAGAACAGGTGGTTGGATCGTTTCATAGGAGATATCAGGAGATCCTCGGGATTACACGTGCTGAGCTCCAAGAGGGCAGCCCGCCAGGTAGTGTCGGCATTGAGGCGGAATCAGATGGTGGGGATTCTCATAGACCAGAGGGAGAAGAGGGGTGAAGGGGTCGGGGTTGATTTCTTCGGGGTTAATGCCTCAACTACCCCGGCCTCTGCATTCTTTGCCGTCAAAACCGGGGCGGCGGTCATTCCCGCCTACAGCATCCGGCTGGAGGGAGGCAAGCATCGAATTGTGGCTGAACCCCCACTGGAGTTGATCAAAACCGGTGACAAGGCCGAGGATATCCGGTTAAATGCCCAGCGCCATACCGAGGTCTTGGAGTCAATCATAAGGCGCTTTCCGGACCAGTGGTTCTGGATTCACCGGAGATGGGAGAGAAAGGAAAAGGATCGAACGCGATCCAGGATGCGCCGATATGGCAAATACATCCGCGAACCGGCGAAGCCGATGTTCATGAAAGAAGGCGGATATGCGAGGTTCCCAAACGTATCTGCACGTGGGAGATAGGGTTTTTCACAGACGGTTCACCTCTTGGGGCCTGGGTAGAGTGGTCGAGGAGTGGAAGTCAGAGGTTCCAGGCGGCTTGTGCTTTGTCCGTATCGAATTTCAGGATGGCAAGCAGAGGGTTTTTGACAATAGTTTTGAAAGCCAGTTGTGCTGCTACTATAGCGGTTTGACGTTGTTGGACCGCTGGTAGGCTCACCCGTTTTTCCCGTCCTTGACTCCCTCGGTCTTTCCCGCCGACGTTCATCCCAATGCACCCATTCCAAGAAACTGGGGAAACCAAGGACAGAATTCAGAAGTTTCCAGAGCTTTTGGGGAACATCGTTGGCATAAGCTTAGCAGCCCTCAACCCAACGCTTAAATGAGGATAGCGGTGAGCTTTGGTTTGAAGCCCTCCTTGGTCATTGGATCACCCCCTCGTCACTCTCATCCGATCTGGCGAGCTATCTTTCCTGACCATGTTTTTTGCTATTGTTAACATTGTTCTACTTTGATATGATAGGCCCGTGGGAAAGTCCACTGCGGGTTCTTTTTCCTTCTGCGTATTTCTCCTGCTGCCATTTGCCTTGTCGTCCCGGTAAGCCGCTCATTCCCAAACTGCCTGGAAGAAATCAGGAGGGCATATGTTGGTAGATGTGCCCGGCAGTTTAGGGTGGCCTTGCCTCCAACAGGCAATCATGGGTCTCGGCGGTAATCTGTATCCTCTGTTCCTGGCTTGGTTTGCTGCCGGTCGGAGGCCCAGGCCGTTCGTGTTCCGCCCTCCGAAAAACACCCGATTCCTTATCTGGCTGGCAAAACAGCTGGCGCTGCCAATAATGCTGCGCCTGGTGCCCAAGATCGCGGAGGTGGAGCTAAACGAGCAGGATCTCCGCCGCCTGGGAGAGCTTAAGGGAGAACGGGTTATCCTCGCTCCAAACCACTCGGGGGGGAAGGAACCGTATATCCTCTTTCACCTATCCAAAATGCTCGGAGGGGGGTTCAACTATCTTACGGCCAAGGAGGTCTTTGATCATTCCTTCCCAATAGGTTGGCTTCTTCAGCGGCTCGGGGCATATTCAATTATCCGAGGAACGCCTGATAGAAGCTCCTTTCGCATGACGCGCCAGCTCCTCGTGGAGGGCAAACGCTGGCTGGTCATGTTCCCGGAAGGCATGGCTTGTGGGCAGAACGATACGGTCATTCCGTTTCAGCAGGGCATAGCGCAGCTTGCATTTTGGGGATATGAAGATCTGGCCAGACAGGGGGAACTACCTCCGCTCTATTGCCTGCCGATCGCTATCAAATACATCTATCTCCAAGACATGCGCGACGAAATTGACCGTTCACTTCGGCGCCTCGAACGTGAACTGTTCTCAGCTCCGAGCCCTCAACCTTCAAACCTCTACCACCGCCTCCGAAGCGTCGGCGAAGCGGTGTTAAGCGCAAATGAGAAGGCAAACAACGTCCGCCCTCCAAGGGAGGCGACGTTGAACGAGCGGATACAGCATATGAAGGAGCTAATCGTCTCCCGCGTTGCAGGAGCCCTTGCTGTTTCCCCTCCTTGTGACCGATCACTTCTCGATCGCATCCGCGAGCTCTTCAATGCCATTGACCAGATTGTCTATAGCGAACCAGAGGGCACCGAGTATGATCGGCAGCTACATTCCCATCGCCAGCAGAAAGTGCGGGAGCTATACAACGATCTTAGCAAGGTACTAAACTTTATCGCCCTTTATGATGGGTATGTCCGGGAGACGTTGACTTCCGAGCGATTTTTGGACGTTCTCGGACTGCTTGAGCTTGAAGTTTTTGGGCGAGGGAAAATCTGGGGCCCAAAGAAGGCTGTCCTTAGGGTGGGGAACCCGGTGAACCTTGCCAACTACTTCCGACGCTACCAGGCAGACAAACGAGGTACGCTCGATGAAGTTACGCGATTGCTGGAGTCCTCGGTCCGAGAAATGCTGAGAGGTTTGTCATCCCTAACGGAACCCATAGAGCCGGGACTTCAACAGCCTATGTTGAACTGATCCTCACCAAAAGAGGATTACCAATCAATCGTGGGGACTGGAGTCACTAGCCGAGGAGATCAGCGAAGCCATGGCGGAAACCCTCAATGCGATGTTTCAGATGAGCGTGCGAAAATTCCCCGATAGCCCCGCACTCTCCCATAAGGTGGCTGAAGAATATAGGGCTATTACATACGGTGAGATGGCTGAAAAGGTGCGCACGCTCGCCAGCGGGATGGTGGCACTGGGCGGGAAGAAAGGCGATCGGATTGCGCTCATCTCCGAGAATCGTCCCGAGTGGGCGATTGCCGACCTCGCCATCATGCACATTGGCGCAGTGGTTGTAGCCATGTTCCCCACGCTCCCCGCCGGGCAGGTGCGCTATATCGTTGCTGACTCCGGGTCGGAAATTATCATTGTCTCTGATAGAAAGCAGTTGGCCAAGGCGCTGGAGGTGAAGGGAGCTCTGCCTGAGCTCCGCATTGTCACCATGGACTGTCCTGCCGAGGCTGCCAGGGACGTGATGACCCTCGATGACCTGCTGAAGCGTGGGGAAGCCTCGCCCCTCAGCGATTCGGACTATGAACAGCTCTGGCGCAATGTCCAGCCCGATGATTGGGCGAGCATTATCTATACTTCGGGAACAACAGGAGAACCCAAGGGCGCCATACTCACCCACGGTAACTTTA
>Ga0209636_10005862_pt1 | contig 12549 bp, 11 predicted proteins | sample DeeMarSWOR152_54_FD_187464 | JGI IMG/M metagenome (GOLD analysis project Ga0209636, IMG submission 187464) | Marine sediment microbial communities from White Oak River estuary, North Carolina - WOR-1-52-54 (SPAdes) (version 2) | ecosystem: Environmental > Aquatic > Marine > Intertidal zone >...
TTCTTGTGTTTTTGATTTTATTCTCTTTCATAGGAAGTTTCCTTACTTATACTATGCCCTTATTCTCCGAATATTTTTACCAGAACTCTCTTACGTCTCCGGCCGTCAAACTCCCCATAGAATATCTGTTCCCAGGGGCCGAAGTCCATCGTGCCATTAGTCACGGCAACAACAACCTCTCTCCCCATGATCTGCCTTTTCATGTGGGCGTCTGCATTATCCTCACCAACATTGTGTCGGTATTGGGAGACAGGTTCATGGGGGGCAAGTTTTTCCAGCCAGACGTCGTAGTCGTGGTGAAGCCCTGATTCATCATCATTGATGAATACGGACGCCGTAATGTGCATGGCGTTGCAGAGTATGAGTCCCTCTTGAATGCCGCTTTCCTTCAGGCATTCTTCCACTTGATGAGTGATGTTGATTAAGGCCCGTCTTGCGGGAACATTGAACCACAATTCCTTACGATAGCTTTTCATCACATCCCCCCTTAAGGATTTCGTAGTGCTGAGTTCATGGCTTGAACCACTAGGAAATGTTCATGTATTGACTTCCTAAATCCTTCGGAATCATATTGCAAAAAGGATGGGAAGGAAAATCATAAAGCTATTTACCGGGAAAAGCGCTTTGAAGGTGTTGGATAGAGATGAATCATTCATCATAGTTGGTCTCTCAAAAGACACGGCGCTTCTGTCATTTGAGATACTGTCCGCCTTCAGAGGATTCTCTCTCTTCAACCCCTATTGTCTTTCGATACCTCATGCAATTCTTATTGTTGTTATTATGATCAAGAAAAGACACATACCCTATGTTTCTATAGGCCTTTTCTTGAGCACCTTCCAGGGTCGAATCGCCGGCAATAATATGTAGTCCTCTTCCACCGTCTGTTACAAGGCCTTTTTCGGGATCTTCTCTTACCCCTGAAAAGTAGGTGGCGATTCCTCTCTCTAACTTATCTAATCCTGTTATCTTATGGCCCTTTCCGTAGCGTCCCGGATATCCCTTGTTCCACCCCTTGCTTGCCTTTGAGCGGCCTTCCATGGCCACTACATCCACATAGTACTGGTTGTTCCAGACAGGATTGATTTGATCCAATTTCCCTTCCCATACTGCCATGCCTATTTCGAATAGGTCTGTGCTTAATTTCCGGGAAAGTACCTCCCACTCGGGATCGCCATGCCTCACATTAATCTCAAAGACATCCAAGTTGTTGTAAGGGTCAAGATTGAGGCCAAAGTATAAGACCCCTTTATAGTCCCATCCCAAACCTAAATCACCCCTGTTGTAGATTGCATTCACCGTTGGGTTTACAATCTCTCTGATGATCCTATTTACCAGCCATGGGGTCACAAGTTTATGGGGCACATAACATCCTGTTCCACCTGTATTAAGATTTCCACCAAACTCCCTGATTGATTCTTCATCATCCGGATCAAAGGCCCTTTTGTAATCCTGGACAAACATCTTTAACGGCAGCGCATGCTCACCATCCAGGTAGACGAAAAAGGAGATCTCTGTGCCATATTTTCTCTCTTCGATAACAACCTTATCACCCGATCTTCCGAATATCTTTTCTACCATGATTTTGTCAATTGCGCTCTCGGCTTGTACAACATCATCGCATCCTATGGCACCCTTTCCCGCAGCAAGGCCATTTGCCTTTACAAAGACTTGATAGCCAATATTTCGAACGTATCCTTTTGCCTTTTCTGGATCCTCAAACACCCTGTATTCGGGCTTGGATACACCTATTTCCCTCAGGATATTATCCGTAAACTCCCTGTCACTCTCTAATCTAACATATTCTCTCTTTGGCCCAATGGTTCTTATTCCGCTTTTGTTCAAGACATCAACCAGACCTTCTTCAAGGGGATTCTCTGAACCAACATCAACCAAATCAACCTTGTTTTCTAGGCAAAATCCTGCAACCTCGTCAAAATCTCTAATGTCCATACATTCTATCAATCTTCTCTTACCCTTTAATGTGTAAGACACGCCAGCGTTGCCAGGAACAAAATAGACATTTTCAACATGTTGACTGTCGCCGTATTTGTCTGCAAGCGAATGGTCTCTCCCTCCAGTACCGTATACGAGGACTCTCATTTCGTACCTCCCTTAAAGGTGATTGATGTAAAGGTGCCGACTTATATGTGGATAGGGGGCGGGTGCAAGAGTCCGATTGGTGGAGTATATTGGCATTGTCAAAGCATGTCAACACTAATTGCTTAATTGCGGGAACCGTTTAGGCTTGTCTTTTTTTCCTATATTTTGCTATACTTCCTCAAAATTCACCGAGCAAAAATAGCCTCTGATGTCTATCAAGTCAATATCAGTAGGTAGTTGTAAGGGAAACTGACAACGATCAAAGGCAGCACCAAAATGAAGATCGGTGTTATTTCAGATACCCATCTCAGAGATGTGGATTCCCAGTTAATCGATATATATGAGGAATATTTCTCTGATATGGATATGATTATCCATGCTGGAGATCTTGTTTCCTTAGGGGTAGTTGATTTCTTAAGCCAGAAGCCCCTCCATGTAGTGCAGGGAAATATGGACAGCCTGGATATTAAAGAGAGGTTTCCTAAAAAAAGTATAGTGGAGGTAGGTGGCTTTCGTTTGGGATTGATACACGGATGGGGTTCCCCGTTTGGAATGGAAAGGAGGATAAGATCCGAGTTTAGCGATGTCAATGTTATCATCTATGGCCATACTCATAGACCGGCTCATCATATTCATAGGGGAGTCGTTTTTTTTAATCCAGGGACCGCTACCGGTTTGAGCGTTAGTCGATCCAATTCTATTGGGATCTTGGATATAGGGGAGACAGTAGAAGGCAAGATAATTATACTTTGAGGTTGCGTGATGGAGGTTCTTTGGGCGCCTTGGCGCATGGAATATGTTAGTTCTGATAACGAGAAAGGAGGATGTATATTTTGTCCATGTGATGACAGGAGCCAAGACGAAAAGAGATTAATTTTGTATAGGGGCAACCGGAGCATTGTTCTTATGAACAGGTTTCCTTATATTAATGGCCATCTGTTGGTTGCACCATTACGACACGTTTCTACGCTAGACACCCTACTGCCAGAGGAGAAACTCGACCTCATAACCATGGTTGAAAAGTCCATCGGGGTTTTAAAGGGGATTATGAATCCAGAGGGATTCAACGTGGGTTTGAACCTGGGAAAGGTGGCAGGTGCCGGGGTAGAAGAACATATCCATTTCCATGTTGTTCCTCGGTGGAGTGGGGATACCAATTACATGACGGTATGTGGAGAAGTCAGGGTAATCCCGGAACATATTCAGGCGACTTATCAAAAATTGGTGCACTTTTTCAAATAATCTTAGGCACGATAGAGCGTTCTTTAAGGACTGAAGGAGGATCTTATGAAAAGCATTATTAAGGGTATTATAGGTATATTACTGATCTTGCTGGCCGCAATACTTATCGTTCAGAACTATGAGCAGTTATCCAGGACGTTGACACTTAAAGTAGATTTTAAGCTTTGGGCCTATCAAACGCCACCAATGGGCGTCTATTTGGTTATGATAATAGTATTCCTCTTCGGTATTTTCATAGCAGGTTTCTTGGGTATGATTGAACGTTTCAAATTAAGGAGAAGAATACGGATACTTTCAAAGGAAAATAGGGAAAAAGACAAGGAACTGAATTCTTTTAGAAACCTCCCTATCGTTGAAAGTAAGATGGAAGATAAGGGACTCGTAGAAGGAGATCAGGATTAGGACCTGATTGAGGGAAGCGGGCTACCTTCAGGATGTGGGAAGAAATCAAATATTGGTTGTTTGCTCTCCAGGATCTTAGATTTGGCATCTGGTTGATTTTTGCCTTCATAGCAGGAATCCTTGTAGATAGGCTTATTAGATCGAGGGGTGCTGAAAGGCTCAGGAGAAAGCTGGATAGGGGAGATAAGGCCTTCTTTCGGGGTATTCAATACATACTTTCCAATGAGCCAGATCAGGCTATTGAACAATTTACAAAGTCGGTTCAGATTAACTCAGATACCATAGAGACCTATGTTGCCTTGGGTAATCTTTATAGATCCAAGGGTGATATTGAGAGAGCTATCAGGATAAGGCAGGGGATAATCTTAAGACCCAACCTGGACAAAAAGATAAGGTTAAGGGCACTGTTTGATCTCGGTTTAGATTACAGGAAAGGAGGTTTCCTAAATTGGGCTCTATCAGCTTTTCAAGAGGTTCTCGAAAGTGACCAAAACAATATAGAGGCCCTTGGGCAGATTGAGCGAATTTATGAGGATGTGCACGATTGGGAAAAGGCCTTTAAGACCAGGCAGGCTATCTCAAAGCTAACAGACGGAGATCATCGGCATATCCTGGCCCATTACCAAACAGAGCTTGGGAAGGTCCAGGAAAAGAATGGCGATATCGTAAGGGCAGAGAAATCTTACAAAAAGGCCCTCTCTATCTTTGACAGATGCGTTGATGCCTATCTTCATCTGGGCGATCTCTATTTCAGTCAGCAAGAGCACAAGAAAGCTTTATCGAGGTGGAAGAGGGTGGTTGATGTGGCTCCTCAGTTTACTTTTCTTGCCTATGAAAGGTTAGAAAGGGCTTATGCGAGGATGAAGAATCTGAAGGGAGTAGAGGCCTTCTTACTAGAGTCTGCCCGAAAAAATTCTGATGGCTTTACCCGTTTGGCCCTGGCCAGGTACCTCTACAATGAGGGAGAGATAGATCCTGCACTGGACCAGCTGAATCAGGCTGTTACCCTAGTTCCCTCCTTTCTAGATGCCAGGAAATTTATGGGAGAGTTACTTTTGAAAGAGGGCAGAAAAGAAGAAGCCTTAAGGGCCTATAGAGATCTCCTCATAAGATTGGATTTTCCCTATTTAGAGTTTCAATGCAGTAATTGTGGATACAAACCAGACAAACTTGTTTGGAAATGCCCCCAGTGCCTGAAATGGGATTCAATAAACATTAAAGAGCCATCTTCTTCTGACTTATCTAATGGGGATGAGCCTTCTTAAATATCTGCATTTCCCCTCACTTACTGCACTAAACGGTTACCATAGAGATAAAAAGGGAAGCATTACCGGTTTGTTAAAGAAAAAAGTAAAAGCGATTTATCAAGCCTAAAACCAGCAATTCAAGAAGAGGGTACGATAGTAACAAACCGGGAATGCTCCCATAAAAAGGTTCCTGCATGATCAGAAGATTCATATTTGGAAGGTATGCACTGATTTTTTCCCTCTTATCCATCCTCCTGGTCCTTTTTTTCACCGCCTTTCATCAAGCTGCTGGTGCCTCCTCCAATTCTGCCGGAGTTCTCTTACAAAAGGCACGGGTGTGCCAGAAAGAGCTTTACGGATCTAACGTTAAGAAAAAGTACAGGCACAACTGGGAGCGATGTCTGAAGAGATATGAAAGGGTCTACAAGGCCTTCCCAGATACAGGGGAGGCAGCGCAAGCTCTGTTCGCTGCTGGTTGGCTGTGCACCGGTCTGTATGGTTATTCGGGGAGGAATGCTGATATAGACACGGCTGTATCCCTCTACCGAGAGGTGGTAAAGAGATACAAGACCCATCCTCTTGCTGATGATGCCCAATACAGGTTAGGGGAGATCTTTTATAGGTACAAAAAGGATCCAAAGCAGGCCTATGTTGAATTCTTGAAGGTGGAGAGAACATTCCCAAAAGGAGAAGCAAGGATTAAAGCTTCCAAGATGATGGAGAAGCTGGAAGGTGTCTTAGGGAAGAAAAGGTTGGCAAAGGAGGCAGTCAAAAAGGACAAGGGTGATAAGAAGCCATTGATCTTGGTAAAGGATATAAGGCACTGGTCAACCCCTGCCTATACAAGGGTAGTCATAGACCTAGAGAATCCTGTCAGATACAAGAAACACCTGTTAAAGAAGGATCCGGATCTCAAGAAGCCGAGACGCCTTTTTGTCGATCTAGACGCCGCCTGGATTAGCAAGGACATAGAGAGTCCTATACCCATAAAAGATGGTCTCTTGAGAAGGGCCAGGGCTGCTCAATACAACAGAAAGACGGTAAGGGTTGTCCTCGATATTGAGAATATGGAGGGATACAAGATCTTTCATCTCTATGATCCCTTCAGGATTGTCGTTGATGTGCAGGGTGAGGAACGGAGGTTGAAACCTGCAGAAGAGGTCGTGGCCGAGAGGCCTCCTGAAAGAAAGGAGACGAAGAAAGATACGAAAGAGGGGATCTCTTTGGCCAGGCAGCTGGGGCTGGGAGTAAAGAGAATCATAATTGATGCAGGCCATGGGGGAAAAGACCCAGGTGCTATCGGCACCAACGGCATAAGGGAGAAGGATGTTATGCTCAAACTTGCAAATTTGGTGGCAGAGAAGGTCAAGGAAGAACTTAAATGCGAGGCGATTCTAACCAGGGATGAGGATGTGTTCGTGCCCTTGGAGAAGAGGACCGCAATTGCCAACATGAAAAAGGGCGATCTGTTTATCTCCCTCCATACGAATGCTCATAAGAACAGGAACTCTATGGGCATAGAGACCTATTTCTTAAATATAGCCTTAGATGAGGATAGCATGAATGTGGCTGCAAGAGAGAACGCTACATCCACGAAGAACATAAGCGATCTTCAGGTGATTCTAAACGACCTTATGCTTAATACGAAGATAAATGAGTCGAGTAGACTGGCAAGATTTGTACACAGAGGCTTGATGGAAGAGCTGCGGAAAAGATACAAGAGAGTTAAGAACAGGGATGTAAGGCAGGCACCGTTCTATGTCTTGATTGGAGCTGAGATGCCGGCAATTCTGGTGGAGGTGGGATATATCACAAATCCGACTGAAAACAGCCGCCTCTGCTCTGAGACCTACCTCAAGGGGGCTGCTTCCGGCATAGTAAAGGGCATTGGTTTATACGTAAAGGATATGGAATTGGCTCATAAGTGAGTATAGCCATGAACAATCCCTTGCGCTCATGACCGATGCGAGATTAGCGTTGCGTCCAGGACTGGAAAGGATCGATCTACGATGATCTGAGTTGTTCCTCTACCCATCGGAGGTTTTGTTCGATAAGATCTGGTATGGGGAGCTGATAGGGGCAACGGGCCGTACATTCCCCACACTCAGAGCAGTGTCTGGCTTTCTCGATGGCTTTCGGACGCCAACCTTCCCGCAAGATATTCTTTCCCATTCTTTTGACCATAGAACGCAAACCCAGAATCATCTGAATAGGAATGTCCTCTGTGCAGGGCTGACAGTAATCGCAGCGCCTGCAAAAATTCTTGTCATATGTTTTGCGGATTCTCTCGATCTCCTTCCTTTCCCCATCGTCTAACTCATAGCCAGCTTGAAAGATTTCCCAGTTTTCATCGAAGAGGTCTTTATGCTCTACACCAGCAATGATCATAATGCCTGGTTGAGAAAATACATATTTTAGAGCCAGCCTCGCGTTATCAATAATCCCCCCAGAAAAGGGCTTCATGGCGATGACCCCGACTTCTTTTTCGATCGCCTTTGGGATAATCTTTTCCCGCGCCTGGGCCTCGAGAAAGCTAAAGCAGACCATGATCGTCTCGAAAAGCCCGTCATCGAGAACGCGGTCCAAAAGGTCCAGGCTGTGGCTGGTTATTCCCATATGACCTATCAAACCCTCTTCTTTTGCCCTGATCAGGGCTTCAAGGGCCCCCCCTGACGAAATCACCTGCTTGTATACGTGCTCATCCTTGACAAAATGACATTGATAAAGGTTAATAGAGTCCCTTTGAAGTTCCTTCAGACTCATTTCCAGATCCGCCCTAAGCCCTTCCGATGTTCTACTTTGGGACTTTGATGCCAAGATGACGCTTTTATCAGTTTGCCGAAGCGCCGCGCCAATTCGTCGCTCGCTCGTGGTGTAGAGCCTGGATGTATCGATAAAATCGACCCCTCTTTCAACGGCATGTAAAACTGTCTCAACCGCCTGGTTTTCGTTCACCCTCTGAATTGGGATTCCCCCGAAACCAAGCCGGTTGACTTCGAGTCCTGTTTTCCCGAGTACAATTCGCTCCACGGTTTTTTCCCGCTCTTCAGTAAGCTGAATCATACAGCATGTCAGTGCTCAATAGCATACTGCATGGATCCGGATGACAGAGTAAATCCAAGTGCCAAGGGAGGATTAGGAGGCCATGTCCTGGCTGTCAGAGGGCAAGGCATGGTTTTCTAATACTGGAGCCACTTGAGGTAGGCATCAATGAACATATCGATATCCCCATTCATTACCCTTTCAATATCTCCAACTTCGAGGTTTGTTCTGTGATCTTTTACGAGCTGGTAAGGGTTGAACGTATAGGACCTTATTTGATTTCCCCATGCTATCTCTTTCTGGGACTGGTGCCTAAGCTGTTTCTCCCTGTCTTTTTTCTCTTTTTCCAATGCATAGAGCCGTGCCTTGAGAATTTTTAGGGCCACTTCCTTATTTCGGTGCTGAGATTTTTCATCCTGGCACTGGACGACTATATTAGTTGGCAGGTGGATAATCCTTACAGCAGAGCTGGTCTTATTAACATGCTGTCCGCCTGGGCCGCTGGCCCTAAAGGTTTCCACCCTAATATCCTTCTCATTAATATCTATGGTTATGTCATCTTCAATCTCTGGCAAGACAGACACTGATGCAAAGGAAGTATGTCTTCGTCCGTTGGCATCAAAAGGGGAAATCCGGACCATCCGGTGAATGCCGTGTTCCGATTTCAGGTAACCATATGCATACGGGCCACTTACAGTAAAGGTAACGTTTTTTATCCCCGCCTCATCTCCAGCCAGATGATCGACAATCTTGGTCTTCATCTGTCTGGACTCGGCCCATTTGAGATAAAGCCTCAGTAGCATCTCCACCCAATCTTGGGCCTCTGTTCCTCCTGCGCCTGCATTTATTGCCACAATTGCGTTTCTTGTGTCATCTTTATCTCCGAGCAGTGTCTGGAATTCGTGCCTTTCTATCTCTTTTTCCAGCTCAAAAAGGTCTTTCCTTAATTCGACAATCGAATTCTCGTCGTTTTCTTCTTGGGCTAATTTGGTCAAGATATCGATCTCTTCCAACTCGTTTTTGTACCTGTGCCACTCCTCCAATTGGTTACTGAGCAGGCCTCTTTCCTGGCTTAGTTTCGTTGCCTCGCTGCGACTATTCTGCCAGAAATCCGTTTTGGATAATATCTTTTCTATTTTTTTTAATCTCTCTTCACCCTTAGCGAGGTCAAAGATGCTCCCAGAGATCTTCTAATCTCCTGTTCAGGGTATCTATTTTTTCTGCTGTGTCTGTTTCATACATAGTCTCATCCCCCACTTTCTTGTCAATATCCAGAAGAATCTAATAATCGTCATCATCAAGGCTATTATAGCAAAAATATCACCGAATTGTGAATAAAATGTTTTATTGTGGCTTAATCTTATTTCCTTCTGTAAGACATCTGTCACAAATAGCCCGCTCCTGTCTATTATCTTTCCATCTGGGAGTATAAAAGCACTAATCCCAGTGTTTGCAGCCCTTGCCATGGGTAAACCATTTTCCACACACCTGAAGACAGCCATGCTCAGATGTTGATAGGGGGCGCTGGTATGGCCAAACCAGGCATCATTCGTTATGTTTACTAAGAGTTCAGCTCCCTGGATAGCGAACCTTCGAGAGATATCAGCAAAGATAGCCTCAAAGCAGATTAATACCCCTATCCGAAAATCTGGACCATTTATTGGTTTAACCTCCTTAGCGGCGGAGAAGTCTCCTGCTGCTGGAACTATGCGATGTACGAATGGGATGTATTTCTTGAGCGGAACATATTCTCCGAAGGGGACAAGGTGGACTTTGTCATAGTAATCAAATACCCGATTTTCAGATACCATATATGCCCTGTTGTAATAGCGGATGGTATCTTTATCCTTTGAATATGCAGGGGAACCGAAGAGGATATTTGAATTAGTTATTTTGGCGGTATCAAAAACCTCCTTGGAAAGGTAAGATCTGTCTTGGAAAAAAAGTGGAACGGCAGTTTCAGGCCAGATGATGATTTGAGGTTTAAAATCTACTGATTTTCCCGATAACCTCTTATAAATAGCCAATGTCTTTTCTTGAAAATCAGGGTTCCATTTTAGGGATTGATCAATATTTCCCTGGACAATAACCACCCTGAGCCTCTTTCCCTTTGAATTCATATCTGCTTTTTCTTTCAAATTATGGTAGCCATATACGAGGATAAATCCTATCAGAAAGGAGGTGAGGACTATTTCTATAATTCTAGGTTTGTTTGGTTTCGGATCAGATTTAACCCTTGTTAGAAAGTTTAAAAGAGTCCTTAAACCTTGCTCAAACTTATTGGTTCTTTCATCCCGCCATAAATGGCGAGTCTTTCTTTCTAACAGGGGAAACAATGTATCGTACAGGACAAGATTTACCAGAACAATAACAAATGATATACTGTAGACACCGGCCATATCTGATATTTGTATGAGCGGCACTCTCGAATACTGGCTGTATCCCAAGAGGCACCACGGAAAGCCAGTCATAATATGAGCCCTTGCGTATTCCAGTGCAACCCAGACACTGGCTCCCCAAAAGCAAGAGAGTCTGTTTTTCTTAAGACTAACCAAGATAAGGGCAAAAAAGGCAAAATACAGCGCCAGATACAAGGAGAGAAGAAACAAAGTGGCCAGGCTCAAGACAAAGTTGATATCGCCATAATGGGAAAGAACCACCACTATCCAGTAAATAAGGGTTAGATAGTGGGAAAGGCCAGCGAGAAGTCCCAATTTAAAAGCAGCTGATGAAGATTTATCCTCAATGCTCATGAGAAGAGGAATGAGCGATGCCCACGCCATCCAATCTAGATCGATAGGCGAGAAACTGGCAGTCAACATAAGGCCTGAAAGCCCTGCTAATCCAGCATCTTTTGAACTAATCTTGGTCATTGAGAGATAGGCTTTTAAGAGAATGTCTTTTGAGTGCACAGTCCGCATACCATAAAATATTTAGCAAAATCAGCATCTTGATAAAAATGTCAAATGCTTCCGAGTTCCGGAATTTGGAAACAAAGCCTAAATGTCAAATCAAATCCAAATGCTTCAGTGTCAAAGCCTTCCTATCTGGCCTTTGGAACTTTGGCATTTGTCATTCTCAAGATACACTGCCAACCGAAAAGACTTCTTCTTAGAGGTTTATAGCTTATTCCTGTCCTTTTCCCTACTATATTATCTATTTTTCTATGTAAAAGACTATCCTTAAGCACGTCTATTAATTATCTTGGTTACTCAGGATGAGAGGACCTGTTGAGATCGAGAATTGATCTGCCTTTTATGCATGAAACTGCAGATTAAGTCATGGATTTTTCTATCGACTACTGACGTGCTGATGTTATAAATTTAACTTGACTATACAGGTATATTCTATTATATTTCAACTGCTGAGCGGGCATAGCTCAGTTGGTAGAGTACAAGCTTCCCAAGCTTGGTGTCGCGGGTTCGAGCCCCGTTGCCCGCTCCAGATTATTTCAAAGAGCGCTCTGTTCCCTTTTCGAGGTGGGCATTTGTTGTTAGGTAAAGGGTCGTTACTTTGAAAAGAGGATGAGCTAATTCTGGCAACAATCTAGTTAGGTGTTGAGGGAGCGGGCCTTTTTTAGCCCGCTTTTTGTGTTCGGCGGATATTAGTGATGTCAAAGACTAAGAGGATTGTTAACGAGGTATCACACCTGGTGGAACCTCTTTTACATGAAGTTGGCCTTGAGATGGTGGATGTTGAGTTCCAGTTTGAAAGGGGTAGATGGATTCTCAGGGTTTTCATAGACAAAGAAGGAGGGGTCACGTTAGATGACTGCGCCGATGTTAGCAGGGAGCTTGGTGATTTGATTGAGGCAGAGAATATCATTGATTATCCCTATGTGCTTGAGATTTCTTCGCCTGGGCTCAACAGGCCGCTAAGAAAAGAGAGCGATTTCATACGTTCTATAGGCAAGATGGTAAGGTTAAAGATGTCAGGACCCATCAACAGAAGGAGGAATTTTACCGGACGCCTTGCTAATGTCAGGGAAGGGATGATAAGCCTTGTAGTCGATGATAATAATCTAGTCGAGTTGCCCTTGAAGGAGATAGATAAGGCGAGACTAAAATATGAATTTGATAATTGATATTTGGCTGGAGAATAGGAGATGATTACCGATTTATTGAGGACTATTGATCAGGTCAGCCGGGATAAAGGGATCGATTCTAAGATTCTGATCGATGCCTTGGAAGAGGCAGTTCGTTCAGCTGTCAAAAAGAAATTTGGTCCCGAATATGAGTTGGAGGTAAACTTTAACAGGGAAATTGGAGAGATTGAGGTCTTTGAGTTCAAAGAGGTAGTAGAGAAGGTAACGGATGAGAGGCTCCAGGTATCCTTTGAAGAGGCCAGGAAACTTGATCCAGAATCCGAGATAGGAGACAGTCTGGGCATGAAAATGGGCACAGACGCCCTTGGAAGGATAGCAGCACAATCAGCTAAACAGGTAATAATGCAGAGATTGAGGGAAGCAGAGAGGGATGCTGTTTATGAAGACTTTAAGGACAGGAAGGGGGAGATA
>Ga0209636_10005863_pt1 | contig 12549 bp, 14 predicted proteins | sample DeeMarSWOR152_54_FD_187464 | JGI IMG/M metagenome (GOLD analysis project Ga0209636, IMG submission 187464) | Marine sediment microbial communities from White Oak River estuary, North Carolina - WOR-1-52-54 (SPAdes) (version 2) | ecosystem: Environmental > Aquatic > Marine > Intertidal zone >...
CACAACCATAGGCAAAGTGGAACGATTCAACGGTTCATACGAACGAGAAGCATGGCGATTTAGCACACATGGCAAGTACATTCACCACTACAATTACGAAAGACCACACCAGGCATTAGACTATTTAACGCCTGCGGACGTATATTTTAAAGAAGTGTAAGTAATCTCATGGGTTAGCACAATAAACCTGTTTATATTTTATACTTTTAGGTATAAATGATTATATGGCGGAGATTAGATCTATAAACATAGAGCACGATGGAATCTCGTTAAATCTGAGGATCTCTGAGAGCGAGTATTCTCTATTGACATCTTCGAGGAGGGATATTCTTCTTCTACCAGCCGACCCCAGCGTCTTGGAAGAATTGCTAACCACCGGTAAATTGGGGAATGGAAACAGGATAATGTTACCAAACAAGGTCATGAAGAAGTATCATGTAAAAAAATTGCACAAGAAGGTTCCAGCGAGGATATTTGAGATAAACGGTGGGAGATTTCTCTTGATAAAATTAGAAGAGCACAGGCCAGGAGTGCCGGTCTTTGAGGAGGAACATGATGGATAGAGTGGGAACAGGCATATCTGGACTGGACAGGGTTTTGGGTGGGGGTTTTCCCTCAGAAACCATTATATTGGTCTCGGGAGGGGCAGGTACTGGAAAAACCCTCTTTGGTTTGAATTTCATCATCAGTGGAGCTCTTAAGGGTGAAAAGTGCTGCTATGTCTCCCTGGGAGAGAACAAAGATGAATTGCTGAGGGCTTGTGATGGCATAAAAACACTGAAGGATGTCAGGGGATACATAGACAAGAATCTTGCAATAGAGCATGTAATCATGGGTGATAATATAGACCTGGATTACTTCACGAACATCTTTGCATCCTATCCAGGGGTTGATCGCTTGGTGATAGACAATGTCAACAGACTTCTGATCTATGCAGAAAATAAGAGGGATTACAGAATGAGACTTTCAGAGCTGATACGGTATCTGAAGGAGAGAGTAAATTGCACCCTCCTGCTATGCGAAACAAATGGAAAGGAAATCGACACGGGAAATGGCGAGGCATTTGAATGTGACGGAGTTGTGAATCTATCATTTCTGGAATTCGAGGAAAAACCCAGGAGAACCCTGGAGATTCACAAGCTTAGATACTCTTCCTTTGAACCGAAGATACCGCACGAGTTTGTTATAGACGGTAACAGGTTAAGGGTAACTGAGACTAGGATATTGTGAATGGATTAGTCCCGAAAGAAACATCTATTCATATAATTCTGATCTTTTTACCACCCCATTGGTGAGGAGTGTTCTTGCTTTGGAATGATATCAATCCACTCATTTCCAAACCTGTCTATAAAGAAGATACTGCGCAATCCAAATATTATCGAAAATGGAATACATCAGACTAAAAACGAAGTTTCCTAAGAAGATTACTTTGAAATCGGGAAGTACCTCTAGTTACGTGAAATACGTGTGTTTGCTATTTATCCATCTACTCCGTATAACTTATAGGTGACGAGTATGGAAACTCTGCAAAAAACATCAAAAGGGTTGATTATTCCAAAGAAGGTATTAAAGAGTGCCGGTATCGGGAATGAAGTGAGGTTTATTGTACGGTCAAAGATGGTAATCGTTATCCCAAAGAGCTTTACTCAGTTAACAAAAGGGATAGTAAAACCTGTAGTCTCCATAGAGCAACTTCACAAAGAATATGAGGAGTATCTATTGGAGAGAGCCCTGGGGTGAAGTATAATGAACCCACTCAAAGAGTTCAATCTTGAGGAGACCATATTTATAGATGCCAACATATTCTCATTTCATCATCTGAACCATCCCGAATTTGGAGAGGTATGCACAAATTTTCTTCAAAGAATTGAAGATAAAAAACTTCGAGCAATGACTTCTAATTCAGTAATAGATGAAGTTGCCTTTGTCATCTATGAAAAACACCTCACTAATTTATCGTGAACATATTTTTTACCTCTCAATTTTACTTTTAGAATTTATTCCTTAAAGTCCGTAAGGACATTTATAGTAAATTTCTTCTGTGTTTCCGTCATACCTTCTGCCTTTGGCAGGACATTCATCTATGCGTCCCCATTCAGGGTACATTATGACAGGTCGTTTATTGGGCAACCCCAATCATTTTAACGGTCTCATTGACCAGGCAAAAACGGGGTTATACGCCCTGTACTCCATAAGCCTGATTTTCCTGAAGTATGAAATATATTCGCTTCAACAGCTTTCTTGCTGTTGCCACTATTGCGGCATTCTTCCCTCGCTTCTTCGCAATACGGGCATAATATCCCCTTAACTTCTCGTCGTATCGTATCACCCTCCAAGCCGCTTGAATAAGAGCCCACCTCAACAACTTATTACCTCTCTTTGTGATTTTACCGTGTCTTGTAACGCCGCCTGAGCTGCTGGTTGAGGGTATTAACCCAACATACGAAGACAGTTTCTTGTAGGTCGGAAACCTCGTGACATCACCGATCTCTGCAACAGCCAATAAAGCGGTGTATACGCCAAGACCCTTGATCTCTGCCGTTAACGATTCAACATCTTCATTCTTCTTCTCTCTCGCCTCTTTATCAACGTGTTCTGAAACATCCTTTATCCTTGACTTTAGGGTGTCAAGGACCATGAGGAAATTATCGACTGCCATCCTGTTCTGTCTCCTGAGCTCTACTTTTTTGAGGAACTCTGTGCCCGCTTTACCAAACAGATCCGAGAAATTGTGATGGATACCTTCTCTCGTTAATATAGCATGTATCCGGTTCTTGATTGATGTTTGCACTCTAACCAATGCTGTCCGATGTCTCACAAGGTCTCTTAGATCTCTTATCTCTCTCGGCGGAACGTATGCCTCAGGTATGAGATTTGCTCTAAGCAGGTGAGCCAGAACCTCCGAGTCTATCCTGTCCGTCTTTACCTTTGCATCCGCTATCGCCCTCACCTTCAGGGGATGAGCCATGCACATATCCACCCCCATTTCATCCAGGTGCTCATACACACGAAGTCCCGTGGTTGAGGCCTCAACCACAACCCTGGCATCATCTATGCTCTCCGCAAACGCATCCAACGCTTCATCAATCGTGGGAAATTTCTTCTCTCCTATCTTGTTGCCTTCCTCATCAATCATCGTCGCATAACAAAACCTTTTATGTACATCCATTCCTACATACATTATTGACACCTCCGTTGTTGCTATTAATTAGTGGCTCTCCAGCCACTAATACGGAGGTGTTTTTCATGTCATCATTTTAATTGAAATGGGTTGCGAGATTCTTAATACAAATAAAACCAGAGCAGTTAGGGAAAAGATCAAGAAAGACAAAAAGTTTGCTAAAAAGTGCTACCAAGCTGTTAAACAATTTCTTACCTATGTTGATTTTCTGCAAAAGGTAGGATTAGAGATAATTGAAACTACTCTGGAGGATATAAACTCTTCCTCAAAAATAGGTTCAGACTACAGACTTCTACCTCACGATGCTATCCACGTTGTAATTATGGAAAAATATGGGGCAAAGCATATCGCAACCTCGGACCCAGATTTTAAAAGGATCAAGGATATCACTGCTTGGAAGCCGCATAAGAAAGAACAGTAAGAATGGAATTCGATGTAATCAAACAGCTTTACACCAAAATTCGCATTCTGAGAAGCCACTGGCGATGCATTTCATCTCGTTAACATCCCACTTCTTTTCAGTAGCTTCATTCAAAGCTCCTTCTATGATCCCAGCAAGAAAAATACAGAGATTCATGTGTATGTTATTAACTCCGGAGGCATAGACGGACTCTCGCATCTTTACTATAACCCTATCTGGTTTTATCCCACTTCGAAGTATTCCCGCTTTTAGATAGAGGAACAGGCCCTCTAAGTAACCGAGAGCATTCTCCAATCCCTGAATCTCTGCTTTCTTTGCAATCCGCTCACCACAGATCTTTCCAGCGTACTTGGAGAGGATTGCATGACCCGGGGAGAGCGAGAGTAACAAATAATTTATACACTGATCTGTTGAAATATGGACGAAGTCACCGAATTCCTTTCTATGTATGATATCTCTATTAACGGTATCTGCGATAATGCCATCTAAGATCGAATTAGATTCATCCCTTGAGAACATGTGTATTCTTGGTTCCTCCTCACTCTCATGTAAGTATATCTCGACCTCACAGTACGGGTCTCCAACACACTGACATTTGGTTTCAAAACCATCCCAGAAACCATCAAAAAGAGCCTCAGCGTGACCACATAGAACGCCCACTATCCCGAAACAAAAAGGTTTAGGTGCATTTACAGACGATGTATAGCCCTCCTTAATGACATATTTTACCCTCTTCCCTCTCTTATCAACTTTAGTTGTTCGTACATCTGCAGCCTTGTGCCCCCTCCAGCCGTCTCTATGGACCTTCTGCACACTCTTGCTTTGGAATATCCTCCAGAACAAACCAGTTTTATTCAAGACATTGACGAATTTACCTAATTTCATTGTCTTTAGAGCCTCATCAGCAGAATAATACCCCATAAGTTTCCCAATCCTATAGAACTCATATGTGAATGAAGGATTAAGATAAAGGAGAGAGCATATGTGCAAATTATAGAGATTGATATGCCCAAAATCTCCTAATTCGGGACGAACAGGCTCTACTTTCACATATGGAAAAACACCTGCATTTTTAACTAAGCTGAAATTAGAGTATATGAATCTACCGCCCTCCTCCCTCTCCCATAGATATTTTAACCTATCCAATCGAGACTCACCAGACTCTACATCAGAATCCAACCTCACCCCGCACATCGGACAGAAAACCCAGTTCTTCTGAACTTTTTCCTCGCAGACAGGACATTTAGGCATAAATATTCTTGTGCATCAGATAATATATCACACCACAAGTTCAATTTTTGTTCCTTTCAAGCTTCTCCAGATCCCAGCCAAACTGCTCTCCATGATCTCGGACCTTTTTCTTGGATTCTTCAAAGGTTAAATAGATTCCTGGCTCGTTGTTTTCTGCACCATAGCATGAAATAGCTACTGCTTCTTCCTTGCGACAATTATATTTGAATTCATGTAGCATTTAATATTCTTAAAATTATCAGAAAGCATTTTTAAATACTCATCTTTGAATGGAAACCCATGATAATTTGGAACTACATAAAGAAGCCAATCAGAAAATATCCTATCAAATTTAGATTGATTAATCAACTGAAAGATTACAACCCTGCCATCTTCTTTTAAAATGTTATTGATATCCCTGAAGAAGTCATTCCGCTTATCTTTAGGGATATAACTTATGATCAGGGATAAAAAAACCACATCAAATTTTTCATCTTTTGGAAATCCTTCAGTTAAGTTATGGAGAGATAGTTGTAGATTCTCCACATTTCGTTTATTTATTTGCGTAGGATATCCTTCCACAAGCTTATTTATCATCTCTTCACTTCTCCTTATCATCTCTTTACTGTTATCAAAACCGACGAGATTTATCTCATTGTTGACATTGGCTAATATCTCTATTAGGGATATTCCACTTCCACAACCCAAATCTGCAATTTTTGCGTCCTTTTTGAGATTAGATGTTACTTTTTCTATCGCAATTTGCCTTATCGAGTGAAGAGACTCCTCAAACACGGCACTCCATAGGCTTAACACCTTCGTATCAGTAAAACCTGTTTTGAAGTGGGGGTGGCCCCCAACTAATACTTCCTCAGCATGTTTATATAAAAAATGTGACCATTCCCATGAGCCTGGACAATTCGTTTTGATAAATATTTCATCTTCTTCAGAATATTTAGGCTCTTTTCCTGCAAGCACATATTTGTTATTAGTAAAATTTAAAATTCCTTGTCCGACTAAAAAATCTAACAACGCCTCTAACATCTCTTTATTCTTTATCTTCTTCATCCGTATTATCTCATCTATTGACATAGGTTTCTCTAAACACTTCACAATCCTTATCTTTTTGCATATTTTCCAACCATGATAAGTATAACCCCTCTGTGAAATCTTTAATACTTTTAAATCCTTTCTCAATCTAGGATTTTTCAGGTAATTGGTGATGGAGAAGAAGTTATCACTAAGAGTTCTAACTAGGTTCATGTTTGGCATTCTTGAGGTTATCCCCTATTGATACTTCGTGGAGTATAGTCATAAGTGAAGTTAAGTATCACACCTAAAAACAAGATATCATTAAATATTATAGGCATTTGAAGTAGAAGCATATTATAATTCATTAGAAAGAATAGTGAGGCGAGAATGTAAACTCTATGAAGATGGTAAGCATCCTTATAATCTCTATGGATCAAAATAAGGAAAAACACTAAGATGAGTGGGAAGATAACCAAGAGATCACCTATCATCACACATGACATCAAGATAAATATTTCAGAAACTAAAAAGCTATTTCTTACCCCATATTTTCTAGGTAAAGTATATTTATCGACATTATAATCTCGTATATCCCCAATGAGATTTCTAGAAGATGCTAATAGGAATATCGCCATCATTATTTGCCAGTATTGTTCTAACATAATACCAATTGGTGTATGATGAAGAGACAAAACAGTTAAGATGCCCATTACAGGAAAAATGCCTCTGGCGAGGAAACTTGCCCCACTAAGATACCAATTCTTAATTTTCAATATGTATAGAGGCAAGGCCATTATAGCAATTGCTATAAATATTAACCCCCATACATTCTTTATAATAACAATACTTATACCTGCCAAAAAGAGGACTACGGGGATATAGATAGATACATTATTTCTCTTATCTACATCTTTATGTGCAACTTCAGTGGAGTAAATAAGAGATAGCCAAAAGCACAGAAAAATAGCTACATCTATTGTTAAATCTATGCCAAATACTAATTTTTGTGTAGCAATAATATTCGCCAACAAACCAAGCAATGCTATTTCAACAAGGGTGTATGGACGAGAGAGGAGAAAGTATAGTTTCATACTATTAAATGTATTTACGCTTTTGGTATAAATATATTTCATGCCAGGTTTATTAGGTGTCACCTAACCACAAATATGCACAACTTAGAAAAATCGATGTATTTTTCTTTTATTAGAGTATAACCCGTTTTTTTAAATATTCCTTTCCACTCTTCTCTTGAAATAAGCCCTTGATTCGTAAGATCATGTATTAACTGATAATCTAGATTTAAAGATGGTTTCATTCTTAGTTCCTCATTTGTCTGTCTTGAAAACTCACATATTATCAGATACTTGCCCTCAAATAGTTTTTTACATTTTTTAAAGAACTTTACTATTTTTTCATCTCCACTAAAAAGGAATTCATGTAACACAAAAAAGGATGTTAATACGTCTGCATCTAGTTTATCCGTCACCTTATCAAGATCGAATATATCTCCTTCGCATATCTTGATTCTATCCTCAAGGTTTTTCTTTTTTATTCTTTCTTTAGCGTGTGCTACAGCCTCTGGTGAGATGTCTATACCAATGCACTGGTGGTTTGCGTTATTCTCACATAAACTTATTAAAAACTCTGCATCTCCACATCCGAGATCAAGAATTTTTTTGAAGTTATGCTCTTGGATAATGTTTATTACTAACGGAACTGTCAAGAATTTACCAACTTTTCCACTACCTTTTGCCACATATTTTTCACGTCTTACAATATCCTTACCATATAGTCTCTCTTTTTTCAAAATTGATTCTAGATTATAGAGAACCGGTTGGTAGGCATACCATAGATCAAACAAACCTCGTGATCTTTTCACGAGGATTTCACCTATGGAATCTAAAGAGTATTCATTCTCTATTTTTTTAAGTATTTTTAATGAGTATAGATAATCACATAATGAACGTAGGACTCTTTCATCCAACTGATTTTCCTTAGCGAATGACTGGATATTAACTTTGTTTTCCACACACTTATCAAGGAAACCAATATTAAACAAAGTAAAGAGTACCTGTGATGCAATAAAATTTTGGAGATACCGCTCAGCTAAATCGCTAGATTTTTTTATTTTAAGGATATTTTGAAGCCCCATAGTTCCAATCGTTTTTATTGTTTCGATCATAGTCCGTTTATTTATTACACACAGAGAAGACGTCATTATATATTCCCATATCCAAATATAAATACTGAGAAATGGCAATTAAGGATAAGATTATTTCATGGTTTATCAGAAATGCTACAATGCCAAGATTAGAGATAATAGACCATGCTGGTTTTATTGCTATGAAGCCAAGCATATCTGGACAGATACACCTAAGACAAATACTCATGCCAGAGTCTGTTTTGGTTGATCTAGAGAATCAAATAGTTGACAAATACGGTGATGAAAGTAGAAAAGTTCTTTATTCTATTGGAAAAAAATTTGGATATAGGGTTTCTGGTATGATGGCAATTCCAACAGTGGATAGATACACCAAAAAAGAATTTCTTGCATTTGCGTACTTTCTTGTGAGATTTGTTGAATGCACTTATAGTAGCAATCTATCACATAGGATAAATCTCAAATCAAGCGAATTTGATCTGACGATGGATGAGTATGTTGTTTGTAGAAAGAATGGGAAAGGGTATATCATGACGGAGGGAGGACTCGGAGGTATTTGGGCATATGTAATGTGTGATCCATCTATTGAAGCAATTCAAACCAAGTGTCAAGGCAGAGACGATGAGAAATGTGAAGTAATCTGCGCTCCACCAGAAATTTTAGAGAAAAAGGGCTTGAAATTTTTTAGAGAGACTAATCTAGATGATTTGAAAATAGATCCTATGTATGGAGACTTCAATAAAATCAGAGAACCTCAATATGCTAAAAACTCATTTGAGGATTTGATAAATATCAGATTCTTTGACTACTCCAAAGGGGTTGTAAAACATAAGGGTGAGCGATACTTCTTGTGTGAAGCAAGTTTGATATATCTCATAGAACTAGAACTCAAGAAATTAGAGGATGGAACTAAACTCTTATTCAATTGTGCATTCGATCATGGAAAACAGATTAGTGAACTTCAGGGAAAGTGTGATTGTCAAGAATTTATAATGCAGTTCCTTTCTGCATCTGGTTGGGGTGATATTTTGATTCTAAAATCTGAAGGGGGATATAAAGTAACCTCATACTATTTCCCATGGACAAAATTTGCTAATGATGTGAAATTTGAGATGTATCGTGGCTTAATCTCTGGTTTACTCTCTGGATGTTTAAATAAGAGGATTGTATTAGATAATGTAGACATAGATACATTAGGGGATGGATTAACTGTTATTCTGTCCTAAGAGACAGTTATTCCCCTTTCTGCAAACGTAAGTCTATGTATGCCCCCGTTTATATCTGTATTACGCATCTTTTCAACCGCAATTGTTCTTTCTACTTCTTTACCCATAGTCTTTGATTTTAACACAATAACCCCATCACAAACAAACTCTGAGATAGTATCCCTCGAAAGATAGCCACCCTCCTTCGGTGCTTCTGAGATCAAGACAGAGGTCAATCCAAGCTTGTTTATCTCTCGGATGATATAAAAGACATCATCTCGTGTAACCTTCTCCGTCGGCTCGGGCAGACGCATGCCATACTTTTCCTTCCCTAAATCATACACTTCTTTTTGCAGCTTAGAAGTGTAGCGGCGAGCTGACTCCAAGAGGGTGGAAAGAGAGTCTATGACAAGCCTCTTTGCATTAATTCTCTTAGCCCCATCTGAGAGGTCCTTCAATATCTCGCCAATGTCGCCATCGCCAACAGAGTTAACAATTAACTTACCCTCGTTTTCTAGCCTCTGTAGATCCCATCCAAACTGCTCTCCTTGGGCATAGACCTTTTTCTTTGATTCCTCGAAGGTTAAATAGATCCCTGGCTCGTTATTTTCTGCCCCTGCTACCAGAAACTGCAGGCCGAAGATAGTCTTCCCCGTTCCGGGGGAGCCGGTAACGAGAACAGAGGAGCCTTCTGGAAATCCGCATTGGATCAGATCGTCCAAACCTTCTATTCCGGAGTTTATTCTATTTGTTGTCATTTTATCATCAACACGCTTTAATTATATTTTCAACTTTCATATAAAAATACATTTTTCTTTTTCACGACCGAAAACTAGGTCTCAGATTTATATCTCATTCTTCTTAATGAATTATTGAGAGTTGAGCAACATGATTAATTTGTTGGAATTGTTCGGAGTAGTTTTAATGGTGATATTAGGATACTTTATCCTCAAAGAAAAGAACTATAAACTCTTGTTCTTTGGAATTACTCTCCTACCATTTGGAATAGTATGGGAAAGCCTAAGAGTTGGCAAAGCATGGATATATACAACGCCAACTGATGTTGTCTACTCACTATATCTCACAGAGAGTATACCCTTAATCATACCTCTGGGATGGTCACTGTGCATGATGATGCTTTTTTATCTTGGAGGTCGATTGAGGGAGGGGGTAAATATCAATAAAGTCATACTCTTTTTTTTACTTGGAACTATATGGGGTTTGATATTTGAGCTTATTTTTGTCAATCTTGGATATTGGCATTATTTAATGTATCCCCAAGTCGCGAATTTGAGACCAAGTGTTCCAACAGGGTGGGGAATACTAACAATGTCTTTGATATTGACATTCGAGTTTTTATGGACCCGATTTGGTGGTGATCTTAGAAGTAAGCCATATTATATCCTCTTATTCTTTGTAACCTACTTTTTAATAACTCCTCTGTTACTTATAATTGCAGGGTTTAGTTTTCTCGTTTTAGACCCTCTTTGTGCTGCAACAATTTGCTGAAGAGAAATACATCAGTTACAAAAAATTCAATTTATATTCTGCTCCGCTAATGAATTACTAGGGTGCAAGGTTGAGGTTATCCACTTCCTTAAGCAGAAATATATTGAAGACCACGGTTGGTGGGGTATTAAATAGGTTCAAGATAAGGAGCAGAAGGGATACCTTGTTCTTTGAAGAAATTCCTGCCTACTATATCAAAGAATGTGAAGGTGCAGGTTATTCCAAGGAAATGCAGGATATTGGACAGAAGTGGGGGTTTCTTACAATAGAACGAACTATGCCAAGAGCAATGGAAAGATTATTACCAACAATTCTTCTTAATGCGATCATGAAAAAAGTATGGATCAATCTGGGGTTGATGGACGATCTTCATGTCGATGTAAAGAATAATAGTGTCATATTGAATACAGAAAACGAGAGCATAACAAGATTTATCGGAGAAAATGAATTTGTTGTTGGTCTTTACATGGGAATTCTGAATGCGTTATATAGATCCGAGATGGGATATATCAATGCATCCCAATCAAAGAATTCATGTAGGTATGTCTTTGAGATTAGAAATGAACCATTTTACATAGAGGGTAAGAAAAAATCAACGTACGACCAATTGAATTCTTTACCCAAATCTGATGAATTTACGTTAAAGCATGCTTTGAGATTGGGCATATTCCACTTGAAAAGTGATAATAGGATATACTTCAGAAACAAATTAGTGGCCCCCATAGAAAATACGATATTCCATCTGGTTAGTGATCGTGCCATCTTGCTTGATAAAATAGCTTGCATTTCATACGATTTTTTTAGGGAGATTATTAAAGAAGAAGCAACAGATGAAGAGAAACTTAATCTGCTTAAAACCCTCTTACAGGTAATGGGGTGGGGTGGGTTGAAAATAATGATTAAGAGCGAAGGTGAGATAATAGTCGAAATTGAAAATCCCCCCTGTGGTCTGCAGTTAGAAAGGGATAGTTTATTTTCCTTCACGAAAGTAATTCTTGGGTATTTATGGCTTCTAAATGATAAGTTCAGAATCAAAAAATTTGACGAATCCCCCAAACATTTAAGGGTGCTATTCACAACATAGAATCATTTTCCATATCTTCTTTCCCTTAGTGAATACTCCCCCATGACTTTTTTTATATCCTCTCTGGTTATCTCTGGAAAGCATTTTTCTATAAAAACCAATTCTGCATAGTTTATTTGATATAATGGACAATTAGAAAGCCTGTAGGTATTTGACGTTCTAATAACAATATCTATTGGTGTGTTTATCCATAGATAATTCAATAATGCTGTATCGTCTATGGTATTACCATATGATCTTTTGAGAAGTGATAATATCTCCCGTGTTCCACTATAACCTATAAGTACATTTAACTGTTTATCTCCATACACCTTAGTGTTCTCTTCTATTCTCCCCTTAGCATCCTGAAATCTTTTTGGGAGCGTTTCATTTTCTCCATGGATGTTGATTTTTATTTTCTTTTCATGAACTACAGAGTAATCGATCCATTTCTCGAATTCATCAGTGATTGCGTTTACAATTGGCTCAATCTCATACCATTTTCTCTTATTGACATTATCATAGGACAAGCCATGTATTGTCAGTTGAGATGTTTTAGTATCTCGGAGTATCCATTTTGCTACATTTCCCATCGTTGAAGCGGCAAGTTTATATGTCTTCTCCAGAGGCATATTATTCGCTCTCGCGTATCTTCTATTCCCGTCTGGGATCACCAGAACATGGTCCGGATACGGGTTGGTGGTGGCCATTTTTAACATAGTAGTATGCCCAAAGGCAGGAACGTGA